>Ga0209363_1001276_pt1 | contig 11827 bp, 10 predicted proteins | sample WorMetexBAHAMAS3_FD_187385 | JGI IMG/M metagenome (GOLD analysis project Ga0209363, IMG submission 187385) | Marine gutless worms symbiont microbial communities from Max Planck institute for Marine Microbiology, Germany - Inanidrilus exumae... | ecosystem: Host-associated > Annelida > Digestive... | reverse complement strand
TATGGACTTAATGATGAGAGGGAGGGAGTGTCTACTATTAGGGATGCTGTATGGTCATGTTTTGTACAGAAAGTTCAGTTGTAATGTTTTACTATGTATGTCTTTATAGTTTAGGCTCTTTATTGTTTTATGTGTTTTTATGTGTTCTGTGCTGCACATTGTGCGTATTCAATAAATATATATATATAAATATATATAATGATCACAAGTCTCCGCTGCCACTGACAGACCCACGTGACACAGTGCCTTAGGCCCATCGCATTGTACACAGATGTCGACGATCACGCTGGTCAGTGTGATAAACTGTGACCGAGACTGTCAACTGTTTACCACACTGACCATCCAATAAGTTAACAGCACCTGTGACAATCAACCATTCAAGAGATATGGTTGGTGCCACCAAAATTTCAATGGTTCATGTGACCCAACCTCTCAGGGATGGTTTGCAATCGTGGGCTAGCACTTGCTACCATCAACCTAAAAAAACTACCAAAATTGAAGCCTCTATTTCCATTTATTACAATAATATTCGAGGCGACACAAAATGTTGAAATGGGGTGGTTTGGGTAGTTAGTGTCACTCAAGAGGTCACTGGATATAGCACCAATCGATAGAGCACATACGAGTTCCTATTAGTGTTTCATAGTAACTGTGTCCCTATCTTGCACCGCTTCTGAGATATAGCGAGATATTGGTCAAAAATTGCCGTTTCAACCTACCCCACCTTTATTTGGCGCCCCCATTGGGGTGACGTCATTGAAATTTTGCCTATATTTTTGGCATCAGGAAACTAAGAGTTTCCTCGCATTGTTTTTGTGATCCTTTGTTTAGCTGTTATGGTATAGTGCTTGCTTGTCACAGACAGACGGACGGATGCACACATGACGACAGCATATTCAGCGCTAGCATAGCATCACGCGGTAATAAAACGATTGGACATGTGTGCTTATAGAGTTTTGCTCCATGAAGTGCAAGACTTTTTGTTACAAAACTGCATGTTGCTGCAGTTGTGTCCATGTTACTAAATTATATGAGATCATTGAACGACTGTGGAAAATTAGTAAATCAGTGAGAACGTTATTTTTGGCATGTGTTGCTATTGGTTGTCAGCTTTTCACGCAAGAGATGTCCAACAAGCAGATGGCACAGCTGAACACGGAGTTAAAAGCAGCACAACTTAAGTGAGTATTTATTCTGCTTTATTGCTTTCTATGCTTTCGCCACCCGACAGTGTTGGCAAAGGCTTTATGTTTTTGGGCTCTTCGTCTGCCACTTTCATTCATCCATTTCACTGGACAGTTTACCACAATATCTTATGAATACCGTGAGCAGTTTCGATGAGGGCTTACAGGGAATATTCACCAGCCCCTACTGATGACTTGTTAGATTTTGGAAGTCAAAGGTCAAAGGTCACAGTCATGGCAGGCTGCAGAGGTGGCGAATGCATCTATGTTGATGCTGAGGCGTAAAAGTTCATTTTCTGGTTTCTCAGTGAAATTGCTATTGATGCTATTCTTAGTGTATGTGTGTGAGCATGTGATTGTTTGTGTGAATGAACTTGTACCAATTTCCTGAGCTTAACAGCAGCAGATGCATAGTGACGTCACATGGTGATGTGTGGAATTCAACAGTAAGTAAATTTATTGGTATATTGTAGCCGCCAGGCTAAATTAATTGCATACAATGCAGTGACATATATACAAATAAAAATAGAACTAGTAGATAATACACGATCCATACATTATAGGCATAAAAACCAACACGCATAACAAACATTGTACAATTGTTACTGATAGTTCTGTTAAGTGTGATTAACAGATGATGCACAAACAGGATGTTAGTCTGGTAATTACACATAGATGATAACTGGTGCATGTTTGCAGTGTTAGTTGATCTTTAGGAAGCAAGAATATGGTTACCTCTAACGGTCTTAATGAAATCAGTAAATGAATGAGCTATGTTACACTATGGTTGGTCATATATCTGGTATTGAGAAATGTTGCACTGTAGTTACATGACTGATAATGTGACATGTCATACTGATGTCACTCGTCCGATGTTGAATACAGTTAGCTCATAGTTGCACTCCGCTGATTACTTTAAAATGAAATTTTGAAAAGTTTGTTCATGTGATGAAAAATGTGTCACAGTAATTAGTGCGGCGTCCAAATTTGATGACCTTGTGTTGACATTTTAATTGTGGGACATCAGGTGTGGATGCTGCATTCACTGTTTGTGCAATGTGCATCATTTGTAAAATGTACCGTACTTGAGCCATCAGCATTGATGTCCGTCTGTGCTGGCTTATTTCTTGGAGACATGTATTGCTGACATACATTTGGAATGGCAATATTCATTAGTTTGACTGTAGCAGTTTGTTATGTTATTTTTTGTTGTGTTTGAATGTGCTGTACAGATCCGACAGATGTGTTGATCATATGCCAATAATAGAGAACCTTAGAAGTCACGTGCAGGGTTTAGAGAAGGCCCTGAAGGTAGAAAAAGATAGAATTACCGTGCAGCAGTAAGTATGGGTAACTTTTGTATTGTGATATGAACAAATAAATAAATGCTTAACTTGGCACTGACATGTGTGATAGCTTCAGAGGTGATAACAGTGACAGACAGTCAAAGTAATAATGTGTAAAAATTAATTTATCAAAACCTGCGAAGCAGGTTTGGTATTGAGCGTCACCCGTAAGCTAAGAGTCACATTGGTCAAATCATATTCCGAACATTCTTGCATTATCTACATTTTGTAGTTCATTTGTTATAAATGGAGTAAATCATCACTGTGATATTGTGTAGCATTTGTCATCTAAATATTGTTAACTTTTGTTAAGTTCCAAGTGAAATTTATTAATGTTGATGGTATGAGTAAAAGTTCAGCCGTTATTTTAAATTTTTTAATTTTGCAAGGTAGTGCAGCAACACAGTTAAGGTGAGGTGGAAGGCCCTGCAATATTTATAATATGGGAATTTGTCAGTGAAAGAATTTTGAACATCAGTCTACTTTTGCCGAAGTTATGATCAAAAGTCGAATGTATTGCTTTCCTTTGAGACACAGTGTACAGATATGTGCTTCATTGCCAGTGGAAGTTTACAAGCGGAGACGTTGCTAGGTTGTTGCCAGAATGTGCCAGGTGAGAATGATCACTTGAAAGTCTGTTCATAAATGGCCGTTGAAATGAATGTCAATGTATGTATGGTTATAAATAGAATTATTGGATATTCTTTGTGATTGCAGAGAACAGTTCAGCCAACTGCAGAGCAGACATGATCAGTTGCTTTCAGATTATCACGACCTGCTAGTTGAGAGCGACAGAAAGGCGGACAAGGTAGGTTTGTTGTCTTCACCTCTCAGTTTAAACTGTTTCATGGTGCTCATATCACACAGTGAAACTGTTCTCTTTCAGTATAAATGTGTACCAGCACAATGTTGTATTTAATGGCATTGACAAATGAAATGAAATGATGAGCACTGTTCCATTTATGTCATCGTTTACAAGAAATCAACGTGATTGATGTCATCAGTGAAGATGTACTTCATCACTGTCGACCTAAACATTCCATCTGCAGCATTAATGTTGCGGGTGTCAATGTAGTCATCCCAGTGCCGAGGCCTTGTTATTTTGGGCCCATGATAGACCCCACTTGTCTTACCATAGTTCGTGTGTTATTTCCACTGTTATTCGGATCCTTGAGGAAATTTAACTATTCTTGTACTGGCGTCAGAGAACTAGCATAAACGGAGCAATGCCTATTTCCTAAGGAGTCCAATGGTGAATGAAGAAACGATGACGGCAGTGTATGACTTTGCTTGGCTGCAGTCAGTTCAGCGCTTTGAAACTGTTGGTTGGTGACAGGAAGGACGTTAGCCGGTAATGAACTGTAAAGTAAGTAAGTAAACAGTGTATAGCAGTTTAGCATCAACTTAGCTCTTTACCGCTACGAGAAACTCACATGCCATATGGCATCACACAGTGTTACCTGCCACCCGACAGAGGTGAGAATCCCGCCTTTACCCCCAGCCGAAGCAGGTACTCGATTTAGCGACCCCGGAGGGATGCAAGGCTGAGTTGACTTATGTTACGTGAAAGCCGACTGGCCGGGAATTGAACCCGAGACCTGCAAATTACAAGTCCAACGCCCTACCGCTGAGCCACCATGCAATTGTGCCACTGATCCCCATAATGTTCTCTTCTGGAACCATTGCCACCTTTGTTCTAAATGTCGTTTTCAATCCCCCCAGTTTTCCTCCACTTGTTCAGCTAGATAACCTTTGGGATAAATGGAACGTTTTATTTCGGGCCAGGTGCCATTCCTAACGCCCAGCCAGCAATGTTATAGCACTGACTGCATCCAATGGCCTGGCCTCATCTTTTCTTCATCCATCACTGGACTCTGGAAGGAAGGGGTATTGCTGGCTTGACTCCAGCTGTCTGACGCCAGTACATGTCCACCAGTCTCTTCTGGAGCAAGTGGGTGAAGAAAACTGGTTGACTCACGTTAATGTGGAAAATGTCAATAAACGGCCTTGATGCTGATGGTGGAAAGAAGAGATAACTGTGTGGATGTTGCTGTTCATTGCTGCTGTAGGGTGACGTAGCTGTGCTGAAGAGAGACTACGACCAGCGGCTAGACAGCTTGACAGCTCAGCTGATGGCTTCTGAGGACGTCCTTGGATCTAAGGACAACCAGATCCAAGCTCTTCAGCAGCGCCTCAAAGATTACGATGGTTTGAAGAATCAGCTGGTGCTGCAGCAGCAGGAAATTGAGGCATTGCAAGCACAGGTTGCAGAGCTCATCCAGGGTTGCTGTATCATATAGATGTTGAATGTAGTTAAAGTTAAGTTAAAAACTAATTTATATAGCGCCATAAAGTCCGGAGATTCAGTGGCTCATTTGGGATTTCTGTCAAGGGTCGAGTGTTAATTCTCAAAATTGTCCTAACTTACAAACGGTCAGTCAATCATATTGCCAGAAAGAATTACTTACCTATCTGTAAAACACAGCTCATGTCTACTAAAATATAATCACATAGTTACACATGCCTGTATAAAGCACACATAAATGTTGAATAAATGCGATAAATAACGAATGTGTGTGGACTAATTTGGTCAATCAAATAACTCCACCTAATATCAAAATGAATTTTGTATATTTCTTAGTACAAAAATGCATGAACAGTAACTGATGACTGTGACTATGAATTGTTTTTTACCACATTGTTATTGGTATGTTTCTGTCACACATTTCGTTTGATAACTGTTGCCCATTTGTTCCAACTGATGCGTGTGTTTTCACTGTAGGCAAATGTGTACAAAGGTGATTTTGAAGCCGAACGCAAGTCTCGCGAGGAACTGAACGACCAGCGACTGCAGTTACAGGAGAAACTGATTGCTGCGGAGGAGGAACTTGAGGTGTTGAAGGTGGCCAACCAGGTGGAAGTGATGCCGGTTCGTCACGGCTCTGCATCTGCTCGGAATAGTACTGTGATGGCTGAAGAGAGGCCAGTGGGCGACATTCGTCAACAGCGAATTATTGCACAAGAACATTCGGCACCTCAGGGCACTGCTGCTTCTGCTGCTGCTGCTGCGCCAACTGGGTCGGTGATGAATGTTGAAGCTCCGCCGGCAACTAGAACAACTGCCGAAGTAAGTCTGGCAGGCTAATTATGAATTACATTGTTGTTTGTAAAGTTTGTCGTCACCAGTTTCTGTTTATGCCTTTGTTGGCATGTATCCGTAGTACCGTCAAGATATTTACCCACGCCGGCTGTATAATGTAAACAATGTCTGTCTGTCTGTTTGTTCATGCTCTAAAAGGAGAACGGTTTGATATATCAGCACCAAAGTCGGTAGACATATAGTACATGGTAGGACCTCGGCATGCACTCAAAAGGTCAAATCCTAACCCTAGCCCTTGGGTTAGGGTTTTAACCTTTGCGATGGGAATGGGCTGGGATTCGCCCGGCGTGAGTCTACATGTCAATATGACTGCACATTTCTCTAGTTTGCTCTGCTGCAGCGCTGCTGCTTCCCTGGGTTTTTCACCTTTCCAGTCGAGCATAAATTTTCCATGATACATTCTCTTCTGTTCTCATGCTTTGCAATCGAAGTTTTCGTTTTTGCTTTCAATAAATATCACATCATTCTTTACAGGTTGTCAACTTGCAGTTGATCAGTGTCAAATTTCAGCTGATAACATATTCCAAATCCAACACACACGCACCATTTTTGTCAGTCGTTTTCCGTCAGCCAAGTTGCAGTCTTAATTTTCTTTGTCCAGTTGTTCTGGAAGAGAACCTTTTGGATAATGGGCGCAGGCTGGATGAGTAAGAATCAGTGACTGGACTTTCTTGATGCATCATCTGAGACTGGCGCCTTTACATCAGCTGTCTGATACATCAGTCAGACTTTAGACAGCTGGTCCAAAATACGGGACTGTTTTTGAGGTGCTGTAACTTTCTGAATTGTTGGAGTAAAAACAAAGTATTAGAGTGAAGCCTGAATGGCAAAATGTAAAGAATGGAATGACAACATAACTAACATCACGTCTTATCGTCATTGGTAGCAGACTTTAAGTGCTTTACATGAAGCTTGCAGTATTTTTGTTTTTCAGAATTAACACATGCATGGTTTTGCCTTCAGTTCTTTGACTCTATTAGTTTAGCAGCAGGAAGCAGTGAGAGCTTCAGCAGTTTTCAAAGTTTTCCTTGGAGATCTTCAGCAACCCACCCAGATTGTGATAAAAATAAATCGGATACATTAAACAGAAGCATGTTTCTGTTTATTTTATTGTTTTCAGATTCTGCCATGAACAGGCTTCACATTTTTTGTGTTGTAGACAACGGTTTTTTTCGACGCGGAGTTGAAATGTCCAATGTGCAACCACGTTGCTCCCGACATCGATTCGTTGCAGCTTCACTGTAACGACTGCATACAGTGACATCTGACCTTGCTGTTCCACAGCTTCTCAGCCGTGTACGTCGTCAACACCACCTGGTGTCCTGGCTTACATAGTAACTGTTGAATAGAATCTCGTGTACTGGGAGTTCAGTCACGGTTCTTGTTTGTATCAGTTTGCTGAGCATACATTTTGATGACTGTGAGTTTTTTCTGAAAATTGTTCTGTGACTCACTGCAAAGTGTCAGTTTCGGTTGTTGGTTTTTGTATTTCACTTTCAGGTGTCCTTGGTAAAAATTAATCGTCCGCCGGTGACATTAGTTCTAATCCAGCGGCAGACTGTCCCAGCTACAGTACATTAGCGTGGTTTGGTTCGGTTCTGTCAGATTACATCTACTGCTTGGTAACAAAGGCACGTATAACAGTCATTACCTGATAGTGAGGTGGTCAGGAGTCAAAACTGTGACAAATGTGATGTCCTGACCATGCCACTATCAGCCAATGCATTTCGTACCATTGTTGTAGTCTTTGCTGATGTTTTTTAATGTCGTGAATTCTATAGCCATATGAGAAATCATGGGTGGTTGAGATGGCATATAGCCACACAAAACCTTCCATGGGTCATGTCACAGAACTAACACTATAACCACTTGACGTTTTGAATACTTGTTGATGTTGGTTGAACTTTCAGCCTGCTTACTACTTGCAGCATCACTGTCACCTGCTCAAGTCATTTGTTGCATGAACTTCACAGAGTTTGTCGTCAGATCGTATTTTGAACTAGTGCCGTCTGCATTCTGCACTTCATATATTGTACAAAAACTAACAGCAGATAGAGATAGAGAAAAAAATTCTTTGAGAAAGATATCACCTGAAGCGTTGACTGTTAGTGACTGTTAAATGTGTATAAATTCTTCACACCCAACCCGTGTGATTTAAGTTGTGGATATTTCTTCAGTTTCAGTTAAGTTATCAGTCAAAATTTCAGTTTCAGTTTTTCAATTTTTTCCATTATCGTTATCGTTAACGGAATTAAATTCTGTCTGTTAACGGAATGAATCTGTTTCCTTTACCGTTAACTTAAATCACACTGTAGCAGTGTAGCTGCGGTCTGCATAATAGCTGGTATAATGCAAACAAACTGCACCACCCGAGCAGTTCGGTCAAAACTGAAAATTTTATGACCTATGCCAACATATACTATATATGTATAGGTGTGCGTCCGTCTTCGTCATGTACATGGTGTCTCGTCATTCAATGTTGGCGACGGTTGTACGACGAAAACTGAAAAAATATTTATTCAGTTTCAGTTGTTGGTTTTTCCATTTCGTTCTGTTTTTTTTATATTTTCCGTTATCGTTAATGGAATTTAATTCTACCGGTTAACAGAATGAATCCATTTCCGTTACCATTAACTTAAATTATACTGCACCCAACTGGGGAGCTTATAGCAGTCTTCCAGATTTCTTCTGGAGTGAGAAGAACCGCCTGTCGGCAGGTAGGAGAAAGGGATCAGAATGAGGGGAGGGACTGAAGGGAAAGGGGAATGAGACACAGTGTCTTCCCGTGAACATGAAACACGACATCTGGATCTGCTGCCGTATTATCAACCTAGAAGCTGCAGTGATAGCAGGTTGTGCGTAGCCGTGGGTTGCCTTTATGTATGTAAGTCAAGCAAGCTGCAGATCATGAAGATTGTGATAACTTTGGTTGCTGAAATGACATATGCATATTCCATGTATCTGCTTGCCCTCGTATTATAGCAATTGTTCATTTCTAGTCGTTTTGCTTTTGGTGTGAACGCCAATGTTAACGCACTATGTTATTGACAATGCTGGTTGCGTGACAGAAGTAGCATCCAGCCTGCAAGAAATCTGCTCCTGAATTCCAAAAGGTTCTCTTTGGATCTATTTTCGACCTAACGTGAAAGAAAGAACTCTAGAAAACTTAGCTGGTGAAACAAAAAAAAACTAGCAGATGTACTTCGATGCCCCAGCGTCGACGTGGATGTCTTTGCCACGTCTGTTCTGACTTTGACCTTTAACCTCCAGAATTTAATCGGGTCATCAATAAGGGCTGTTGAATATTTTCTGTAAGTTTCATCGAGATTGCTGAAGCCGTTCATGAGATAGCGTGGTAACAAGATCTGTCTGAACGAACGGACGAATGAACGAACGCGGCAGATGAAAACATAACGCCTTTGCCCACACTGTCGGGTGGTGAAAGCATAAAAATAGTACTGAATTAACTGCATTTTACATGTCGACATTTAATGTCTAGTACAACTGTTGCAATGAGAACATAAATATGTGACTGTAACAGTAACCAAGTTAGTAATTGCTATTTTGTGACCCAACTGTTTGATGTTTCTGTACTTAAGAAATTCAGTTCACATAGAGAAAATAGATTAACTGTAAAAATGGAAACTAAAACACTTGTGAAACGCACTTGTGTATAATACATTTTATGACCCGTAAATGTGTACATATGTAACAGAAGTTTTCCCTACTTCCAGTTGTACAGTTGGTTGTAGCCAGTTACTAGACGTTGGTGTTGCTGCTTTGACGGTGATTATTATTGTTTGTATTATCTGCATTCTTAACAAACGTGATAAATTAATGGACAGGTAGTCATTCAATGATTGTTCCTGCATCAGCTGTTTATGGGGTAACTCCTTTGCAACACAGTGATATGTGGTACAAAAAGTGCCATCTTGTGATGTGCAGTGTCTGGACTGTTTGTTCTTGATGCATTACGTTCCCACTTGTCATATGCAACCATGCTGGGTGTGAGTGGCATGCTGGTTTATGTAAATATTGCCGAAGTGCATGTCTTGGGTTTAGAGAAACTGGCAGTATTCTAGGTTCTGTGTGTTTTACTGGAATGAAATTATTTAGAAAATTGCTATTTCATTTTGCTTTGTTGTGCTGAAAACTCTACATTGTCTGTTTGGCATGTGCACTGCAATTTGTCACATTTTCATTATTTTCCTTCTCACAGCTTCAATGCTCATCGAATTGAAGGGGGCTACGGTGCCTCCATGACTTGGCCCCACATTTGCACTATCACATTTTACGCATTGCATATGATCAGGGTACATGAGAGTTGCAAAAGTGGAAGGGCTTAACGAGTATATATATCCCTCCTATTTTTGAGACAGTGATTTTTGAAATAGATGTATGTTTGCATAATAATTTGGGTGCATGTAGCTACAATTTGTGTTACTTAATGATATTTCTGTTATTAACTGCACGGTTTGTGTGATACTGTTGTATGAGTTGAGTGACTAACCCAAGGCAAACCCTCTACCCGGCCAGGCAAGCGGCTATTCACCCAACATTTTTTCCTTCAGAGTCGTTAACTTATGGAACAGACTTCCAAGTGATGTAGTATCTGCACCTTCAGTGAATGCTTTCAAAAGCATAATGGAAACTACTGGAAGGATTTCTGTTATACGTTGGATCCAGAAGACTTCTTATGATGATAAACAAGTGAAAAGCCAAAAGGTCTTAATGGCCTAAAGTCAAGGGTTGAAGACAAAGGTAAAGGTAAAATTGGATACCGACAGTCCGGCACGCAGAAAATACAACCAGTCCATTTTAGATATCATTCCTTCGCCCATTACTTATTAGGGTTCAGTTGTGCTTTCAGTAGTAGTTTGTGCAGGGAACGAACGGTCCTGCGGATGAAAGTCGATCAATTCTGCGTACGGTGTAATGTTCGTAGAGAAATGGCGTGAGATGACGGCGCAACGCAATGCCAGATACGATATTGGGTCAGTTAGCGGCGGCAGGCCTGGCCGTCTGTCTGCCACAGACACAACTTTGCCAACGACATTTTATGGGAATATTTTCGAAATAAACAGTTAGCACTGGACTTTAATATCGTTAAATTGTGGAATATTTTGTTTAAAAATTACACGGGGGCGACTGCGTTTCTACGTCGAAATAGTATAATTAGGCAGACTCGCTTGTTGTTTTTTGGTTCATCGCATGATTCGTGTTGCCTTTCAGCGAAATAAACGTGTTGTAAAAATATTGCTGTTTTCGTTCTGTAGCTGCACCAACGGGGTTGGTGGATTGTAGCTAAGTTTTTTTAGGGACGGGATTGGGGGAATTCGGCCCATGAAGATAGGGGGTAAACGCCCCTAGAGACAGGTGCTCTAGCGCCGGCTTCTGTACAGTTGATGAGTGCCAGTGCCGTTGCGGGCTTGACGTCCACGTCGCCTACTTGAACTTGAGAATTTTGAGGAAGTTGTGTGCGCTGGCGTCGACAACGACGAGGTTCTCGTGGCGGTTGATGGAGACGCCCTTGGGCGTGTAGACGTCGGTCGTGATGCAGTGGTGGAAGGCGCAGTTGACGGGACGAGTCGCGTGCACGTCGCTAGCGCGGTACAGCAACAGGCGGCTGTTGCCCTCGTCGCAGACGATCAGGTTGGATGAACGATCAAAGCACAGGCCGCTCGGCTTGTTCAGCTCGTCGTCGCCCGAACCTTGACGCTGTCCAGCGACTCTGCATACGATACGATACGGTAGATTAACGTGCGCTCAAAAGCTGGCGAGATGGCCAGCTTGATCTAGCGCACGGCACAGAATAAGGGAACTAGATGGAAAGTACTCTGAGAGAGTATAACTCTCCGCGAAAGCCACACGTACTGATTGATAGACTGCTGCTGCAAACCGGCGATTGTTTACATTTTACGGAGTTTTTACCGTTAATTCCACACCCTGTACGGATCGTAACAAAACACGAACTTGGTCTTCCCTTTCCCCTACGAACCTTGGTTGGCGGCGTGGCGTAGTGATAACGGAGTTGGTCGTATCAACGAAGTTACTCTACGTCGAGCCCGGTTAGTACTGGGATGGGTGACGTGTCCGGGTTCGACTCCCGAAGGCGGCACTTTATTTCGGTATGTAAC
>Ga0209363_1001275_pt1 | contig 11829 bp, 6 predicted proteins | sample WorMetexBAHAMAS3_FD_187385 | JGI IMG/M metagenome (GOLD analysis project Ga0209363, IMG submission 187385) | Marine gutless worms symbiont microbial communities from Max Planck institute for Marine Microbiology, Germany - Inanidrilus exumae... | ecosystem: Host-associated > Annelida > Digestive... | reverse complement strand
TTCCTGTAGTCGGGCAGTATCTTGGGGTGACTGGATCTCTCGAAAAATTTTTGTATCATTAGCAAATTTTAAGATATTGCAGCCAATCAACTCATCAATATCATTTATGAATATGACAAACAACAGTGGTCCCAGAACTGAACCCTGTGGAACCCCACTTAGTACATCCCTCCAAATGGAAAACTCTCCATTGATTACAACTCTCAGTTTTCTTCCTGATAACCACCCTTTAATCCATCTCAGTATTAAATAAATAGTAAATGTTTATTGTTACCACCTCACAAACTCTCCATCTGGCACGTTACCCATACCCCGAAAAATGTCATGGGGGCCTCCTTGAATACCGCATACAACGCTTGCAGTGCGTTACCAGGCGGCTGCCCCCTTTGTTCAGTAATCAATAATTAGTAATAATTGTTATTGGTGGGTAGCTGACGGTACTTTTGTACCCAGCATTCGTAGAAGTATACTCTGCCGCCTGCCCCGTGTGTCTAAGTAAGTGGGTAAGTGTCTAAGTATATAATACAAAGTGGTTCGAGTTCCAACACTCGGAACTCGTATTGGAGTTCCAAGTGTCGGAACTCCAATGCGAGTTCTGCTGAATAAAGTGGTCCTAGCTGTACAAGCTGATTGACCTGTGCACAGATACTGGACTTGCTCGCTTTAATGGTGCTACCCTTTATACCACTTCACTTCTTGTGCACCCATTGACAATATATTAGTAGTCCATATGCAGTTTCAATCAATACCTGTATGACAAACGTCATGTGGCCAACTTTCTATACCCCTTGCAGCTTTCTCCACTAATCATAACTTTGTTTTTTTGATACTCAGTTTCATATCTTTACTGCCCATTTCATCTTTTCACCGATTAAGCTTTCTCATCGGTTCATCTAAGCTACTTTCTGCTATCACAACCAGACCATCCACATGTAGTAACTCTGATGGTAATGTATGTCTAAACTCGTTGCCTCCATCACTGTCACAAACAGCAGTGGCCAGCCTTTGCCTTAAAATTATCACTGTTACTATGGACTGTTCTATCAACTGTTTGTATCAATGTAAATAGACATTACTGCTGACATTAGGCAGTAATCAACACCCAGCTTGTGCATTGCCCATCTGATCAGTTCTCTTGGTACCCTATCAAATGCTTTTATAGATCGCATATCGTAAGTTTTGCTATCACTATATTTTTAATATGACATATAGCATTAGTCATTCCTTTACCCTTCATGAAACCAAGCTCTATGTGCTGTCTGTAATTCTGTGTTAAAAGACTCCACCATTTTCATGGCATATTCCAACAACTTTATCGTGCATGTGTGAAGAAGTGCAATACACATTGCACTAGAAGTCAATGCTAAAGTCAGTGAGAGAGGCCAGAATTTGCACCCCACCCCTCCTGAACCCCTGAACCAATTTGGATACTGTTCAAAATATATCACTATGTCCACCCAGGGAATGATGTGACAAATTTGGTTTGAATCAGTTTAGCCATTACGGCTCTGCACATGCATTAATAACACGTTTTCATGTGGATTTTTTGTTAAGAAGAAAAGAAGAACTGATCTTTCCGGTTGGATTAAGAGGCAGAGGTTATAGGAAGGGCTCGAAAGAAAAACACTAGTCTCTGCTGCCGCTGACAGACCCGAGCGACGCAGAGGCTCAGCGCATGCTAAATATTCCGTATTGCATCATGTGGTAATCAAACCATTTCTTCTACTCAGTCTAGCTGCTGAATACAGATATCTATGGTGGGTGTGATCAACAGTTGTCGGACGACCATCAGAAGTTTATGACACTCAGCGGCAAACTAAGTTGACAGTGCAAGAGCTGATCAGCCGTTCCAGAGATGTGGCTGGTGCCCACCAAAATTTAAATGGTTCACGTGATCTAACCACGCCCCTTTCAGGGATGGTTTGCCACCCGTGAGCTAGCACTTACTACCTTCGACTAGGGTTTGCATTCCCGGACTTGTTTTTTCATTCCAGGGAATCGGGAATGTGCAAACGTCATTCCCGGGCGCCTGGGAGTGACGAAAGGTATGACTTCATAGGCAACTGATTAAGGCAATTAAGTCAAGCCACCGTCTATACCAGCTGTTGACAGTGTAGTATTAAATTGTCCAGATATATGCTACTAAATAGCAAGGCAAGAGGTAACCGAAAGATGTTCTTTAATGATCAACACTCAGCACATATTAATAGTGGAACAATACAACCATCGCTGATCTAGTCTAACGGACAGACAGCAACTAACTGGCAACAACTGCGACAGCTATGTATGCAGCTGCAACACAACAGCTGCAGTGCGGGGCGTGTACAGCCTGGACTGCACCCCTCACCATAAAAGCAGAATATACACTCTGGACTACAAAAGTGTGAAGATATAAATGCTATGTAACAACCGGCTTCAAACACGTATAACATGTTTATGCAAAAACACATCGTGTAGTTTCTGTAGTCTGCAGTCCGTAGTCTGTACTGACTACTGATGTAAGTCAAATTCAAGTATAGCTATATATCGGTAGGCATATAGGCCTACCGATACCGTTCATGCAGTGAGTAGATGCTAGGCATTGTTCAATAACTGTCAGTTAATGTCACAGTCACTGACGGTCCATTAACTTAGTTTGTTATTATATATTATGTCGTAGACTGTCCCAGTTTCACATGTGACCATAGTACGCATGTAGAAAGCAGAGTGTCATTGCAGGACATCGTCTAGTCTAGTCACTTCAGTGGCAGCGTGACAGCGTCCAGCAATGACTCATCAGTCAAGCGCTGAACTGGCGGCTCTAGAACAAGAGGCCACGACGATAAATGACAGCAATGCCATCAGCGGCACCATTCCCGTTATCCCGGGAACGAGACTGTTCCATTCCCGGGAATTTGGGAATGGAAAATGACCGGGATTCCCGGGCATCTGGGAAATGGGAACCCGGGAATGCAAACCCTATTGTCAACCTACCTAGCAAATTTAAAGTCTCTGACTCCATTCACTGTGAAGATGTGAAAGGTGGTGGGGTGGTTTAGGGTAGTTCGGGTTACTCAAGGTCACTGGAAATTGCACCAATCTATAGAGCACATACGAGTTCCTATTAGCTTTCCGTAGTAGCTATGTCCCTCTCTTGCACCGTTTCTGAGATATAGTGAGATATTGGTCAAAAATCGCTGCTTGAACCTACCCCACCTTTATGTGGCGCCCCATTGGTGGTGACCCCATCGGAATTTCGCTTAGATTATTGGCATCAGAAAACATAAGAGTCCCTGGGCTATGAGCCTGTAGCGTTGTTTGCATTATTCTAGGCTTAGCCGTTTTGGTACAATATCGGCAATTGACGAATGGACGGACAGACACAACGACAGCATATACCGCGCTAGCATAGCGTCGCACTGTAGTCTGTAGTGAAGGGAAAGGGATGTGAGGGAGAGAAGGGAAGTTAGGGAAGGAAACGATAGGGAAGTAGAAATGGAAGACAAGACTCCTCTACTTATTTGTGAGTAACTGGAGCACTGTGTGTAGGTGACATACTGAACGAGCTGATGTCGGTGCTGAATGGCGTGTCAGACATGGCCGATGAGTTACTTAAGGTGGACGAAGGCAACGACTCAGTGGTGTTCACCAGTAACATGCCAGAGACAGATTTGTCTGGTCCATTGAGTCTGTTGGAGCTGACCACACGAGCTGTTGCCTGCCACTGCTCCTGTGCCACCATAGAGGAACACGCTGCACAACTCGACGAACGACTTCTACGTCGGGTTGTTTACTGTGATACTTTCCTGTGTTAAATCTGTGTCGTATCTCTCTGATAATTGGCTGGCTAATTTGTCATGTTAATAACCGTGTGCTATTCTCACCTGCATTGTTGTTGTTTAACAACTGGCCTACTCTCAGAGATGCACAGGGTTCGGATACCCGAGTAGATATGCAAAAACACCCATCAGTTTTTGGGGGTAAACCCACGTAAAAACTCAACAAGAAACCCGCCCCAAACTTAAGTACTTAAGTAAACTGAATTCAGCTTAAAACTAGTACATTCAATTGTAATTTTAATGAAATTAAGACTGTTCTTGTACATGTACAGAAGCAATAAACATAATTAAGAACAAACATAGAATAACCATTTTCCATTTCAGGATTTACTTGACGACAATAACGTTTAGCAATCGCTGTTTACACAGAGACACCCCCACGAAAACCCAGTAAAACCCACTGAGTGGGGTTTTTTTTTTAAAAAAAACCTGGGTTTTACTCTGGTTCAAAGGAGGCTAGGCTCAGACATGAAAGTCTGCAAAGAGGTTCGGCCCCTATACTGCTGCAGGTTTCAAATCAGATGCATTGTATTCTGTGTTGTACAAACAGGGATTGATCACAAGTTTGTAGGCCCGTGAACCAGCTAGGAAATAGGGACCCAAACTGTTCCTGTTTGCTGTTGTCAAGTATACAGATGACAAGCTGAAGTTGGTTGCATATAATAGAGAACTAGTAACCGTAACCAGTGACTCCCAGTTACTGCAGAACCAGTTGGACATGACTGTAAATATTAGAATAAGATTTGAATTTGTAATAGGTGGCATTCTGGGCGTTCCCACATGGCATAAATCTCATCCGTGCATTCACAAACATGACTGACACTGCTCGGTGCTGGCGTTATGCTGTGGAGATTGTGAAGCAAAACCAAGTCACCAGCATGTGCCAAGTCGGCAAGTTGCTTATCTCACCATACTAGTAGTACTAGCTTGCATGCATGCAGTGTGCACAGTAGACGGTATCCAAGCAAGATATGTCGATGTGATGGAAGATTGTCACAACTGTTCTGTGGTGGATTGTGTCCCACAGTAGTGGACGGTGATACGCACAGATGAATGTTGGTTTAACTATAGGTTATAATAATATATAGTTAAACCAACATTTATCTGTGAGAACTACTCACATATGTAATAATAATAATAACCGAGATGATATTTATGGTACTGTCATCATGGCAAAGCCGTTCATTTAATGAATGCAGACTCAGCACCGAGGTGGCCGCCAACCCTCAGACCAAGCCACCGACTTGGACTTCGAGTCTGCCAGAAAGAAATGGCAGCTACCATCCACATCCGTTATCGCCATTTTATTATTACTCAGCCCTAAAGCTGACACTCATTTTACCGTCTTACAGAGGGTGGAAGGCTGAGTCGACCTAGGCACTGCAGTAAGGGTGTGCAGCCCATGCCCAACGCTGTATATCGCATTGGTTGTCGTAATAAACAAAACTGCCCGCGGTGAGATTCGAACCTGGGTCCTCTCACCGCAGTCAGGCATGTTACCATTAGGCCACTGCGACACTGCAGTAATGTAGATGTTATTTGTTTCCATGTTTGTTAGCTACATCAAGTGGGCTTGTATGAAGGTTGATCCTTAGGAAGGGCATCTGGTCCTTAAAACGTGTGCCATTTATCACTGAAGGTTTATTTCTTTCTACAAATGGGAGGACGAAAACTGGGGAACCAGCTGAGCCAGTCTATCTGGAAAACATGGTTAAAATGATGGTGGTGGTAATGGTAGGGATGTGAAATCATGCTTACTCGTGTACACGCACATACATACCTGCTCTGCTGCTGCTGCTGCTGCTGTCTACGATGACTATAATATAATGATGATGATGATGTAATTAATGCTGCTGGTGATTGATGTGTATGTTTCATGTCAGGTTTTATGGCCACAGCAACCATCTCTGGTGACAGCTCATACTCAGAGAAACGAGCCGACATCCACGTTTCGCTGCAGTTTGAGCAGCAGAATATCACTAGCACCAGCTGCTCTCAGTGCCCGAATCAAGTCTGGTGTAAACATATCATCGCAGCCATTCTCTACCGTATCAAACACGCACGGGAGGTTCGTCTCTACTGTGGGCAGTGTGACGTACTTGTGCTGTCACTGTTGTGTGTGTTATAATCAGTGTTTTTTTAGGTGGCCAGCCCCGTATGAGCCCGGGCAATCCTCCCTTATCCATTTACTTCCACGCCTTCTGCTCTATTTTTTAGTATCTTATACTTAACCCCTTTTCCTTTCATACTCGTTTCATTTTTTTCTTGCTTTTCTGTTTCTTCCATTGTACCAGAACCAGAATAGTCCCACTCCGTTTCCAGGGTGGATGTCGGTAGTAGTCGACTAAATCTGGCTTTGTTTTTTCGTGTGTGTTGATTTTGTGTTATATGTATTCTTTAGTTAACGATGCATGCTTTTTGTCGTATTTTTTTAGTTTTGTCTTGTGGTGTGATAGTTGTCTCCCGCTGTTGTAAGCACTAGTGTAATAATTTAAATGAGCCTCTCGATCCATTTCCCTTTTTGGTGGCTGCTGAACAAAAAGACGGTTAGGGTTGAGGTTAATATATCGCTGGCATTCTTTTACTGGGTAGGGATGGCTGTTTACCCCTGACCTTTTGTCTCTGATATAGCCATATTTGTGCTGAAAAGGGACGTTAAACTCCAATTGACTAACTTATTAGTCGGCCGTCTCATTTTAGCACTACTTTTTTATCCAGTCGACTAAAATTTACGATTATCTTTATTTTAGTCGAGAATGTTAATTTTCATCATAATTGTAGTTTTAGTCGACGATAATGTGTTTGTTATTTGTATTTTAGTCTGTTGTTTATTTCAGATATCACAACAATTCAAAAATGAAGCACTGTGTATGGCAGTGGCACACAATAGTAAAGTCAGCAGAAACACAAATAATGCGGATTAATAGCGCACATAAATATCCTTATTATTTTTTATTTGCCAGTCTGTTCTGTCGACAGAAGTTGAATTTTACTGGCAAAACAGCAAGATCGCGTTTTGTGCCACCTTTTGGGGGACGTCGGGGTAACGTACACGGTTCATCTATGGCTCGTTGGAAAGCATGTGGTCTACTTGTATTAGTGCTAATTGAACTTTTTAGCCAGCTCTCACGGTTGAGGCACTATGAGTGGATATTTGTCGAAATTGTGGTGTTTGAAAGGGGGGTGTCATGTGGTGTTGTTTGCATGATCGTACGTTTAGCCATTTTTATACAATACCGACGTGTGACAGACACACAGACAGACACATGATGACGGCTAATACCCGCGCTATCATAGCGTTGCACAGGTAAAAAGGGGAAAACATCTCCCGGGCAGTTAACGACCCATTTCACTTTTAAATATTCTTGATAAAATTTCGAAAAAGTTGATGCACAGACGTTTGTCAAACTTTCTAGAGAAGAATAATATTTTATATGGTCATGAATTTGGATTTAGAAAGAATTATTCTACATCACAAGCAGTCTTGATAAAATCTATCAACATAGTGATACTCAAGAAATTACTGTCGGAATTTACTTAGATTTGCAAAAAGGATTTGACACCATTAATCATTCTGTTCTTCAAAAAATGGCCATTTATGGAGTTAGAGGAACAGTTCTAAAATGGTTTGAAAGTTATCTTAGTAATAGAAAACAGTATACAGTACTACAGATTATGAGTCTGAACTAGACTCTATTACTTGTGTGCCTCAAGGATCAGTGTTGGGCCCCTTGCTGTTTTAAATATATGTAGTGTTGTTACGACCACCTTACTTTTACCGCCATCGCGGTGGTTGGCTACCGCCAAACCAACACCGCCATCGCGTTGTTTTACAGTGTTCTCGGCAGTCTTTCTGGGCGCTGTTTCCTTACTTCCGCTGCCCAGAGCAGCGATAGTCATCTAAATGCCGTGTCATTTGATTGCGTGAATGCATGGCGAGTCAGTCCAGTCAGCCACACCGCCTGCCTTCCACCGCGCGTGCGCTTCCCCACTCGCAAATGACAGGACTGCCGGGACAGTCTAGGCACTGTACTTAGTGCACCCCCACCGTCACGTGCCATGAGCAATTAGTGCATTCCAGGACAGCTGGAACGATCTGATCTCGATGCCCATGACATCCACCTCTTTCCGCTTACCGGTGTAACAACTAACAACCCTAGCCTTGACACCATTTGATATTCGCCACTGCCACTGGCGGTGGCATGTCAAAAAAACACCGCCACCGATCAAGTTACAAATTCCTGCCACCGTAAGAACACTAAATATATGTCAGCGATATTCAAAATGCTTTATCTAATGCTAAAATAAAATTATTTGCAGATGATAGTAATCTGTTTCTCCATAATAGTGATCCTGCACAACTCTTTGGCACAACTGTCTGAATGGTTCTCCATAAACAGATGAAGTCTTAACCTTGATAAAACATGTTACAGTGTATTTGGTCGTTACCAAATACGACTTTTCTGTTCTGAGCTGAAGTAAATAGTCATACTTTGCTTTTTGATTTTCAGATTCGGCTACAGTTTCGGCGGAAACTAAGCCTACACGTTCAGCCTAAGGTTCGGTTACGGCCGTATAAGTGTCTCTGGTTTCGGCCACAGTTTCGGCTACGGCCGAAACTAGCGAAATCGGTTTCGGTCGGCCTCTAGTGCATTGTTTGCTGGAGAAAAATATATATTGATGCATTTACGCAGGCAAGCGAAGTTAATTTAGCATTGATGGATCTTAGGTTATGGAAGTATATAGTGCGATTGCACACCGCGGGTGAAGTCTGATATCTGCGATTGTCTTGTTGTTATTGTCATCATTGACAAAAGACACTAATTGCAACTGAATGTGTGATGCGAAACCGAAGTACTTGTGTGCACGTGTTAGATTGATGTCTATGCACCAATGACAGAGGAATTATCCCGCCTGGATCGCACTCAGCTACAGAAGTTAGTGCAGTATGCTGTTGACAGTGACCCAGCTAGATTCCTTGGCACATTATACCAACACATCAGTAAGTTCATACAGTTGTGCAGTTTTGTAGTCTAGTTAAACTATTAACACACGTGCACACACACACGTACACACAGTTTTGGGATAATTTGTAAAAAGTAATTCATAACTGCTACCTATTACTTTCTGGGAGAAGTATAATTATGGTAATTCATTACTGCCAGAAAAACAGTGGTGAATAACTGATGACCATTACTACTTTGAAACAGATTAGTTGAAGCCAACGCCTCAAATTCATTGCAATACTCTGTTAATATACCAGCATGATTATCCTGTACGAGTACCACCCAGCAGTGAGCAAATGTGACCAAATTGAACAGATTAAAAAGTGTCATTGTTATGTCTAAAACTGTAAAAAAAGTTGTCACAGTTGCACAAGGCATGTGCCAGTGTTGGGTGTCATATTCCCAAAATCGCAGTAATTAACAGATTCTGAGGGCCCCATACCCAAACCCTTGCTGTCCAGTTGTTTCTTATCTGTGCATCTTGAGATGACAGACTAAATGTTTTACGTAATCATTGGCACCATACTTTGATATGACCCATCTGTCCAATTTAGTCTACAATGATATCGCACACGTACTTCAGAATACCAAAAAGAGAACGTACTTCGTTTAGCAAATTAAACGATAGCTAGGCAAGTACTGCGCATTAAGTCTTGCTGTATGCAACAAATGCTTCCTTGGGCCCACCAGAGTCGTCAACGCAAACGGCATCTCGATCGCTTGAGCCGTTTTTGCTGGGCTCATTAGGTGACAGACTGGCTGACAGACAGACAGACAATGCTGCACGTTTGGTAACAATAGGCGGAGCGCACGGTGGAGAAGCCAAATTATGTCATTGTCTATGGCTACAAGGTGTTTCCCTGGGCCCTCCAGAGTTTTCAACGCAAACAGCATCTCGATCACTGCAGCCGTTTTTGCTGGGCTCACTAGGTGACAGATCGACTGACAGACCAACAGATCACGCTAGGTGGAGCACACAGTGGAGAAGCCAAATTCTGTTATTGTCTACGGCTACAACAAGTATTTACTGGAGCAGTCGACTCGAGAGATCGGATCAACTTCAGCAATCAGCAGCTGTATTCAGCTGTAAGACTAGACGCGTTGCAGTGTATGTAGAGACGCACTACAATATAGCCTCGAAGAGACCATTTTCCAGCGACGTACTCGAGAGGTGGCAGTTTGTTATTTTATTTATACTTTGTTTTAATGTAAATATGCTTAATGTAAATTATTTATTTGAAATAAAAAATATAAACTAAAAATTCAGCGGCCCCTGTGGGATTCGAACCAGAGACCCTTGCGGTACGCTACTAAACAAGCGGGTAAGGGGAGTCACTGCTTCATGGCGAAATTAGACATGGTGTTACGTGACTGCGTTGTCGATACAATAAGTATGTAATCTAAGTTGCTTTGACTCGGTGAAATAATGCAATATAAGGGCCATTTTAAGGTCAGTCATGGTTACCAATTTTTGTACAAATCGAAAGCTCATATCCGACTTCTTATTAGTGATTAAACTAACTTAACTCCTATCTTGCACCATTTACGACATATAGCTCCTGAAAGCTCCAAAATCGCTATATTTGGCTACCCCTCTTGAGGGACGATCTCCGTAAAATTTTCCGTAGATGTCAACGGATGGCCATGGTACCAAAGAAATATTGCCAAAACTTTCAACCGGCTATGTAGGGTGCATGAACGTTACAGACAGACGATGGACAGGCAGACGACAGACAGACGGGCGACAGCGTTCACGTTTGCTAAAAATTTATACTGGAAACTCTGGAAATCTACTGGGATTTGGATTTTTGATTTATTAAACATGCTGTAGTTCTTAAAAACTCTTATATGGAACAGGTGGGACATCGAACCCAGGTTTAACTCGAAAGTGGCCTTTAAGTCGGAGTTAGTAAGTAGATTTCGTCAGTTTAGTCGGCCAAATTGCCGGCAGAATTGCCGAGTTAGAGATGCATGCAGATTGGCAGAACACAGCATGATTTTATTAGGACACTTAACAGATTACATTTGATTAATTTTTCCGCTGACTCTGTGGTTTGTGTCGATTGATTGATTGACAGATGACCTGCATGATGAAACGTCCAGTATCAGTGTGACAGCCGGGGCTCCTGATCCAACATTCAGTGCTGTGCGGGGAGAGAAATCGCAGTGGCAGTTATCACTGGATCAGCTGGAGACTCGTCTCGTTGCAGATCTTGAATCCATGACTCGATGTTGTCGATCCTCTATCTTTGACAAAAGCTATGAGTATGATACACTGCTCTTTTGTTGGTTAAGCTTTAACGCTGAGTGGTTTGTGTATGTATTTTGTAAGTAAGTCCGTTAGCAGAAGGAGAAAAATTTGACTAGTTCTGAGTTTCCCGGACGCACAGAGTGGCGCTCGCTGACCCTCTTTCCCATGACAATCTGGAGGTTATAACGATGCCATATGCCACATTTGGTCCCGATCTGCTCTAAACTGTGGCCGTGCATAAGGAACAAAGAAACACACAGACATTTTTGGTTTATGTATAAGGTTATTATTATGTTAGTTATTGGCTTAATTAAGATACTTTGTATTTGCTGATTGTCAGCTGCTGAGAATGTAAAAAGGTAACATGCATGCTGCGTTGTATATTTTTAGTCACTGTTGCAACGACTGATGAGTGACAGGACAACAGACATTGGCAAGACTTTTCCAGTACCATTTACCAGACATTGTATCTATGACTGTCAGGGACAACTTGGAATGTCTTTGGTATTGGTAGAATAGTTATTACATTAGATTATTTATGGTGATAAATGTTTTGAGAAACTTCAGTCGCTTTTCAGAGTTAGCAATTATAAGCATTGTCATACAGATTAGTTTTTAGCCGGCATCGAGAAGCAGGTAGCGATGTGACAGATGTGACATCGTGGGGAACTTGTTCCAAACAGAGGCAGCCGCGACGACGAAGGCGGTCTCCAATTGAAGAACGTCGGATAGCTGGGATGGCTAGTACGGAAGA
>Ga0209363_1001274_pt1 | contig 11830 bp, 8 predicted proteins | sample WorMetexBAHAMAS3_FD_187385 | JGI IMG/M metagenome (GOLD analysis project Ga0209363, IMG submission 187385) | Marine gutless worms symbiont microbial communities from Max Planck institute for Marine Microbiology, Germany - Inanidrilus exumae... | ecosystem: Host-associated > Annelida > Digestive... | reverse complement strand
CGGCCACCTTGGCGCTGAGTCTGCATTCATCAAATGAACCGGGTGAACTCTCGCAATGGCTTGCCATGATGACAGCACCATAAATATCGACTCGGTTATTATTATTATTATTATTATTATTATTATAATTCAGTACACAGCACCAGTTTAGTGGGCATTTTCCAGGTGGTTAGGTGGTTGCCAGGTTAAGGTTAGAGTTAGGATACTCTAACCCTACGAGATGATTATTGCATAATTTCTGTGTGACCTTTCGCACCTCCTGTTCACAGACGTGGAAATCATTCAAATGAGATCAGTTCGAATCATTGACTCTTTTTGTGGGAGCAACAAGGCATAAATGTGTAACGTTTTATAACATGGTTTTAAACGATGCTGTACCGCTGTAAAAAGCATTAATAGGGTGCTCATCTGCATCTCCTAGGCCTTAAGCCTGTAGATGGTTTGACCACTGAATTCAGTCGCACATTGCCTGATTACCTTCCAGGCTGCAGACTTGTCTCCGTTCATTGGCCAATGCCAACTCGTGCTGAATGTTGACATTGTGGACAGTGAGGTAATGAAACTTTTAAACTGTGTAGTAGTAGTAGTGGTAGTAGAACGTACTGATTAACGTGGCGTATGTCTGTTGACAGCTGGAAGCCTTAGAATGGATAAACAATGTCGACATTTCTATCATCCAAGCTCATCTGTACATGAAGCTTGCTCAGCTTGATGATGCTCGCCTGGTAAGATGGCTGTGGCTTCGGCTGCTGCAGTTGTACAGTTTGTGAGTCTTTTTGACCCGTCACTGCCACTTTTATGTTTATCCCTTTCCCTTTTTGGGTGGCTGCTGAACAAAAAGGCGGCCAGGGTTGAGGCTAATATATCACTGGCCTTCCTTTACTAGGTAAGGATAGCTCTCCACCCCTGACCTTTCTTTTTTGATATAGCCTTATTTGTGCTGAAAACGGACGTTAAGCTCCAACTAACTAACTAACTGCCAGGTTTATGACTATTTTCTACCGGAGATCGATCTGAGTTTGACACTGAAAATTGTTGACAAGTTGTAGTAGTGTTTCTAGTACGATACGGATACAGAGGAGGCTCAGGCTCAGAGCCTGTGTGTGTCAATATCATTGACTTGACTTGACGTGACTTGAGGCGCTTGTGAAAGCCTTGGACAGTCATCAATATGTCTGTGAGTTAGTGACTAAATAATTGGAATGATAGCAAAAATTATTCTGGTGAATAGACATTCTGCTACTAACACACTGTAGCACCAGCAACATAACAAGACTAAAAATAATATTAGTAATAAAAGGACAATTTCTAGCGTGCCATAAGATAGCAGTGTACAGAAGGATAGGTCTTGAGGTACAGTGTACATGGTGCATCTTTGACGTAATGTCGGCAGTTATTTAAGACGGGCATTTCTACTGTGTTGCTCTGTTCTCAGCTGATTAATGTTTACCTGTACATTTTCATCCATCCACTAGTGTGCTGCTGCACGGGTGAAAACGTAAGATGTTTAGTTTGAGTCATTTTTAAGATGTGACTCAGATATTACTAATATTGTTTTTGGTACATTTCAGGAAATACAAGTCATTCTAGCGCATGTCGGTGAAACTGTCGACAGCTTGTGTCTCAGCGGATGCTACAGTTTTCATCAGCAGCAGCTGATTGATGCAGAGACGAGGCATGTTGCTATGGCGATACGTGGTTCACTTTTTATCAGCTGGACTTTGACTCCATTTCAGAGATATTTGTTCACTAGTTTGACTAATCTCAGTAATTTGTGTCACTGGCATCAGAGCCGGTGTAAACTGAGTTATGTCAGCGGATGTGGAAACTGGAAAGGATGCGGTCCATTGATTGATTGGCATCACTGCATGTCATCATACCTTGTGATTAATGGTATAACTTACTAATCCAAGTTTCACCTGGAAACAATGTGTCACAGTGGTGTACATGTGCCTTGTGATACTACTTGATCAATGGGAAAAATGATATTATGCAGCGAAACGTAGCAGTGCAGGAAAACGTGGAAATCGTTACCGACATATGATGTATGTCTAACTGTTGCTGTTAGTAGTGTATTAACTGCTGTGTTTACAGTTTTAACAGAGTCCTAGCACTAGATGAAAATAATGCCTCAGCACATCACTATCTCGGTCGTATTCATTTGCTACGGCTGCAGGATGATGTCAATAATATTGACATCAAAGAGGCATGTTTACGACACCTCGTACAGGTACGTTTGTTTACAACACCTGATAAAGGTGAGTTTGTTGCATGCTTACAATGTCATATTGCAGCAATTGCACCGGATCTGAGGAGAAAATAGACCAAAGGCTTGATTCTTTATGATTTCTGAAATTTTGTGTATTTTCAGGCCAGATATTCTTTTTGTTACCAGGCCGATGGTGTCAAAGCATTTGATGAAATGCAGAAATCTGGACATACACGAATTTTTATCACTATCCTCCGAATCAAAAAGCATCCAACTAACAGGCTCAGCTGGATACACATACACAGCTGTTGTATGGCCATTATAGAGGTCAAACTGTGTCAGCTGGTACCTCAACACACACTTTGCGTGGTCATCATGCAGTTCAACCTATATCAGGCTCAGCTGGTACCTTCAGTTATCAACTAGAGGAGTTTGTTGGACGAAGGTTTTACTGCCCGCATGACATTGATGACAGCAGCTAACACATTGAGATTAGTGCTAAGATGCTGGAGTTTTCATTTGTGGTGTTACCTACAACAGCTCTGTATCAGGTTCTGATAGAAAATGCCATAAAACTGATGTTAATATAGATTATTTTTACTAGCAGTCACGTGACACTAACAATTGAGGTGTATTAGTTGTTGGTTCATGTTGTCTGTGGCAGGCAGCGAAACTGGATCCTCGCTTCAGTGAAACGTTCGTCTACCTCGGCAAACAGTACGAGCAAATTGACCACGACTTTAGGTAGTTGACTCCACGTTTATTTTGATTGACATTTCACAGATGGACTGTAGTTCACTTTTCATCTTCTTCCTTGACTTGTTTTAGATGAGAATCTTTGTGGGTCAGATGCTGTTCCTGCCTCCGAAGCAATAGCATTCATGTATTCAATGAAAACACTTGGGATAAACAGTAAACATCGTTCATGACACTACTTGCAAACTGCTCTACTCCGTGTTTGCTGGGATGTATATGAGAACTTTGCTCCCCCAGAAGCACAAAATTGAACAAATAGGCCAGCATGTCCCCATGCGGGCGTGGCCCGTGCACTGGCCAATTTATCCAGCTCGCTGGCCACGTGTATTATTGGCATGTGTGGATATACAGCCGTCCCCGAATACGGACATATTTGTATTGATTTTTCCTTATTTTTTGTGGTTTCATGCGGCAAACTAAGCTGGATTTTTTTGACATTTATTGCATAGTCACTGCCACGACCTGTCATATTTACAGTTGTCTAGTTTTCAGTTACAGTAAAGCGGGTACGGCGTCATTTTATGTCTTGTGTTTATGTGAGTTTGACGTTGTATGCAAGGAAAGCAAAGCGCTGCTATCAGAAGGCGTTTGAACTGGATCAGCAGAGTCCTGCCGCTGGAACTGGCTACGTGCAAATCATGATGAAACTTGACGAGAAGGTTCACTGCTGATTTTATGTGATTATCTGTCGGTAGTGGCTGTGGATTTGAATACAAAATACTTGTAGTGTTGATAAACAGTGAATGAATATGTGACTCTGACAATGTTTTCTTGCGTTCGTTTTAAAACGCAGGTGGTCGGGTTGCAGGTGATGTCACACAGAGCCACGCCATTGGTCGTCACAGCGGCCACAGCAGAGTGAGGGGGCGAGGAGGAGTGGTGGCTGCCTGTGCAGCAAGCTCATGGATGGTCTGCTTCATTCATCACTGATTGCAGTGGCGTGTACAAGCCATCATGCCATGTAGCACCATGATGGCTTGTGTCCAAACGTCTGTGCAGCACACAACAGAATCTCAAGCCTTTAGTCTTGTAGTCTTGTCTACATCTCAGACAGTGTGCTATGTCCTTTGACTGTTCATTGTTCTGTTTGTAGGATGCAGCACTTGAGTGTCTTCAGTCAGTTGTCGACAACAAATCAGCTCGCAGGTAACACCCTAGCTGTCTGGAATGAATGAATGTCTGAAAAAGTCCCTGAAAATGAATGTGAATATGTACAACACGGTTTATTACTGGCCCGCCTACACATAGTGTAGGGAGGCCAGGATTGTTTTGCTCTCTGGCGTCTGTCGTCGTCTGTAACACTCCATGGTGGGCCTGCGGGCTGCTTAACCCACGGTGTTGGAACATCAGCAATATAAGCAACAGTGCTGTTACTTACTTACAGGGTATTTACTAAGTGCTAAGGGCGGCATGTAGTGATCCAACTGTTGATTGGCTGTTGGTAGCAGCAACTATGCATTGATCTGAGTGCTGATTGGCTGTGAACAGTAACAAGTGGGCGTGGCTTCAGCTGGGCCTGTGTCATCTGAAGCGCAATGACATCACTGCGGCTATTACTTCCTTACAAGCGGCGTTGCAGCGAGATGCAACAGACGGGTTTGCAATAATTTATTTATTACATAATTACGTTGCCTTTAATTGTGTTTTTGTGTGTTTTATCTTCTAGTCTACAATCCCTTGGTAATTTCAGTCACATACAGCAGTTTCAGAATTAGTATTTTCTGCATTAAATTACGTTGCAGTGTGCGTATATTTGTGATTTTTTGTTGTCTTGCTTTGAAATTTCTGGTTCAACATCTTGGTACAGCTATTTCCAGTACCGCTGATCTTTCCTCTCTCCATCTCACACAGAGTTCTAAATAAAACGTTGATCCAAATTTCATGACTCTGGCTCCTTTGAAGCTCATTGGAAAGTTTTCGTTGCTGTCACTTTTCTATAATTGACGTAGTTCTCCCGAGTTTCTGCAGGTTTGGTGGAGTGCATTCAGATTGATGGAGCAGTTTCCCGGTTGATGCCATTTTATGTCACCATCAGCATCAAAACTCTGACGGAAAACTCGACTTACATTTAGCTGTGTAAGTAAGTAAGTAAGTAAATTTATAGAGCGCGGCTATCGTCAAGAACCTTCTAACATGCTGAATGCAGTAGTATCGAGCGAACAGGTACGTTTTAAGCAAACGTCTGAAACATTAAGCACTGATGGTCGGGTCCCGGATGAAATCCGGGAGAGAGTTCCAGACTTTAGGGCCGGCAACTGAAAAGGCTCGACGGCTGTAAGTGATGCATTTTCTGTCATCTGTTGATTGCCTTTAATTAAACAGATGGCATAGGTAACACTAGCATCCTGCCCTTAATCCAGATGTACTGTGGTAGTCAGTACGGTCATGTATGTTCTCGATGAAAGTACTCTAGCAAAATCCTCCAGTTGTTAACAATGGGTGCTGGCTAACATGAGTTGACTTGTGTAGTGACTGTGAAACGCTTATTATCCACACACGCCGATAGGCAAGGTGTGGATATATCGGTTACTGTTTGTTTGTGTGTTTGTACGGTTACGGATTTCTCTGCCGAGGATAAAGCTAGCGGCGTCAAATTTTGCGCGATGGTTTGTCGGTGTCCAAGGAAGGGAATGACACATTTAGGGGAACTTTGCTCCCCCAGAAAGCCAAAATCGGACGAATCGGCCAATGCGTGTGCCACGCCCACCGGGAAAGTGTGGACGTAGGATCGTCATGTCCGTCTGTTGTTGTGTGTTTAGTGTGTTGATTGTCGTTGGTGTTTGACGGTGTTGTTGTAAGAAGACCCTCTCCATTTATCTACGAGTTTCTCTTCTGTGAACCTGAAGTGACTCACAAGATGAGATGACAGCTGAGTGTATGTTTGCTTATGTTGCTGATGCAGACGTTGTTGGGAGTGTCTTGGAGATGCATACAAGACCCGCGGCAGTTTCACGACAGCTATCAAGGCATACAACAAAGCTATTGAGTGTGACCCATCAGCCGTCTACTGCCACTATCAGTACGCTCATATTACTTACTACACATGTTTTTTCTCTCCTCGTCAGATGTCGTGTGCTAGTGAGCTTTCTGTTATGGCTGCATGTAGTAGACTAAGTTTGCTCCCTTCAATGCATAAAAGGTTAACTTTTTGGGAACATGACCTCACCCAACTTCGCAGTAATTTTCATGAATAAGTCTGGATAAACATAAAACTGAATGAAAGAGAATTTGATAAAATACAGCATGATAGTCACGCAGTATATGTTATTATACCAGGATTGCAAGCATCCAGCAGAAGTTAGGATTGTATAAAGAAGCGTTGGAGCTTTACAACTCAATTCTGCTACAGTGGCCCGACTACGTACCCGCATTGCAAGGTACACACCATTCTCAGCCAACGTCCTGTCATGGAATCGGTTCATTTACCTCCGACAAGTACTGTGTGCTTTTGGCTGGAATTTTTATTTGTCTGTCGGTAACAGTGACATCTTTCTTCTATAAAGTACTGTTTATTTGGTATTCAGTTTTGGGCAGATTAATTTTAGTTTCAGTTTCAGTTCAGAGTTGTATAATAATTTTACTCAAATTTATATTTCTGTTCTCAAGTTTACTTACAATTTTTGTTAGCAGTTATAATAATTTATATTTACACTTAACCAGTTTACTTACAGTTTTAGTTACCATTACCAAATGTATCACTGATATGTTAAAAACTGTGAAGAGCTAAAAGGCACTTAAGCTGACTGGTCTTGAACTATGTTGTGAAGCAGACCGTTAATATTGTCATTATGAACAATGTCAGGCGTTGGTGAAGCGGAACTCCAGTTGGCTCAAGGTGACGTGGCTGAGTTTCTACATGCTAGAGCTCTGTCTCATTGTCAGCAGGCCATCAACAGCTTCACCAGGTCTGGGTGCCGCTGAGTTGGCGAGCTCTTAGGGACGGTTTTTCCACCGCAAATTAATCTCACATTAACGTTAATGGGAGATTAACTCCTGTTAAGAAATGGGAGTTAATCTTCAATTAACGTTAATGAAAGATTAATTAGCAGTGGAAAAACCGGCCCTTAGCTTAACAAACTTAACAGTTAATCTTAACTTAGTGCTTAGATAGCAAACTAAGCTAAAACATTTTTTGTTTAGTCGAGTTTCAAAGAACTTTGGCATATGCAGTTGATTCTGTGAAGGTAGCGGTGCTACGAGCAGACTTGTCGTGTGAGTGGAAGTATTTTTAGTAGTGGACTTGTTGTGTGTGTGGAAATGTCTTTAGTACACTGTGTTTACAGAGCGGCGCGGCTGCGAATGGACTTGTCGTGTGTGTGGAAATGTCTTTAGTACACTGTGTTTACAGAGCAGCGCAACTGCGAGCGGACTTGCCGTGTGTGTGGAAGTGTCTTTAGTGCACTGTGTTTACAGAGCGGCACGACTGCGAGCGGACTTGTCGTGTGTGTGGAAGTGTCTTTAGTACACTGTGTTTACAGAGCGGCGCGACTGCGAGCGGACTTGTCGTGTGTGTGGAAGCGCCTTGGTGATTGCCTCAGTCTAATGCACTGCATTCCAAGCCGTCTTTTACCGTAAGTGGTTTTCCATCTGATGGAATATTTCTGTTCCATGCTGTATTGATGTCCTCTGGATCTCCTAGGTCCAGCGTTATATGGTGTACCAGTATATGACGCTGAGTGTTTTCGTGTTTGTAACGTTGTTTTGATATTTTTTTGTATTTCATAACTTTTACTTTCTGTAAGCATTTAATGGTTAGCTCATAAACGGCGATTTGTGGAAATTTTAAATTATATTTTAAGAGGAATTTAAGAAAACCTTAAGGTCATACTGACTTAGGACAGTTTAGGTTTTACTCGTCATCCATTTTGCAACAGTTGCAGTGCACTGTAACAAAACAAAACTCTAAAGAAAATACATATGTTTATCATATTGTGTGCTGTAGCTTCTAACACACACTGTATGTGAGTTAATACCAAACAGCCCAGCAGCAGACCAATGCTTGATAAGCCTATTAACTGCAAATACACACAGTTGTCTGTATATCTGTTAATGCGGATGTCATTTCCACCATTGACTGCTGCTCTTTTCCTGGAGGAATATTTTCACAGTCTCGAGACTGGATTCTATTTCCTGTGCTAATCCGTTTTAATTTCAGTTTTTTCTTCATTAATTTTCTGTTACTGTTCCATGCAGTTGACTGTGTCGGCTGCTGATTAATTGTGAGTTTTTCAAGTTATATCCGTGTAGCGTGTGATGTGATATTTACTCGCAGGAGACACTGGGTCACTTTATCTTTCGTTAAAGCTAAAGTCTAAAACTTTAGTCTTAAACCAAAGCTTAATCTGAACGGCTAAAACCTGGTTTTAGACCGAGTTCAGGTGAAGTGACAGATAAAATGATATGGTTTTAGACTAAAGTCTTAACTCTTAGAAATTAGCGATAATTGCCTATCTAAAGACATTAGGACGGTTTGGTTTAAGACCGGATTGCTCAGATTAAGTTCGGTTTTAGACTTTGGTTTATTTAGACTTTGGTCTCAGACCAAAGTTTGGCGTCTCTTCACGTTTTGCATTAATTAGGTCTTAAACCGGCCTTTTTGTTTTAGACTTTGGTTTTTAGCAAAAGATAAAGTGATCCCATGTGTGTGTTGACAGGGTGGGTGTTCCACGTGAACTAGTGAGTAAAGACGGTGCAGAAGATGCCGCTGAATCAGTTCAACTTGGCAAGAAAGAACTCCTGAGTCTCGGAGCTCGGTCTGTCTGTTTGTCTGTCTGTCTGTCTGTCTGTCTGTCTGTCTGTCTGACTGTGTAGAACTGAGTAGATCAATGTGCACACTGGTGTATCGCGGTTAGATCATGACTTACAGACACCACCAACAAACGTTTTCTTGCATTCGCGAGAAATTAGTTCTCTTAATAATTCTGACACAAATTATTTGACCCAAGTGATAATCGAAGCCCGATCTGTGCTGGTAGCCATTCCGTTTGCATAGTGGTCTCTTTAATGCCAAGCCATAGAGATGGACATCTTGTGATTGTGATGTCATGTAGTCAGGTTGTTACTCTATGTCAGTAACTGAACGTGAGCTTGACTATAAGCTCATCATAAATCTCTGTCTTCAGTAGCCGCTGTTTGTCTAAACCGGTTTTCTTGGAGACTGTTGCTGGACTGCCAGCTGTATATGAAAGAATGGTGTAACTACATGTGTAAGTAAGTAAGTATATAAGTAAGTAAGAATGTAGCAGACGTGAGCAGTTGCAGTAGTGAAGTTAGCATTATCTGCTGTCTTCTGTCGAGGAGAATCATTCTACACCGTGTTTCCACTCATATTATTGGCTATAAGTTGAGGAATAGTTGTCTGATTTTAATAATTTTTGGCACCAAAATTCCTCACATAATTTGACATCGGACAACAGCTTAGTTGTCCACCTCACCTAACTAGTGTGGCTACACTACCTTGTAAAACTTATCACACGAGTGGGTTTGTTTTTCTGCAACACGGTGTACTGTGCGTGATCAGCTGCTATGGCATGGCGCTGAAGCAGCAGCCATCTGTGTCCGCTCTCTGGCATGACCTTGGAGTCTGCTACTATCATCTGACCAAGGTCGTTGAAGGTCATTCGGTCAAGGTGATGGCCAGCAAGTGTGTGGAGGCACTGAAGCAGGCTCTGAGTCTTGATCCCAGTAATGACTCTCACTGGAATGCTGTTGGTGTCGCCGCGGCTCACAATGGTCAGTGCTCATAGTTACACGCTACTTGTCATAATATTTACCTTTCATATTTTCATACAGGTATTGCATTTTCATACAGGTATTGTATTTTTATACAGGTATTGGAGAGTCGGCATAAACATAGCATAATACAAAGACTCTTCTTTCGGGTTGTAGTAGAACAGGTGACGGCCATTGGGCGATGAGGTCAGGGCTCTGAGCTTTGACACTCTCATTTGGAAGGACATCCTATCTGTGTAAATAAGTACGTAAGTAAGTAAGACAACTTCTAAGGCACAATAATCAAAAGTCATGATGCACTGTGGCTGACTAAAACCTTAAGAGATATGATTTCATCATGTTTCTGAATTGTTCAAAGTTGATGTCTACGTGTCGCAGTTCCGGTGGCAGATTGTTCCAGATACTGGGCCCGACAACAGAAATGTCTCTGTCGCTGAAATCGTTGTGTAAAACCCAGACTGCTTTGTGTGACTTACCTTGTTGTAGCTGTGACAATAAATAAGTAAATTTGATTTTATCGAGATTGATTACGTTACATAATGTTACAGTTACGCGGTGTTGTAGTATAAAGTGTTGTAGTATAAGTGTTCATATATGGTGGCTGTCAGCACCATGAAATGTTAATGTTTTGACGTATTTTTGTTTAGGCACAGTTTTTGGTCTGTAAAGTAATCTCTGTAAAAATTACATTGCTGAAAACTGGGTGAGAACTATATTTGATAATAATCAGTTTCCTTGCAGAGTACACACGTACTTTTAGAAATATAACATTGCTTCACGTGTTGTAATTTGCTGACTGAGAATTGTTGTTTGTTTTCTATTCAGCTGTCGGTGACTATGCACTTGCTCAGCACTGCTTTATCAAGTCCGTCAAGATGCAACCAAACGTATGTAAATTATCTCCTGCAGTTTGTTGTCATTTTGATATTTAAGCTAATAAGTCAGTTTAAATGTATCGCAAGGTTTATGAGGAAGTATAGACTTGACAGTTGACGGGTTTTGGGGCTTTTCCGACAGTTACGTATTGCATTTTATGGCTGAGTACTTAGTGTCTTTGTGACCTTGACCTTTCATTTTTTGAGCTGTATTAATAACATCATTGCAATGCGTACATGTTTTGAAGGAAACATTTGTTCTACGTTCGCACTTTTTGATATTTTTGTTCATGTCGGATAAACAGAGAGACAAAGTCATTATAATTACCATTGACATCATAGTCTTGAAGGTTGTCCATATGCACTGATATCAGCCTCAAACTTTTTGCGTAATAATAATTTTTATTATTATTGTGACTGCAATTATGAAGGTCTGCAAGATGTGATTAAAATTAGGAGATGATGTTGTGGTAGTGTGTTTCTTGAGTGCTAAAGTAGCTTTTTTGAAATTTTTGATATACATCACTGTTAGATTTATAGGTCAGTAATAGGCATGGTGCAAATGTCAAAGTCACTTGTTTTAAAACCTTTGAATGTGGTTTACAAAGCCTTTGTATTCCACGGATGGCGTCAGTTTTTTTACTTTAGTACTTTGACACTGTCAGTTTGACGACAGGAAGAAAAATTTCGCTCCGATTACCCCTCAAAGTACCCTTTTGGGGAACTAGTTTCAGCATTCAGCAGCTCCAGCAAATCAGTGCTATTTGAACAGTACTAGGTGTTAATGTTTGTCTCACTGATGTTGTCGTCTGTACAGAACGCACCTGCGTGGACCAATCTTGGACTTGTATATTTACTCAATGAACAAGTTCACGTCAGTATTGAACATCTGCTATATCGTTATGTCGTTTTTGTAACACAGTAAAATTAATTCCTTATTGCTAGTGTTAGGCATTTTTATACATTTTTGGAGGGTACTCTGCATAAATTTTATGCATAAAAGGAGCAACAGGCTCCGGAGTCTGACGGTGGATGGAGAAAGGGTGAGGGCACTGGGTGGGGTCTGTGCTGTGAGTTGGTTTCACTGCTGGTCTGCTGACAAGAAAGTCACCCAACCTACTATAAAACCTGCGCCACTTTTTACAAAAGAGTTTTTTCTGGAACAAGTGGAAACAGAAAAATAAGGTAAACGGTAAAGGTTTCCCTAGCGCCTCTGTATCTTCGGACTTTACGACGCTATACAAATGCTATTTAATTA
>Ga0209363_1001273_pt1 | contig 11831 bp, 8 predicted proteins | sample WorMetexBAHAMAS3_FD_187385 | JGI IMG/M metagenome (GOLD analysis project Ga0209363, IMG submission 187385) | Marine gutless worms symbiont microbial communities from Max Planck institute for Marine Microbiology, Germany - Inanidrilus exumae... | ecosystem: Host-associated > Annelida > Digestive... | reverse complement strand
TATTTACATCACACCACAAAATTCAACGGCAGCGCCATAGCACCTTCCAATCCGTGACAGACTAAATTGCGTGGCAGAGCCCAGCGTGTATCTATATACACGCTGGGCTCTGCCACGCAATTTAGTCTGTCACGGCATAGCAGTGACGCCTTCTAGCGTATAGGTGAAACAAAACTCGAGTAGTGATCGCCCCAGAAAACTCAGTACTGATCCCCGTAAAGCCAATGTAGCCAAACTGCTGATCGACGCGGGGTATACACCTTTCACTCTCTTTTAAATTTGCAACCCGTTTCTTGATGCTAGGGCGACGAATAAAGGTGAATTGACCGATTTCGCCAATTATGACGCTAAAATTGGTTCAGGTTGCCATGGCAATGTCCCTCGCAAAAAAAGGTCAGATCCGTAATCTACGATCAAATACGTACAATACAGTGAAAAATTGGTGAAAATCGGTAAAGTAGATCCTGAGATAATTTGTCTCAAATGATTTATTTTTTAAATGGAGTGGTGCACGCCGACGACTCTCTGTATAAGTTAGGTTTTTGTCGCCACGGGCGCCTGTATGACAATGTTCGTTAACTGTGCGTCTTTTAAGTTTAAGTGTCAGTTTAATATTATTAGTATTAACATGTAGCCCGCGGGGCATGCATGCCGCGCGGGATAAACTAGCAGCAGATGCAAGTCGCTATTTAATCTCAAGACGATCACTGCTATACGGAGCTAAAGATCATTGGCATGATTGCGTGGACAGTCCTTCCAAGTTCCAACAGGATTACAAAATATATTATCATGCAATTAACTGTAACATACACGTAGACACAATCAACCAAAATGATGACATCAAAGACACATAAAAGAGGCAATAATAATTCCGTATGGTTGGTCGGCTAGAATTTAAAGGCGCTTTTAACACAATCTATGTCATATTGCGCCTTTAAAGTCATAATTTAGTATCGAAAACTATATTTAAACTAATGTAAGTTTTTATAGATTAATTCTAAAAATAAATAGGAAATAAATATTGTGAATATCAATTACTTGCGTATGTAAGTTGTACATAGATAAAAGTGGTTTGGAAATTCAAAAACATTGCTTTTACCGCGCGACGCTATGCTAGCGCAGTATATGCTAGCTGTCATAGTGTGTTTGTCCATCTGTCCGTCACATGCCGGTATTGTACCAAAACGGCTAAATACACGATCACGCAAACAACGCCGTACGATAGATCAGGGACTAGTTTTCTGACGCCGAAGATCTCGGCGAAATTCCAAGGGGGTAACCCCAACGGGGGTGCCAAACAGAGGTGCGGTAGATTACAATCGGCGATTTTCGACCAATATTTCGCTGTATCTCAGAAACGGCGCAAGATGGGGACATAGTTACTATGGAACGCTAACTCGTACGCGCTCTATCGAATGGTGCTATTTTGGGTGAGCTTGAGTGACCCTAACCAGTAGCAAGTGCTAGCCCATGGATAGCAATCCATCCCGAAAGGGGCGTGGTTAGGACTTATGTAAAACATTTGAATTTTGGTGGGCACCAATCCTATCTCTGGAACGCCTGATCATCTCAGGTGCTGTCAACATAGATGGACGGTCAGTGTGGTAATCTGGTGACGGTAGTCGGTCACCAGTTTATCACACTGACTGTCGACATCTGTGTACAACACGGTGGACGTGAGGCACCGCGTCGCGCGGGTCTGTCAGCGGCAGCAGAGACTTGTTAATTTGTATTTCACATTTAGGCCTAGAGTTACTGTTTATCATATAAACTGATATTTTAACGAAATCTACAATATTTTTGCTGGAAGAAAGATTGAAAAGACATCTTTAACGTTGGTATGAGGATTCTGTATGATGACATCTTAGCGCTACTTACCACGCGTTACGCTGATAGTGCTGTCCTGCACATGTGACAGTTTACTGAAATAAAAACAGTTTGACGTTTTGTCTGTAAAGATGAGTAATGACCTGCTCGGCACAACTGAAAAGAGGTTGATTGGGCTGCCAGATTGATGCTTAACACAGACAAGTTATAGACTAAAAATCAATAAAAAAATCAATAAAAACATTACAATGAAAAAAATGTCAACTACTGTACGTCAACTCAACCTCGTCTTTGTGTTAACAAACTCCTCAAGTTGCCACAGGTCTCCTTGTAGCAACTTTTCCAGCCAACTGCTTGGCAATGAAACTCACAAACGAGACCCACGACAACCAAGATAATCACCAAAAACCAACAAACAACAAAACCAAACATTACCAAATTAACCAAAGTTTAGTCGCCAGGAAATGATCAGGTCTAGTTAAAAAATAACGACAGCCACATCTTCCACAAGGGGCTAACTAGGACTAACTCTTACGTGAAAATGTTCACCAAGCAGCTAAAGTATTTATGAGGAAAGGTCAATGACGCAAAAAGCCGGCCAAAGTTGACAATAAACTAGTTAATTACAGTTACTCTGTTGCAACAACAGTTCAGTATCCCAGCACCAGCTCCAATTGACAACAAATACACAAAGGAAGCTCAGCTGTGAGAGACAATAGTCCAACGCTCCACGTCATTATTTTACATTTGGCCACATATAAACAAACAATGGCCACGCATTCACTTGAAACTCTTTTCATTTCCGACTGCATTCTATTCTATGTGACAAGTAGGCCAACTATATTTTTTTGAAAATACTGAATATCAGTCCTGTAAAAAGAAATTACACAGCATGTAGGCTACCACATTTAGCATATCAGAACTTAGAATATACTCAAAGTAAGATCTCTTTATAATAGATATAGTCACAAAAATACTCTGAAGCTTTTTGCACTTATACAGTGCAGGTTAACATTTAACGTAACCACTGTGAACGCAGTTAGGTACTGTACACACACTGTTTCAAACTGTTAATACAAAAAAACAATACAGCAATATCAACATGTCAATGTAATTATAATAACACAAAAAACTATCGAATACGACACAAGTAGCTAGATTCTGCCGGTTCAGCCGTATAGCTCCTCACTGGTCGACAGCAGTCACGTGACAATGCTCACTCAGTGGTCATTGGTCCACATTAGCGTATAGGCCACGACCAAAATGGAAACGGGTGTGCAAGTTATCGCCTTTCTCTGGCCGCGTAGGAAATGCAAATGCAACGTTTTTTGAAAATGCTGTTGCAACCTAGCATGGTTGAGTTAGAGTAGGCTTATGGCTGTCTATTCTACCTACGTCAGTGTATGCTGACACAGCATTTTATTTATACGGCTCTTATTTGTCGACAGCAGTCATGTGACTACGCCCACTGAGCGGCAATTGGTCCACGGTCGTACAGGTCCAGCCATTTAGCAAGGCTACAGGCTAGCTAAAAATAGAATGCTGTGTCACCATGAATCAGTCATAGACAAGCTATTTCATCTTCTGCTTCATTTGTTGACAGCAGTCACGTGACCACGCCCACTGGGCGGTGGTTGGTTTACATTAGCATATAGGCTCCGCCCACAACGTAAACGGGTGTGTGAGTGATCATATTTGTCTCTTGCTGCATGTAAGTGCTGACGGAGCACATACAGTGCTCATGCAACCAGACATGCTTTTGTTAGAGTTAGGGTTAGGGTCATCAGCACGTACCAGGACTAGGGTTAGGGTTAATATTCGGTTAGCATTAGTGTTAGGGCTATGGTTAGGGTTAGGGTTAATAAATATTCTATACATCACATCACTGACTCAGCATTTTTTGAAACATGGCATATCACATCACTGCGCAAGGGCTAGGGTTTTATGTTAGGGTTATGGTTAGGGTTACTATACATGACTTTGTTGACTCAGTATTTTGGTCACGTCGCTCACATGGCGCTTTTCAGTGGTATTCATCAGGGTTGCATTTAGGTTAGGTAGGGTTAGAGTTATTAACTATTCTATACATGACTCTGCTAACTCAGCATTTGATCACATCACTCACTCAGCATTTCCATTGGTAATCGTTAGAGTGGAGTATATTTCCGTCAGATAATCATATTGTCAGCGTCTTTGTTATGAGTCAATAACACGATCAAATGTTGCAGACATCAACTGGTAATAATAATAACTCCATATCGTATTTCACGACCTCACTGGAAACAGGCGTGTGAGTCATCATCTTTGTTTCTGACCGTGTGGTCAAAATCAGATAAGTCAGTTAAATTTTATTGGTTACTTTAATGGCCCAAACCCGTACATGTGTGAATTTAATACTTCACGTATGACAAGTTCAAGGTCATGTCCAAAGTAATTTAGCATTAGCATTTTCAAAAACGTTGCGTAAGCATTGCCCACTCAGCCAGAGACGAAGACCGTCTTTGTCTCTGGCCCAGTGCGAAATGTTGACGCAACGTCACACACCCTTTTCCATTGTGGGCATGGCCTATATGCTAACGTGGACCAATGACCTGACCACTGAGTGGGCGTGGTTACGTAATGCTCTTGATCAATGAGGAGCTATGCAGCTGAACCAGCACAATCTTCCTACTAACACAGCTCCTGTCAGTCATGTCACAAATGCTAATGATCTAGTAATCCAAACTTCATGGTCAATATTTCCCAAATATCTAATCCTATTAAAACAGGTGTCAATGTAGAATTGGTGATAGTAATAATATTGTGTAAGATTTACTTTAACAGTTTTCGGCAATTTTGATTAATGGCAACAGTGTCACCTCAAAAGTGATGGAATTTTTGAAGACTTTTGCTGGCAATTTTATACCACACACCGGATTAGCAAAGATTGCTTCATCAAGTCTGACATTCCGTTTCAAGCACAGTGTCTGTTAATATAAAACGTCAATAAAACGGATTACAGCCATCATTGTACAGCAAAGCTAGGTCAAGAAATGAGATAAGCTATGCAAGAAGTGTTTTGACAGTGGAATCTCAGGGCAAACTTGCCACCAACTGTCACTGTTCTTCCACTACTGCTGACGTTATCACATTATCTGAAAACAAAAAAAATCTAATACTCCAATAACGATGTACTTCATAAGATAGTTTGCTGCTATTATAATAATAGCAACAATCCAAAACAGTAGTGAGACACAAATGAAAGAAAAGGACACATTTTGTTTTCTTGAATATATGTACTTATGAGGAATGCATTTAAGTTTAAATGAAACCTTGAATGTGTGAGGTAACAGTTGCTGCTGTGCACTATATAGATTAAGCTGGCCCTTCCATCAGCTTTTTGAGCACAAGTATCGTACTGTATATATATTATGCTTATTAACTTAATATTCTTTGGTGGACGCAAGTAGTCAGTAAACATGTTGTAAATCCCAACTTGCTATAACAACACCATGTTATTATTATTATTATTATTATTATTATTATGTTATAGCAATGGGATTTGACACTGTATTTTCCACTCAAGATAAACTATTCATCATATGGTTATGAATGAACAAATGTATTAAGCAAAACGTCTGTTAAAGACAGTAAATGACAGAAGATGAAGTTTTGATAAGCGGAAGACACTGATCAAGAAAATCATATGCAAGATGCATAACTTTGTCGATCTTTGCAGCTGTGTGGGCAGTGCATAGCTGACCATCATTCAGACAGCTGTCAATGCTATGACTGCTGTCAATTTCTCTTTCATTGTCTTTACTGATGAAGACTGTCATGTCATCTGTCACACAGCATCTTCCGCAACTTTGCTTCATCACGTTCTTCTTGAATTATAATATGTCTCTTCACGGTAACAACACTTTACTGACGACCTCATTACGTTAACTCTGGCAAAGAATATCTAAGTAGAGTCTAAGTCACTTTGCCAACAATACTGTATTTATTTTATTGCATGTCTGGCATTGCTGCGTTTCTCTTTTATTAAGGGCATTTTTTTGTAAGCTGAATTGCTGATACTGTTAGCTTCTCTCTCTCCTATTTTATAACAATCTGCAAATAAATGATTAACTGAATTCATCAATTTAACCAATAAATGAACTATTTCAAAATGTTTAAAACTGGCATTTCCTGTGCTGTATGTCACATATTTTCATTCTAATTGATCAGGTTTTCAGGAGCTATACAAGAAAACAAAAGGTTATCGTTTGTCCTTAATTAAGGATATGAGACATTAATAGGATCGCTAATGGTCAGACGAAACAATGGCTGCAGTGTGGTGTTAAGGCACCGAGATCAACAGACGAGAAAACGAGTCACTCATTAGACCACGACTTCATGGATGATGCGTCGTGCATGCCTGGGCGAGTCTGGTGCCGACATTCCACTGTCAGACGCATTGCTACCAGTCCCGACACTGTTACTGGCCTGGTAGTACGGCGGAGGAGCACCGATTGGCCGCGTCAGACGATCTGAAAAACATTAACAACCATGCTGCACAGTAACACACCAAGCACTGACCATTCAGGCACAGTGTACACTGTGGGCAGTTCACTCAAAACTACAGTGGCTACTACAATTGCCAGCTGGTCTGCCAGCTGCCACCAGCCGCTCGTAACGCGTCATTGGCGTTCAATGTTTCGCCGTCGGGCCTTCTCTATAGTTGGACTCTATAGTTGTAAGTAACTTGCCACCAGTATATGAGATTTAACATGTTCTTTTGAGAGTTTTGCACATAAACACAACATCTCAATAACTCACCTCTCATCTTGGTTCGGTATCCATGGCTCTGTTCTCAGCTGGTTCAAGTCTTACTAATCACCTCGCTCCTTCCGTGTTAAATGTGATAACAACCTCTTGTCCTTTCACACTTCCTCTTGGTGTTCCCAAGGCTCTGTTCTCGGCTCTATGCTCTTCGTTATGTGCACTACCCTTCTCAATACTCTGATCTCGTCCCTTTCCCTTTACCACCACCTTTATGCAGATGACATTCAGCTCTTCTCCTCTCTCCAGCCACTCAACTCTGACTCAAGACATTTCTCACCTTCAAAACGCTATTCAACATATCTCTTCCTGGACGACTACTAACTGCTAATCTTCTTACTCTTAACTCCTCTAAGACTGAATTCTTGCTCATCTGATTCAAAATCCAACTTGCCAAAATACGCAACTCTTCACCTGACACCTCCTATTTCACTTAATCTGAACTCGGTCTCCACTCTACGTTTTAGCCGTCCATGCAGATTAAGCTTTGGTTTTAGACTAAGGTTTGAGACTTTGGTTTTAACGAAAGATAAAGTGACCCATTGTCTCTAATTAATGACCAATTTGAAATTACCACAGCGTCTACGGTCCGCATGGGCAACATGGACGCGATATCTGTGTGTCATTGTGGCAAATTTTATGACGATCCGTCAGCTAGACCGTGGCCAAGATGTCGGGGCATTTTAAGAGAATCGTACTGGTGGGGCAAATTAGATAAAATTATATCAGTTACAAAAACTCAAGTAACTGCATTGTCCAAATAATATGCCGCGTCCAACTTACTTAAGTTGGCTGCGTGGCACAGTGGTAGAACGCCGGTCTTTTACCGGCGAACTTTCTCTGTCCCACGCTCGACCTGTAGCTGACGGGTGACCACTTACTTCGGTAAGCCGTCTGCTACAGGCCAGCCAACTAAGCCAACTCAGCCTTTCATCCTTTCGGGGTCGATAACTTGAGTAGTGAGCAACTTTATCGGATGTGTGCTGGTCGCGCCATCTGGTGAGTGTTCACGAGGTTGAGCCGGAGCGGTTATCAATCGCTGTGCGACGTGTGTGGCAGCAATTTAGCCGAGCTTAACCCTTCTGTATATACATGTAGTTAGTCCTTAGTGCCGCGCAGTGGTCGACGTGTGCAGTGTGCCACTTGAACGACGGCCGTTCTTATGCTAGCTGGGTTTGTTGTTGAAAGACATAGCAATTAAGTTACAAAATTTTACAGATACATCAGCAAATATCTGTGGTTTTCTTGAGTTCCAAAAACTCCCAGAAAGGACCAAAATTGCCGCTTCTTTTGGACATTCCAATGCTGAAAACCTTTCAGATTCAGGGGGCGAAGCCCCCCTGACCAGGGACTCTGGAATCAACTCCCTTTATCTCTTCGTCAACCTCATTCCGGTACCAGATCCTCCGCTTCCAACTCACCTATTCCTTCACCCATCACTTCTTCCTCTTCTAATTCACCACTCTGGTTATCCATAACTCCCTCTCTCTTTCACTCCCGGCTTAAAACCTACCTGTTTCACAAATCCTACCCCCATAATTTCACTTCTTCCTCCTGGACCGCCTTCACCGACTATTGCCCAGACCATTTCTTCTAAGCTATTCGGTTTTTGTTTTTAGTTTTCCCTTATTTTTCGTTTCTGTGCCATGCGCTAGATTAAGCTGGCCATCTCGTCGGCTTTTGAGCGCACGTAAAAAACTACCGTATCGTATCATATCGTATTGCAAATTGAACACTTTTCTTTACTATTCTTACTAGCATACGACCTGCCCATGTGGCCGAGTGGTCCGCGCACTCGGCCGTCATGTGCAGTAGAGAGTAACATATCGCTGGCCGAGGTTCGCGCATCACCCCGGGCGCGTCGGCCTACCAAAGAATATTTCCTATGCACATGACAAACAGGGAGTTAATCCCGGGCAGGTAAGAGGGTTCGACGGTGTCCACCATGAACTGTGACCGTTGCTGATATCTTGATTAGCAGCTTCAAGGTGTCAGTCGCGCTGACGTGAGTGCCGAAGCAGACAGATGTGGCTAAGTCCCCTGGCTAGGCACTGAAGAAGTGTCAGTCAGGTGGCCAGGCGCTGAAGAAGTGCCAGTCAGAACTGGCACTGAATAAGTGCCAGTCTGGGCTTAGGCAGACAGTAGGCCAAGCTTAGAGGGGGTGCGCTTAGAAATATCTGACAAGCTGTTCACTCCTACTGTTCTTCCTCCACCCTATATAACGCGCAGATACACATCACACACCTACCAATTCCTTTCCTCTCCCTGGGCTGGCACATTGGACCGATACAAAGGTCTCAGCACTGGGGTCCAGAGTAGGCTGGACCCCTGCCAACAAAGAACGAACCAACCAACCAACCTACTAGCGTACACAGGCTCTATGATATGTGCAATGCAAAGCTACTACTTACAACGTCAGTGACAGTGACACTGAAACTGACATGACAGGCCTCTCTGAAAAAGTTGATGATATGCAAATATCTGCCACGTTCATCAGTTAATTAGTAAAACTGGTAAAGTTTTACAGCTTGTCAGAAATAACAGTCAGTGGCACTGACCATTAGGCGGATTGAACATGTAGGCGTTGGCAAGTGCTCTGTTAATCATGTCCGACTCTTCAAGCACTGGATTGTCATAGCTATTTATCGGCGTGGCATCTAGTGACGCCGGCTTTTCTATGAGATGTCCATTGCCATTCTGATCACGACGATGTTCAGCTGACATGACGGGATTTAGTGAACTAGACACAAGCAACATGTCGCCATCACAGACATACACAATTACACACCACATCACAACTTTGAATATCATTTACACGACAAAACCGTTTAACCACATGTGTCACTTTCCATCATAATATTTGTTGTTTCCAAAATTACTGAAATGTGGAATTAATTAAATAATCCAATGGACAATAGTTACACAGCTGCAAAACTAAGTTTTCCAGGCACACGCTTCATATACTGTAAAGCATATCACATCTCATACAGTGATGTAATAAACTATAAATTGTGAGTGTTTAAGTTGACATGAACTGAAATGTGATTTACATATCATTAGTTTGCACATCACTGTAATGAACTCACATGTCTATGTGTCGTCGTTCCTCTCCTACAAATGAAAATATCACAGATTACCTTACGAACAAACATTAACAATACTAAACTGTCTATCAATTGGATGAAATTTCACTACATTAAGGAAACTGGCTGCTGAACTAAATACAGGCAGCTGGCAGCAACATTGTAACAACAAAGTTGCTAACTCATAACTGATATAACGTATAACGGTAATAGTAGGGCATATGCACACCTGGCCAGTCAATAAAGTGCGGCACCTTACAACAATTAAGTACTTGCTTGCAAGTGGCAAGTGAGTGAGATACATGTAATAACAATAAAAGCACGCAAATAAAAACCACAGGTTCACAACGTCAGTTCATAGAATATTGGCCTTCCTGTATGAAATCATGAAATCGTTGAAAGGTGTGTGTAAGCTTGTGCACAGCGTGCCACCGCAACTCGGCTCGATAAACTTTAAGCGAGTGTTTGTGAACGTTGTTGGCGTTCCAGTTCCAGTGCAACCGTTCCTGTATGTACAATGTGTAGTCATATTACCAGCACTAACATCAACAACTAGACTGACCGCAGTTCTTTGCAAACACATATGCAGTATCACACGTTTTGCAAATTTTTGCCATTTCTAAAATATTTGGATCTGTTGATACCGCCATTGTTAAGTGCATTAGCATAGATCTCGTCCGAGATACAGTTGTGATTGTGACAAACAAGCAGTTAACGGTCATAATATGCTGCGCCTTACTGACCGGCCAGGTGTGCACGTGCCATGACCTACTATCACTATGTACAGCAAATAACACCAAGATGTTGGCAAGCAGTAGAGTGAGTGACAGCTGGACTGACCTTGAGGACGCCGACGTCGACAAACAAGGACTAGAAGGACAATGAGCAGAACAAGCAGAACTCCGCCACAGACGCACACGACAATGATGATCGCCGTCAACGGCACAGCATCACTTGTTTCTGAACATCAACAACAACACAGCGTCATCTCTGTATGCCAGCCCAGCATCACAAACAACAGTCAGATGACTTATGCGTAATGACACGAGTGTCGACCAACAGTCAAATAAGTCCCACACTGTTAACACACAACTTGGTGAAACTTAAGCCACATCATGTAAATGCAATTTTTTTAATCTAATTGATTGAGTTATGGTTTTACGTCCCACCTGACACAAAATAGGTCATTTCAGATACGTTCTTTCCAGCCAATCCCTTGGCTTAGTACTGCAAAAAATTATTCTAACACAACAAAAGCAAACGTGCATCTGTAACCGAATATATCACAACACAAATAAACATAAAGAACTAAAGCTAAGTTTGGTCGCCTCTTAACGATCTCTGACCTGGAAATGGAACAGGCCTATTATTAAGGAAGTAAATAAGTAAGAAAGAAAGTAAGTCCGTAAGAAAGTAAGTATGCAAACAATTTATAAAGTGCCGAAATCAACAAATGAATTGGGGCGCATAACACGCCCGGGGGCGCAATTTTATATGAAATGCTCATTCGCAAAGAGAGTTCAATGAAACAGTGACATTGCACCAACCGATAGTGGCATTTTGTGCCTGGCCGCACACGTCAGGTCGTTCACGAACACAAAACGAGACCTCGACCGCCTTTACACCGTCCACGACATCACGCAACTTGACTGAACCACTGTTGACTGTGTCACAGTGCAGCTGACTGGTCCATGACAAGCTGGCAGACAGCAGGCGCACGTGTAGACACAGCTCACGGCTGCTGGCTGCTGGCTGAAATGTTACTATCTTAGAGTCGACTTTGTACTGCACGTCTGCAGGGAGCTCCAGTGTCAGCGCTAAACAAACGCACAGACCGGCAGCCCAAGGGGTGTTTGATTAAAGGAACGAGGTATCAATATCTGAGTATATATGCATAAGTGGCTTGACCTGGAATGTATACATCTGGACGTCTGCCGAGTACCAGCTTCTGCGTTAACATACAGCGGACCCCCAAAGTAACCCAAAAAATGGGCTACCCTAAAGATTCTAGGTACCGTCTGTCACTAAGTGCATAATGTGCACAGTAGTAAGCTAACAACAACAGCATGAACGACAGACACGGCAGTCCCTGCATAAGGGCGTCAGACGCCCCCAAAA
>Ga0209363_1001272_pt1 | contig 11832 bp, 9 predicted proteins | sample WorMetexBAHAMAS3_FD_187385 | JGI IMG/M metagenome (GOLD analysis project Ga0209363, IMG submission 187385) | Marine gutless worms symbiont microbial communities from Max Planck institute for Marine Microbiology, Germany - Inanidrilus exumae... | ecosystem: Host-associated > Annelida > Digestive... | reverse complement strand
ACGGCATAAATATTCTATAACAGCAAGGTGGACTGTAGCATATTCATAAACTCAAGACTGAATGCGCAGTACTTGGCTAGCTATCGTCTAATTGGTTAAACGAAGTAGGTTCTCTTTTTTAGTATTGTGAAGTACGTACGTGCCATATCGTCGTAAAAAGTTGACGTTTGCTATCTCATCTCCTGATGAGTTCTTGTACTGCTTGGTGAACGGCTAAGGCGCATGAGTGAACAACTTGCCTGTGGTGACTGTATGACTGCAGAATGACGAGGGATTAAATCTGCAAGTTATAGATGACTAGCCCAATGCCCTACCTAGTACAACACCATGCCGATGTCTACTTTCATGGTTTGACATAGCAGTATGGCGTTGGGCACATCAGCGAACTTACTCTGGCCCAGTTACTACTGGGATGGGTGACCATCTTCAGGCTAGCAAACCGCCTCGGTATGTAACCACTCACCCAGGCCAGCTTAGCCGTTTACACTTTGCAAGAAGAGAAATGAGTGCTGGCCAAAGTGCTGTGATAGTATGTGGCTGGGGAGTAAAGACAGGCACGGCTCATTCCATTTGTGAATAAAAGTATGGTTGGCAGGTAATACTGTGTGGTTTCTACATATGCCACACCTGAGAGCTTGAGAGGTGAGTTTATTGTAAATTGCTATACAGTTGTCCTGTTTACACGCTTACTTATGTCCCCCAAAATCGCATTTATACCGTGTTCAGGAGACCCTCTAACGACAGGGCAGCCTGCAGCGACGGAGCTGTCGACTTGCCAGACATCCATTCAGCAGGCGGCTCCACCGGCTGAGAGTGAGCCGCAACCGGAAGTGATTTTTCCAGCATCGACCGTTGTGTCGTTTTCACTCGATGAATGTCCGCCGTCGGTGGAGCAGAGCGTACGTGTCGAGCCTTCGCCCGAGCGGATCTACATGCTGCCGAGCTGCGCCGAGGAAGACGAGACGATGTCACCGTTGTCGGCGTCCAGTGGTCAGTGGTCACTTCACAAAAGTCAACAAGCATACGCTGGCTTACCCCTCTGAATCCATTTTACTAGGCCATCTTGATCTTGACCGTGTCCACAGGCTCCCCTTTAATCAGTTTAATGATGGATTTCTACATAAAATCTGCAAGAAAGTAAACACCGCGTTGCTCTTTGGGAATACAGGAAATAGTCGCGGATGTTCATCCAGGTGTATTGGGATTGTGGAGACTGGCATACTGATTTTGCCTTGTTTGCCAGGAATACAACTTCTTATTGCTAACGGCTACTTTCCAGGTGGACATGGGTTTGCTATTTTTTCTTGACTTGAACCTGTGTAGCCTGTTGGTACAGATCGAAACATTCCGTATCCTTTTTACCATCATCTTGCTGCATCTTCGTCAGTTGTTCTGTATGTCTAGTCCCTTCCACCTCCGTCACCATCGAGCATTTGATCAGACCGTATTATGTTTACATTTAGCATGTCCAAATAATCTGTCTGGCTTTTTTAATCACCAAAGTGACCGGTTCCATATATTTGCAGTGGAGTATTGCTAGAAAGAGCCGGTGAGTTCTGCTACCTCGGTCACATGGTGGAAGCAGATAGAGGATGCGAATGATGATGGCTCTGATCAGAAATGCCTGTTTTAACTGGTGAAGGATCTATGTTTTAAAATCCATCGGTGAATTTGTTTGGCCAGGGGCGTGGCTTACGTGGGTAACGTGATGCTCAACAGCAGCGCAGCCACACCAGGGGCGCAGCGGCACGGCCACACCAGGGTTCGTGTGGCTAACGTGTCATCAGTACAGGCAGGGGGCGTGGCTTAGGGCGGATGAGCGGGCGGGCTTGTGCTTGTGGCGGAGCACGATTGTGGCTTGTTCTTATTAAATTGCAAGGCAATCGAGTATTCATTTCCTTGTAGTGTCGTTATGCATTGTTCACCTGCTCAACGAAACTGTTATATTATCACTAGTTATGTGAAAACATGACGTCATCCACAAATCTGGAAGTGCATAACATGTTGCATTGTCGTCAGAGGAGGACTGAGTCATGGTCACAGATTACATGTACAGGAAATCTTATGAAGTTTGGACTGTGGGTTTTGATATATGCCAATTGTAGTGTACAAGTTGATGTTCTTATGACTAGTACCAGTATTATCTGCCAGAGCTCTTGTAAAGAAGGTTCTGAGCCACGCCGCCAGAATTGGGTACAAAATGTTATGAATACTGACAATAAAGTAATAAAGTGTTATATTTTTTCATGTGTTTGCAATGACAGGGCCATTTCATTCATTCTACCAACCTCACAGTAAACATTATTTATCAGTATGCCGCCCTTTACATCATGGGTATTGATTGTATATACACACTGGGATGCCTGATAAGAGCTGTTAATGGGGCAAAATACTGCAGCATGTCTGCTGTGTATGCAGATATATATGCATGATACGTGCATTGTGTACCCCATGTGGTCTCCGGGGTTGTAATGCGCCCCAATGCATTTATTGAATCTGACGTAATATAATTCGTTTACTTACTTACATCTTTACTTTTTTAATTGCGTAATAATCAGCCCGTTCCTTCCATTTCCAAGCCGTAGGTCGTAAGAGGTTACCAAACCTGGCTTTAGTTTTGTGTGTTTATTTTGTGTTATAGTATATTTTGCTATAGATGCATGTTTGTTTTTGCTGTTTTTTCAGCACTAAGCCAAGAGATTGGCTGGGAAGAATGTCTCTGTAATGACTTATTTTGTGTCCTGAACTGAATCATTCAAACATGCATTGTGCTGATGTATGTTGCAGCTGAGAAGTCGCCAATGCCGTCGTCAGCTTTTGAGTCTCAGTAAGCATTTTTTGTTGATTGGAATCAGGTCGACTGTTGTTCTGTTTATGCTGGCTGTCCGATACCCTGTTCTTGGTGTTGGGACCACTGTGATGGGAGCAGTGCCCATGTTGCGTGTGGCTTCAATTTTCAGCTGGTCCGCTTTTATGTAACATAGGTCAACTCAGCCTTGCATCCCTCCGGCGTTGCTAAATTGAGTACCTGCTTTGGCTTGCGGTAAAGGTGGGATTTACACCTCCCCCTGTGTGGGGCCGGTGTACCCCCTTTTCTCCGTTGTTTATTCACTTTCTCATCTTTTGCTATTTTATACTTTCGCTCTATTTTTTTCTCATTTGCTTTACCTATTTTCTTCTTTTGTCCATCCCTTCTCTTTCTACCAGAATCGTCCCACTCCGTTTCCATGCTGGAGGTTGTAGGATGTGACCGAACCTGGGTTTAGTTTGTTTTGTTCATTTTGTGTTATCTGTATTGCTTAGTTAAGATATATTATGCTATTTTGTTGTATTTGGTTTAGTTTAGTCTTGTGGTGCGATTGTTGTCTTCCCCTGTTGTAGGTGCTAGCGTAATGATTTAAATGAGCCTCTCGATCCCTTTCTCTTTTTGGGTGGCTGCTGAACAAAAAGGTGGCCAGGGTTGAGGTTAATATATCGCTGGCCTTCCTTCACTGGGTTGGATAGCTCTCCAACCCTGACCTCTGGTATAGCCATATTTGTGCTGAAAGAGGATGTTTAACTCCAACTAACTAACTTAACTTTTCATGTGAATTGTTCATAATCTGTGGATGGATGACTATGTATTTTAGTGACTTGATCTGATATGAATATAACGTATGTTGTTAGCGATGACTTTAGTGGTCCAGGTAGAGAAATCTCAGGTGTGTGTCTGTCCAGACAATAACGTCTGAGCTATATTAACTTTTGACGTAGATATTTGGTTTGCTAGTTTACTTTGACACTATCTAGGTCAAGATAAAGGTCAGGATTATAGGTGAACGTTCATGTTCAGACTATGAAAACTGTGGTCGTTGTGACTTCCATTGAGGGTTTCTGGTTGCATTATTTCGTCCATCGGTGTGGTTTGTTTGTTGAATTACGTTAACGCTTGCGCTCATCGTGTTGTGTTGTCAACAGTGCAGAAAAAACTACACAGAAGTTGCGGACATTCTTCGGCGACGATGTTAGTGCTGACATATGCTAGTGTCATTTGTTAGATAATATAACAAATGTTGCAGTAAAGCACTTGGGTCAGATACTGGTGACAGAAAGCCGATTTAAATGATGTGGCGCCCATTCTGTTAGGAGGAAGTTACTAGGATGAGGTATGTGGTGGACGTTTCTCTGGTTAACAGCCTTTAGGTACGGGCTCCTTGGCTGTAGTGTTCTATGATTCATTTGTTGAATCTGACGATTTATAAATAGTTTACTTATTGCTTACTTTGCTCTGTATGTGCTCCGGGGTGGCAATGTGCCATGATTCGTGTTGATTTTAGTGCTATATAAATTATTTGTTTGTGCTTACTTAACTTCTTTCCTTACTTTCTTCCTTCTTTCCTTATGCTTTCTTTCTTACTTATTTACTTCCTTACTTGTTTACTTCCTGACTTATCTATGTACTTCTTCCTGAATAGCCCCGTTATTTTTCCAGGCTGGAGGTTGTAGGAGGCGACCAAACCTGGCTTTAGTTGTTGTGTTAAATTTATGTTGTAGTATATTTTGTTATGGATGCATGTTTGATTTTTTTGTATTTGTTTTTGTTTTTCAGTACTGAGCCAAAAGATTGGCTGGGAAGAACGTCTCCGAAATTTTGTATTCGTTTGGACGTAAAACCTTAACTCAATCAATCAACTTACTTCCTTACTTATTACTTCTTTAAGAATAGGACCTTTCCATTTCTGGTTTTGTGAATGATGTCATGGTTTCACATAATGGAGCAGTGGGCCAGAATCAAAGATAACGTGTTCATTTTGTCAAGTTCACCAGGTTGCAGCACCATAGTCGTAAGTAATGAAGTCATTGACATCATCCTCATTGATGAGTGACTGAAACAGTTTAACTATTTTTCAACATGCAACTAAATTTTGGAAGTAGTAGTAGTAGCAGCAGCAGCTGGAGTCTTTGATATACTGGCGCTATACAAGCTAGATTATTATTATTATTATGTTATTACAGATGAAGTTGTTTGTATGCTTAGTTAGTGCAAGTGTTGTCAGTCATGTTAACAGATGCACAGTGCATTTTGGTGTATGTGTGTTGTAGACCATTTTACCCGATCAGGTCCAGCATTCCGGTGAACTTGCAGACAACACTTTTGTTGAGTCCGAAACAAAAGTGAGCAGCGCAGTATAATGAAATATGCTATGTACATAGATTTAATGAAGAATGCTGTGTACATAGATTGTCACTGTATGTTTCTAGTATTGCGTTATTGGTTCCTGCCACATCTACAGTAGTACCATTCTTTCTTCATAGTTTTTGTTTAAACATCTTATTTTTATTTAGACTTTTCTGAGTTGACTTAATAAAGTGAGTCTCAAATGTCCTTCCATCTGTACGTTTGTCCATCCACAAAAAGGCTATTCCATTTCAATGACATTTGGCATGTAGGTAGATTTTGACGATGAGTGATGCACGACCGTATGCAGTATGTACGAGTCAAGATCAAGGTCATGAGCCTTTTAGAATTGGAAATCCTTTCATTTTTCAAAGCTATCTCCTCCACCATTTAGAATGGGAGCTGACCACTGATTTTTAAACTAGGGCACAATATCTACTGTAAGTTTGATTGGGCCAGATTTTTGATATTTATCCCCTAGTTTTTGTGTTACATGACTTATGAATTTGGCAGAAACGTCAGTTGTGAACAGTCGATCGTCAGTCCGCACTATGTAGATGTAAACGTAAAATGTAACTGTAATTGCACTGTTCTAATTCATCTTAAGTTACTAGCCCTGCATGGGCTCTGGGGCTGTAATGCACCCAGTTCAGTTGTTGATTCTGGCACTGTGTAAATTGTTTATTTACTTACTTACTTACTTACTTTTTTAGCATAGTCCTGTTGTGTATCCAGGCTGTCGGTCATAAGAGATGAGGGAACCTGGCTTTAGTTTTTTTGGGGTTTATTTTGTGGTGCAATATGTTTTGTTGCAGATGCATGTTTGCTTTTGCTGTGTTAGATGTAGTTTTTTAGTACTAAGCCAAGAGATTGGCTGGGAAGTGCGTCTATGAAATGACCCTTGTTGTGTTGGGTGGTCATCTTCTCCCATGATCAGGTGAGTGGATTTGATGCTGTGGACCAGCTGACATCTGGCATGCCACAAGCAGGGTACTACAGTGGCCAGGTCCAGATGCCATACGTCTAGTGGGATGCAATCAGGCACGGAATGGGAACATGACATTACATGGTCCACTGCTCAGCTGCACACAGCCACTTAGTGTGAGGAACTTAACGGCGGGTGTGTTTTTGTGGACTAGCTGTATGCAGGGCTGTCGATGCATTAATTTTCACGTAATATGACTGCATGTGCCTTTCTGACATGGTGCTGTATGCTACTGATAGTCCAGTTTACTCTCTATCACTGCACACTGCCGTTGCTTGAGCAGAACTCCAATTATTCATATGTGGTTTAATTTTGACATGTTATTCAGCCGAATATGAGTGCACTATTTGGCCTACTATTCAGTCTGAATGGAATACGAATAGAGTATTCAATACAGCAGTAGTTGAAAGTGCCATTTGGCTTTAACCAGTCAACTAACCTGATGTTTTTAACACAGAAGAATGGCGGAGTGAAATCGTCGGACACATCTCGTGGTAAGAAAACGTGGACGCTTGCACCAGCTGCACCAAAGGCCTATGGTACGCATTCCCCCGGGTCACGGCAAAGGAGATCACCCAGTGAAAAAGGTATTGCTATTGTATTTCTGCCTGCCCGTCCGTCTATTTATCGTACTCATAGTCTCATATGCACTCCATAATGTGGAACATTTTGATGCTTGTTTCACTGTAGTAGCTTCATCATAAACTAGCATACGGCCGGCCACCCCCACACCTCTTGGCACCTTCAGCGCCTCTCTCTGTTCTCGCGCCTTTGGCGCCTTGGTAGCGTTTGAGGCAGTCTAACATAAGTAAGTAAGTAAGTAAGACAACTTGTAGGGCGCTAATCTAACGGCCTAAACAGTCACAAAAGCACTATCGAAAGGACTACGGGCCCTACCCCCAGGCCAGCACGTGATTGGCTCGTGCGAAGCGTGCAGATGTGCACACAATGCCATTGCACAGTCCAGCGTTCATGACCCATGCGGACTTTCTGAAAGTGGGCCATTTTGCACGGTTTTCCCAGTTTTTGCACATTAAGGGTCAAAATTTAGCGTATGATGTCCTTACTAAGTACCGAATGTGTGGGATGTATTATCTCCGATATGTTTACACATGAGTTGGAAAGTGCGCGTAACTGTAACTTTACTTCAACTATTTTTTTCAATCTGAAGCAGTTCTCAAGGTCACAGAAAGCTACATACTCAGTAATATGTCAGAAACAATGAAAGTTAAGAGTTGTTGTTACTATAAACCACTTGTGTGGTCCCTTTACGATAGCTGAACTTGATGTTTAATGTTTATTTTGTGTTATGAGATATTAAGGTTTACTGATATTCACCAGTAATCCGTAACCAAACTTAAGCTTTTTTTGTGTTCGTTTTAGTTTCTTCAGTACCGTGCTGAGTGATTGGCTGGGAAGAATGACTTTGAAATGACCTTGTTTGTGTCGAGTGGGATATAAAACCTTATCTCAGTCAGAAAAACTGAAATCCTGCTGTATTCTTTTACAGTGTGATTGAGTGCCATGAGCAGTAAAAAAGGTCCCATATTTTTGTCGCAGAGTCGACGGGTTTGCCGAAACAGAAAGAGTACAAGTCTCCTGGTTCCGGTGCCTCACCTCCCAGTCAAACTTCCAGAGACAAACTGGCAACGGCCAATGCAGGGTCGCAGGCGGCGACATGGAAAGACAAAGTGAATCCATTCAAACGACACGGTTCCGGTTCCGCCCTCTCATCCGCAGACCAGCCTGGAACATCATCATCCACTGCAGAAGGGGTTACCGGTGTTTTTGGCATTCCACTTCATCTCTGCCAGCCTGCTGTCACAAACAAAGTAAGTTCTCTCATAGGAACTGTAGTATAAAGTTGCAGTAATCCCAGTGAACTGTATGCAGGGTGTCGCAACTTTCTTCCGAAGGCCTTGAGCACACAGGTATGCCGTGGCGTCAGGTAACATGTACAGAACATTTTGTGAAATATGAACGTGTGGTTTTTCAGTCGACTCTTCGAAAGAGTCGACCTAATAAAGCCGGTCTCAAATGTCCGTCCGTACACACGTACGTACGTACGTCCATCCGTCCACAAAACGTTTATTCGATTTTAATTAAATTTGGTATTTAGGTAGAGGTCGATGAGTGATGCACGACAATATGCAGTATGGCCCGATCCAAGGTCAATGTCACGAGCCCTTCAGAGTTGGAAATCCGACCATTTTCAAAAGCTATCTCCTCCGCCATTTACAATGGGAGCTGGCAACTGACCACGGATTCTTAAACTAGGGCACAATATCTAAATTTGATCCAGCCGAATTTTCGATGTTTGGCCTATTTTTTGTGTCACATGACTTTGAAGTTGACACAAACGTCAGTTGCGAAGAGTCGGCCGTCAGTCCCGTACGGGGCTAATTTTTGAAATATGCGAGCAGACGGACGGACATACAGACACACTGATTGCAGTACTTTGCATCACTATGCAGTGGCAAATTAACCAGCTTTATCCATTCAGCCATTTTGATAGAACACTGGCTTATGATAGACAGATGGCAGACAGACACACGGACATAGCATATACCACACTAGCATGACATCGCACTGCAATCTAATCAGTCATCATGAAAAATTAATCCATAACAATTCTTTGCAAGTAATCTAATGATTAACTGTTACCCATGCTGCTGGCAATCGCTAGTGTAGTGTTTTTATTACCTCTGTTCGTCTATCTGTTTCTCTGCACGATATTTAAAGAAACCGATGGATCTAAGATCACCCAACTTGAAACAGAAATGTTCCACGATGAGTCCTGGAAACCCATTTGTTTTGGTCAGAAGGTCAAAGATCTAGTTCACGAGTCACAAAATCGTTGCTGGCATGGGTCTTTGCACTCTTGTGAGTGCTGGCTTCTTTTGGTTAATATGGTTAAATGTAATATTCTTAAACGTCCATTCAGGCAACGTCATTCCAGGTCCATGTTCTAGTTTTTTCCAGACAGTGGGAATGGGGCAGTGGAGTTGTTCCTGCAGCACCTGAGCGTGTGGACCTGGACTGGGGCTGCCCATTTGGTCAGTGTTAATTGGTATTTCAGTCGATGTGTTGTCGTGTGCAGCTGGTGCCTTTGATTGTGGAGCTCTGCACGCGGATCGTGGAAGAGAAAGGTCTTGAGAATCAGGGAATCTACCGCGTACCTGGCAACAGCGGAGCTATCAATGCCATGCTGGATGAGCTCAATAAGGTGTGTGTCGGAGTTTTTAGCGGAGATCTGTCAGTAACAGACTTGAAAGAATTGTCTGTATTTTTGTTACTTTAGTAGTAATAGTCGTGACATGTCAGATTTCAATGAAGATACGACTATTGAAAGCGCTAGTGTGGCTTGTAGCAACATACGGCTGTGAAAGCTGGACACTCAGAAAGAATGAAGAAGCACGTCTTGACACCTTTGAGATGAAAGGGCTGAGAAAGATTCTGTGGGTTTCGTGGACAGCAAAGAAAACAAATGAGTGGCTTCTTAACAAAGCTGGAGTAAAGAGGGAATTGTTAGACACTGTCAAAGCAAGGCAGCTAGCATACTATGGTCACACCGTGAGGAAACAAAGGAGTTGACTGGAGAAAGAGATAATGCAAGGAAGCATGCCAGGTGCATGCAAGCGAGGAAGACCACACACTGCCTGGATGGACGAAATTTGGAATAGTGTGAGCTAAATGTTGGGGGCTGGCCCTGGCAGATTTTGGGCTCGATGCGTGCAGCAGCAACAGTTTGAGGGGGAAACAAAATTTTTTTGTGAGGTAAATAACGCACGATTTTCTTTCGGAAACATTTTGGACAGTACTCCCCATGGAAGAGTATGTCAGAATGACAGAGATAAATGGAGAAAGTATGTCCATTGTGTTGCCAACCCTCGTATTGAGGACGGCTAAAGAACAGAACAGAACATGTGGACTGATGTTGTTAGCAGTTTGTTTTGATGTTGGTGGCAATGCTGAATGTCTGCAGGACCCAGTCACACTGTGTGCTGAGAGTGACAAGTGGCACGATGTGAACGTCGTCACAAGCCTCCTGAAGCTTTTCTTCCGCAAGCTTCCCGAGTCCCTCATCACTGACGGTAAATCACAGATCTTTCTCCTCCTGTCAATGAATTTATTGTCTATGATTTGTGTGGTGCTAAAATAATAACAGATTTTAATGTAATGACTAATGAGCAGAGAGAGAGAGAGAGATGCTGGGGCCAGTTTTTCCAGCACAAATCGTTCTTCCATTAACTTTAATAGGATATTAACTCCCAATTAATTAATGGGTGTTGATCTCCCATTAAAATCGGCCCCAGGAGTTGGATGATATCGTGAAAGCGGTTGAGATGGTATGGACATAGTTTACAAAAAGAAGAGAATGATTCAGTGAATGCCGCATGGAATGTGAAATGGAAGTTGTACGATCTGGATGCAAACCAAAGAAAATTCTGGACAGAGGTTGTTGGAAAAGGCGTCAGACTTAGTAACTGAACAAAGAAGATGTTTTGAAACATAAAATAGATGGTGATATGAAGAGAGTGGGTGAATTTTTTTTCCGGTAGCAGCTCGCCAGAGTTGTCCTGGACAAAAGGCCGTTAAACAATTGTTACTTTGCCCCTGATAGGGTGTGAAATATTGTGATCAGCATGTCTGTCTGTCTGTTAGATCACAATTCTGAAAAACCACAGTACAACTTTCACAAAACTGTCTGTAGATTTTACCTGTGGTCGAAAATCGGTACATCTCAAACGATACGAGGGAAGTACCCTCTCTTTTGGAGATAACCAAATTCGCTTTTAATTGAGTGTACGATAATACAAGGGTAGCCTCTGTGCCAAAAAAACAGCTCAATCCATTCTGCCATTCTTGTAGAACTTTCAACTTGTGACAGACAGACATACAGACAGATGCATGGCCACAGCACGTACCATGCTAGCACAACACCGCAAGAGTAACAAGTTTCCACTGCTGCTACCAGACTCGCTCGACGCAGAGGCTCAGCTCATGCTAACTATTCCATATCACGTCATATGGTAATCAAACCATTTCTCCTACTCGGCCTAGCTGCTGAATACAGATCTCGACGGTGGGTGTGATCAATGGTTGTCCGACAACCATCAGAAGTTTATGACACTCACCGGCGAACTAAGTTGACAGCACCTGAGATGATCAGCCGTTTCAGAGATGTCTAAAATCGTCATTTGAACCTACCCCACCTCTGTTTGGCATCCGCGTTGGAATTTTGCCGAGATCTTTGGCATCAGACAGTTCCCGGGCTATCGTATAGCGTTGTTTGCATGATCCTAGGTTTAGCCGTCTTAGTAGAACACCGACTTGTGACGTACAGACGGACGGACACACGATGATGGCAAGTACCACTCTAGCATAGTGTTACGTGGGTAAAAACTATGCGAATAGTGCGATGTAGTCTGTAGCCATTGTCACAACCTTGTGGTATGTAAATGTATATATGTTTACGTTTTATTATATTTATTGTTCACTGTAGAGCTGTATCAGTCGGTGATTAAAGCAAATCAGACTGAAAACTCGGAACGTCGAATGCTCAAGTTGAAGAAGTTGCTACATGAGCTTCCGGAGATGAACTTTGAAACGTTCCACTTTTTGGCTCGTCATCTGGCCGTTGTTGCCAGCAAAGAAGAAGTGAACAAGGTTTGAGATATTATATATA
>Ga0209363_1001270_pt1 | contig 11838 bp, 11 predicted proteins | sample WorMetexBAHAMAS3_FD_187385 | JGI IMG/M metagenome (GOLD analysis project Ga0209363, IMG submission 187385) | Marine gutless worms symbiont microbial communities from Max Planck institute for Marine Microbiology, Germany - Inanidrilus exumae... | ecosystem: Host-associated > Annelida > Digestive... | reverse complement strand
CCCTTAATATGCAAAAATAATTTTTCATAATATTTTTTCTGAATCACGAATACATACCTGTATTTAATTATGCACTTTATTTTGAAACTTCAAAAATCGCCATACCCCGCCTTTAAAATTTTGAGTACTTGTTAATATTTTTAAACCACTGACAACAATAAGGCTAGAGTGAAGTCAAACCTTCTACTCTTGGAATGGCAGGTGAACTCAAATTTGGTCTTGTTCTCTTCGATCATGATCTTGTGGTTGAATGTCCCATCAAGTTCTTGGATTGATATCGTCAATGGACCCTGCAGCACAGGAGTACTTCTGTCAAGTAGTCAGTTTAACATTCACTATACACACCAAAGCGAATGAGTCCGTAAGTGAGAGAGTAGTTTATTAATGGCAACATCATCACATTACAGGCTACTCAATGCCATGAAAACTTGGATAATTATAAAATCAGGTGATTACCAACAAATGGCGAAAATCTATATATGATAATCGGATTGTGAATCTGGCCAGCAGCGTGGCTTACGTGGGCGGTTGGACAGGCGAGGGCCGGGCACAGGCGGCGGGCGCGGACGGACGACGGGCGCAGACCGAATGCGGGCAGGAGTAAAGGGAACGGGCGGCGGCGGGCAAGCCAGAGCGCGATTTTGGCCTTGTGAAATGTAAAACCAAAAAACTTACATTATAACTGTTCATAAAAAGGGTTTCTTTGATAAAATCGATAATAGTATGATCATCAATGCTTTCAAACAACTCTATAACAGAACGGATCGTGAAATATTTTCACAATAGCCTTCAAGTTGAAACATTTCACAAGGATGTTTCACCATTATCAAATGAATATACACCATATAGCTCATAAGCGCCTAGTGACTCTTTTCGACTTATAGGCGCTATATAAATAAATGTATCTATCTATCTATAGCATAAACTTTCCTCCAAGTACACATAAGCTAATACATCTTATATACATAAAACCGAATGTGCCTGTGTGTGTGTGTGTGTGTGTCTGTCTGTTCTTTGTTCCTTACAGATGGTCATGGGCGTGGGATAGCAAGCGCCATTCATAAAAGTGGCCTTGCGCTCCACACGCAGGGAATTCAGAATTAGCAAGCGGCAGGCACAAAGGATCAAGCGCTGTAGACAAGTGAGCTCCGTTGAAAAATTTGGAACTAGTAACCAGCCGTGTGCACGAGAATTGAGTGCCATAGATGAGAGGGTGGAGCGATAGTAAAACGTAAAACAAGAATCACAATATCAACAGCAACAAATTGGTTTAACGGCCCTTTTCCAGGACAACCCAGGTGTTTCAAACTCACGAGATGTATTATCATAAAGATTGATATTATAAGCACTTTACATAGTGAAAACTACTTATGCATGACTTACTACGTAAATCACACTTCTTTACAGTTAACTTATATCACACTGATCATGCCACCTCAGTATACTAAGACAGTTACCATATGCCTATTAAGAAGACATCGGTACAGCAACATCATAGCAATTCTGTGATTATACAATCCACTTGCTCAGAAGCCAATACTCACCGCATATTTGTGGGCACCTCTCGACCCTGACTCTTGCCTCAACTCCAGTTCCACCAAGTTCCGCTTACGGTTGAACACAAAACTGCCGACCATTCGCGAGCAGCCACCTGAGTAACTAACGTCTCGCAGTTAAAGAATATAATCACACACAAACACACACACAGACACATAACCTACAAAATGGTGTACAACCTTGATAACTGATAACTGCAGCTTGTGAGTATCGATGTACTAACAAACTGCTGCAAAAGGCCGCCATTAGAACCTACTGCAGATAAAATATGCAACACAATGTGTAAAAATGTATATAGAAAGCAGCCACACAAAGCTACATTAAGATGCCAAGAAAGCCAAGTCAAACAGACGAACTGCCGGCAGGAACGTTAATAGAAATACTTATTAACTGCAAAAAGAACCGTCTTTTCTTATGTGAAAACATATGGCATTTGAAAGCAGATTTCTGCATGTAAATAATATGTAAATAATATAAGACAAAAATGTATTCAAGTTCCGATTATACAGGATTATCACTACCATTGACAAAAAAACGGAAGTCATTTCATGGACAGTTTTTCAGCCTATCATTATGTCAGCATCAATTAAACTGTGTGATATCACTACTAATGCAAATACAACACCCAATATGCGAAATAACTCTTGTGTCAAACAGCATCTGCCTCAGTTAATGCATATGACAACGAAATAAGTAGCAATTATGTAAGCATTGTAACAAAGTTAAACGTCAAATGTTAAACATGAAAGTTAAATGTGCATACAACAAAGTAAAGTAAAGTAAAGTAAACGTCGATTTGTATAGCGCATCGTCGTAACTACCTCTAATGCGCTCAGACATGGATCACACAGTTTTACCTGCAAATTACACCATGCCTGCCTTTAATCCCCAGCCGCAGAACATCACCGCCCTCTGGCTGGTACTCATTTTACCGTCCCAGGGAGGGTAGAAGGCTGAGTCGACCTGGGTGGTTGGTTACATACCGAAATAAAGTGCCGCCCCGGGAGTCGAACCCGGACGGTCACCCATCCCAGTACTAACCGGGCTCAGCGTAGGTTAACTTCGTTGATCTAGACCAACGACGCTACCACTACGCCACGCCACCACGAAATGGTGGCGTGGCGTAATGCTCACAAAATGAGCATTACGTGGGTTACAGTAGTAAGCATAATTCTTACTGACTATTAATTCCACATGTCTAAAAAGGATACACCCACTGCTCCATAAACGTTTGAACATCTTTACCAGTTACTGTTGATATGCATTTCAGGAACTGTACAAGATTAACACAACAACAAATTACAATGATACTGATTTGGTGCATAAATCTGCAATCAAAATGTCAAACAGCCAAATTATATACTATATATTCTAGTACCAAGTAAAGTAAAGCAAAGTAAATGTCGATTTGCATAGTGCATCGTTGTAACCACCTCTAATGCGCTCGGGAATGGCACGTGTTAGAGGTATCACACAGTTTTACCTTGCTACCCACACATTTATCCACGAATGGAATAAACCATCCTGCCTTTACTCCGTAAGCATTCACCAGATCGCCAAATTACTCAACTTTTTTAGAGCCGAGTAATTCAAGTATGAGTAATGTCATAGTAAACTATGACATTCTTCACTTCTGTGTCACTGGCCGAACTTGTCACAGGACAGGACATGACCGACCACCCAAAGCTTTTGGCAAGTGCTGCAATGGGACATTTCACTTGTCAGACACTCATCCTGACAACCGAACTGCAGGAACAAAGTATTAAAATGACTCAAACTACCAAAATGCAGCAAATAAACGTTACTCACTACACTCATTTACAACCCTGTATTGACAGGCAGAAATCCTCCAGCACATAAACTTTATTCTAACTACATTAACTAGACTTCAGATTACCTTCAGTGATTTGATAATGTTAACTACGCAACCGAAAGGGCATGTGGCCAGTAAAAATCATGTTCTAATTATCCCCAAAAGTTCTGTTTTGGCGACCGGGCCCAACTAAGAGTAAGGAGTAACTGCAGATAAGAAGGCCAGTTATACAGATATCGCCACGATATCTGGGACCTCTTGTCGCCGTCGCTTACCTACCTGGTCGGCGTGCTTTGCGGTCAGCAAGTACCAGCCGCTTGGTCATACCACCCATCAAACTGTCTACTGTTGACAGCCGTGCCTTTCCATTGCTGCAGCTCAAGTTTGGAACGGTCTGCCAGAGGCCGTCATCTCATCGTCATCACTGCAGTCTTTCTGGCGTCAACTAAAGACTCATCTTTTTCAACTATCGTATCCACACCCGATTCTCTGACTGCTTATCAGGCATCGTTATAGTGGTCCTTGTAGTAACATTGTTATTTAGGCCACTTTAAAAATTTATGTTTACTTACTTACTTACTTACAAAAATTGGAAATAGTAGTATCTATATTATATTTCATCCTAGTCCTTTTTTGTTCATTTTCCGTTAAGTGCCATGCAGTAGACTAGGCTGGCTACCCATTAGCCATGTCGGATGCATTGTGAGTTCTACATTATATCACAAGCAATGCAGTATACAACAAAAACAGTTAGTAAGTTGCCGAACTGAGTTTGTAGAGATCAGCATGTTTGACCACGTGCTTGACGCGAATTTCTGTTGTGAGCCGGTCGTTGCCAAAGACAGCAGTTTGTTCAACACCTTCATCAGTCACAAAGTCAGCATTTTACGACACTCGAGATAACACTTACCAAGGACAACAAGAACACACATCGGGACAATGACAGTGCATTATATTCTACTGTCTCACAGTGACTCAACTGGGACAGTGCCAACGTCTATGTAAAGACAAGTAAAAGCCTCACTAAAAGCAGATAACAACACATGCATACTCTCAAGTGAACAGGCTTTCAAGCCTACGTGGGTTTCTATAAAGTAATCATACTTTTGTTGTTTATTTAACACATAATTTCCATTATTAATACTCCTGCAGCCGTGAACGGTGGCATCAGTTGAATGGTAATAGTAGGTACAGAATCTAGATAACGGTAGATGCCGGACCCCAGTCAGTCTGCTTGGTCACAGGATCTGAGACCACTTAGCTCCACTTTAGATTTATCACGTAATGGCAGCTAGCCACAACGACAGCAGCATAAACACTGCCCGCATATTAGTATTAGTTCAATACTGTGCAACAGGCAAGAGTACTGACATTGCAGATCCAGTGTAAAGGAACCAACGACCCTTCACTTAAAAGTTCAGTCGTGGATGGAAGACAGGATAGACCAGGAGACCAGGCCAATTGCTGGACTCAGCGCTACAAGTTTTCTTCAGTGCTCTTTACAGCTGGATGGGTGGTTGGTTGATTGGTGGGGAGATTAACTTCCATTTTCAACACAAAGTTGGTTGGGTGACACAAAGGCATCCAGCTCATCTTAACTGAGTTAAGGTCCTACGTTCCACTCGACACAAAACAGGTCATTTAGGAGACGTTTTTCCCAGCTTATCTCTTGGCTTGGTACTGAAGAAAATAAACCCAACACAACAAAAGCAAGAAACACGAATGGACTGATCTGAATTGAGACAAAACAAACACAAATGATAAACCTAAACAAACATGCAAAAATGAAATCTAAGCCTAAATCAACACGCAAATTTAAGAACTGTTCACATGCGTGTGCGTATCACTGTGCACAAATGTCGTACACAATACAGCATGGAACGGTTGCAATTATTATCCCTCCTAACCTCCAATCATCACAGCTCTGATGCTGTCTATTGGAGGGGAGGGGAAACCCAGCTCATAAAAAAACCTCCGCCTCTTATCTCCAAAGATTCTCCTCCTGAAGAAAATGAAGAAAGCAAACTGAGGGGAATAAGCTGACGCAGGTTCATATGAAAATGAAGATGTGCAATGAACTACATCACACCTGAATCATCAGCTCTCGTCCGAGATGTATCTCCATCATGCGCATGATGAGATGTGACTTGACATCGTAGACGGCCATGTATGCCGGCGACGTCGTGTGTGGCTGCAACGTGTTGAAGTACAAGCCGCTGTGGACGACCATCGACGGATCCAACACAACCGGACCAACAGAGTGCTCGTAGTCACAGACTCGATGCATGTCCTAGTCGCAAGCAAACACACATTACAATTTCAACGGCCATATTCCAGGCTTACCTGGATGATGCAGTGCTTACGAAAAAGTCCGTAACATGGTCAAAACACTAATTTTATCATTAGAGATTAGCTATAGTCACATGAACAGAAACACAGAAACACTTCCATCAAACTTTCTGCACTCAAACTGCACCGACATAACCTAGATGTGTGGTTACCAGTCACTATTACTAGATTTCGCACAGTTAGTTAGTTAGATGGAATTTAGCGTCCCTTTCAGCACAAATATGGCTATGTCAGAGACGAAAAGTCAGGGGTGGAGAGCTATCCATACCCAGTACAGGAAGGCCAGCGACATATTAACCTCAACCCTGGACGCCTTTTTGTTCTGCAGCTACCTAAAGGATCAAGAGGCTAATTAAAATTATTATGCTAGCGCTTACAACAGGGGGAATCACACCACAAGACAAATCTAAATCAAATACGACAAAAAACAATCGTGCATCTTAAACTAAAAAATACATATAACACAAAATAGAAAAACTAAAGCCAGGTTTAGTCGCCTCCTACGACATCCGGCCTGGAAACAAAGTGGGACTATTCTGGTAGAATGGACAGGAATGGAAAAGCAAGGAAACAGATGATGCGAGTAAGAATGAGAAAAGAGAAAAATAAAAGATACTAAAAGATAAAGTAAAAGTTGGTAAGTGAAGGGATATGGGAGAAGGGGGAATTACCCTGGGCCTACACGGGGCACTAAATTTTGTAACTGACAAAATATCTCCTTTTGCCACAAAAATATCGCAAAGCCACATTTACAACTGCACTGCAGGAATTTTTTCCATCACAAAAATCCGACTAATGGCAAATCATCACAGCTAACAACCTGCTTTGTTAACAAGCTAATCTAAATCGTTTCATCTAACAGCTATGCCTGCAAAACTGTTTCTGTTTATCTGTAATGACATATGCGGGACACAAACAAATTCCTACAGCTGTGACTAAGTTTAAATACAAATTATTGTTCATCAACAGCTACTTTTCATCAATTACAATTTATTTTGTATTGGCCATCACATTATTACTACATCACTGTGCTTCATCTGAAAGCACCACTAAATAAAACACCAACCACAGATATTAAGTAGGTAAAAATATAGCTGTAACTATATATTTTATTACGAAAGATGAAACTTAACTTTATCTACACAAAAGCAACTTAATTCATTTAACCTGAGCAATTTTGTAGCGGTAATCATTGACGCCAAATGCCTTTCTTCTGTACATGCTACAGAGATATGCTGCCAGACCTTTTGGTAACCACGCATCACACCTGGTAAAACCAGCATTATCAGACACAGTCAAATAACAGCGACTCATTAACAATTACAACAAACAGCAAGAACTGACATGAATAAAAGTCACATTGAAGTATAAAAGAAACAAAAAGCAATATCTGTAAATATGTGCAAAAAATTAATATTAGTTTTATTCTTCTGTCAGGGTACCCATAGATGGATAAGAAAAAATTTGATAACTGTTCCCGGAACTTCCAGGACTTTTCCCAGCATTTCAAGGACCTGTTTACACAATGTTGGACATTTTAGCCACTTTTAAATGATTAGCGATAAACGAGGTACAGTAACTCCAGATCCAGTATCTCATGCTGTTAAAATTAGCAATATCTAGAGAATATGGAAAATAAATCCTGGTAAATGACCAGAGCTTAGTGAAGTGTTTGGCTCAGTAACCCTACCCATTGTGTCACGGAAGAGCATGTTAATCCTGCCTCCAAGCATGACAGACTATTCAATAACAACTTTGTCAATATTCTTTGTGTATTCCTGAATACGTCACAATGGAATCTATGTGCATCAATCAGAACCTGCCTCATCTAGTTGCTATCACACTGGTCGACATTTCAAAGGCTTTCAAGGACACAGATAAAACGCAAGGACTTTCAAGGACATTCCTGCACAACCGAGCTCACCACAACTCGGGGCTATAGCCCCCCAAACATCTCTTTTCAAAAATTTTCCAGGCCTTAAAAATAACAGGACTTTCAAGGACCAGTGGGAACCCTGATTCTATACACAATTTAACAACCAGTATCCAGCATTGCTCCAGTGCTCTGAAAGACGTGTATCATACTCCGGAAACAGCATGGCGTAGTTGGGATTGGGAAATGTGCAATCCCCTTGTACTTTTCTACAGATTACCATACTCCTTGGCAGAGCACAGGGTGGGATGCTGATCTCCATATACATTCCCTGCATCTACACGTGTAGGTCAGTCTATCATTGAGTCTATGATGAATCAATGGTGCAAAACGGGAACTGCAGTTATGTTTACAGGTGCAAAGCATCACTGCTCTGTGGCTGGTACCAAATTATACTGCTGGTGACGTGAGAACGCATATGGAACAACTTGACCATAGTCGCTACATAAGTAAGTAACAGCCACATGCCGTACCCACAACCCTTTGAGCACAATGAAGTTCGAATGGATTTCAGACCATTACATTATGCTTACTGCTAGATATGATCAGCAGAATAAAAAATACTAAATTAATCAGCAGCATGAGTAAAGACCAGCAGTTCATTGAGATGAAACAGCCGAAGAACTGCTGAGCGACGGCTTGAGCTAAGAGATGGCGCGTCAGCATCGTCTGATCAATGATCTTCTTGCCATGAAGCAAATTCGTGCTGTTTGTCACACATAAGAAATTACATGCATAACAAGAAAGACGTCACTCAGCTGCAGTTCTTGCTTTTCTGCTGTGATCTTGAACTCTTGACCTATGACCCTGACGTCAAACATGACCTAGATAGTGGAATACAGGTGAAAAATTATTTTGTTCAAAGGTTAGTGTCCAGACACACAAACAAACACTGCTCTACCTGGACCACTAAAGTGGATGGTAAATATAATTTCTATCATGTGACAACACTTTATTTGGCATCATTATGTTATTAGATATTTACTAGATATTCTGAATTAAACGGAACAAGTAACTTTTATGAAGTACTTTATCAGTTAATACTGCCCTATGTATTATGCAAAAGACCACATAATCTTTCTTTCTTTATTGCAGGCAGAGGTCCAGCCTGCTTCTGGACCTCAGCGCCGAGACAGTGTAATGGTCCAGTGCGCTAGCCCAGGGAGAGGAGGGAAATTGGTAGGTGTGCTGATGTACGTGTAACGTGAAGGGAAGGCAGGGATAACAAGAAGTGAACAGCTTGTCGGGTATTTATAGCACGCCCTCTCTAGACGTGACTTACTGTCTGGCTTAGCCCTGACTTGTGCTGTGTGCTGCACCAGCCAGTGGCCAGCCAAGTGTATTTGCTTCAGCTCACGCCAGCACAGCCAACAACATTGATGCTTCTAATCAAGGCATCAGAAACGGCCACAGTATATAGAGGACACTGTTGAGGACTCTTTTTCCTGCCTGGGGTTATCTCCCTGTTCATCATGTGTGTACAAATTATTTGTAATAATTCTTCGGTAGGCAAACGCGCCCAGGCTGAGGTTTGAACCCTGGCTCCTAAGCGCATCATGCTCTACTGCACATGGCGCTCGAGTGTTTTGACCACTGGGCTACATGGGCAGGTCTGACCACAAAATCACTACAATGCAAAATCTTGACTCTCAAACTGCAAATATTTAACAGATAAACAAACCATTTTAACATTGAAGTACGGAAACCTGCAAATAGTCAGTGTAGCATATGGAGATATGTCTTTGTAGGCCATATCGACAAACACTTGTTTGTAACAGGTATAAGGAAAACGGCTTGACAGCAGTTCTTCATAGAACTCAAACACCTATCAGTGAAGTTCAAACACAAGTAAATATATCATTATAACCACAGCAAGACAACTGGGTTTAACACAAATGTACTGGTCTTGCCCTACAAACCTGTCATATGTGAAGCTCTGTTAGCAGCCAGATGTTTCAGCTTCGTTTTTGTATATAGGTAAAATCATTTGGCAAACTCAGCCTGACCATCGCTGAGAGGGTGTGCCAAGTGGTAAGGTAAGGTAAACGCAAAGTACTATACTCCTTATAAGAGTGTATGTGGCTGCTCATCTTCCTTCCTTAGGCTATTGAGCCAATGGTGGATATATCACCAAGTCTCAGACACATGGCTGGTGTGATGTCAGGCCTATGGTTACCTTACCAGGCAAATAGCACTGTACTGTATCGGCCCCTTAGTAATTTTGGCTGCACTGGGTCTCAATCAAAGTAAAGTTACATTCAAATCTATTTGAAATCCATTCAAATCAATTTGAATACAACGTAACAGAAACATATGGCACTTGAACCACACTAATTACTATTTACTTAACACAAACTGCACAATACTCCATACAAATTTGCAAATTACTGCACAAATATAAACCATAAATGAAACGCATCAAAATAACTCAATTTACCAACCAAGTCAGTAGCATATGCTGACAAAACAACTATTGAGACACATTTATTGCAAAATACTTGCACCTAAGCAAGACACGGTGACATCTCGTATGATTTGGTTGGATCCTCAATGAAAACACTCATTAAATCATTATGCATGTGTGACAGCAATTAAAACGGACGTGGTAGACTGCAATATAAAATAAAGCATCATGGCAGCCCAGTCCTAATGACAAGTATGACAATGTTTAACCTCATGAAGGAATGATGTTGTGTGTCTGAGAATTGGCATCAAGTGTGGCAGACAGAAATGTGTCACTTCATGCATGTGTGAATCCACGAGCACTTCAAATGGCCTACAGCGTCACAAATGCAACAAGCACTCCAGTCTCACACAATGAAGTCAACAATGCACTCAGAAAGATCAACCCACAAAACGTCCGACACCGTTAGCACAAGCATGGATACATGTGGCGTACATATGCCCACTTGCGAGGAACATTAATTTTCACATTTGTTTGGACATATGTCAGAATGATAAAAATACACACTAACAGGATGTATATAAAGTTAAGGAAACTTTGACAGTAAAAGCTACGAAGACAAACAGAAGAATCAGTCCGACGACAAGAGTCACAAAGCTGAGAATCATACTATTTGTATTTATTATTTTTACTAATTATCATCACAATTGGCTTATTGTGCTTGAACTAACTATTAGCATCATTGTTCAATTACTGTAAACAGAAACAGCTTGAGATAGATGTAATTAAGGCTTTCAAACCAAACCATTACCATGATCTCACACATACACATATACAACTGTTTCATGGCCAACATACATGTGTTAGCTGGCATTCAAGTCAACAAATGGAGTATTTAACTGTAGTTTCACTTAATACACTAGCTGTTGTCAGCAAGGGCATATAGGTTGTAGAACTGTATGCCAATAGCATATTTAAATTAGGGAAAAAATGATAGGCGTCTCCTCAACAGTGTTACCTAACGTGTCTCCTTACTTTATATCATGAATTTGGTTGGAACTAGAATGTTGTAGACAAGAACAAACCCGACAGCCAGTGCAATGTTTGGTGCAGCAGTCGGCGTTGCCATGTAGTAATGGTAAGTCTTCTTGCGAAGATCTGATGTGTAGACGGTCTCCACCAGTTCACCGACTGACACAGCTGTCATGTACATGTTCACCGTGAACTCCAGTTTCCATGTGCAGACTTCGGAATATGAATCGATGCATGGAAACCACAGCCTACATACACAAATAGCATCTTGTTCAGAAACCACATGGCAGCATTCCTCTGGCAAGTAATGTCGCCAACTGCAGGTGTGGTATCAGCGAGAAACATGGTCTGTCTGTTGCTCATGTTTGTAAGCTCTGCAAAAAAACTGCTACATCAATCGAGATGCCGTTTGCGGGGCTGACTGGTGTGGGCCCCATTCATTGGGGTCAAAACCCCTCATGGGAAATAGCAAACTTTTGGGGTTGTCCAGCCACTGAAAAGCATTGGGAGCCCCTGCTGTGGTGTATACAGCAAAAGACATTCAGTATCACAATTTCAATCCTTTTCAGTAAAACTAACATCATTGAAAATAACAATGCAAATATCAAAGCAAATATCGGACAGAAAGTGGAATTACCACCATTTTTGCACATGTGCAATGAAAAATGGTTAAAATCACTACAGAATGTATCTCAATCAATCAAATATCCCACCATATCTGTATATGCACAGTAAAAATACAACAAATAA
>Ga0209363_1001269_pt1 | contig 11840 bp, 8 predicted proteins | sample WorMetexBAHAMAS3_FD_187385 | JGI IMG/M metagenome (GOLD analysis project Ga0209363, IMG submission 187385) | Marine gutless worms symbiont microbial communities from Max Planck institute for Marine Microbiology, Germany - Inanidrilus exumae... | ecosystem: Host-associated > Annelida > Digestive... | reverse complement strand
AAGGCAAGGGCACGGGGTCAGTTGCCCCCTTGCCCCCCTCTTCGGGGTCGATAGATGAGTAGTAAGCTGCAATTAGATATCTCTTACCTCGGCTAATGGTGGCGCCATCTGATGAACGCTTACAAAGGAAAGGCAGGCATGGTGTATTTGCAGGTAAAACTGTGTGATCCATGCCTGAGCGCTTTGAGATATATAAAAAATTATAGTACATAAAAGGCGCTATATAAATATTCTTCCTTTCCTTTCCTTTCCTTTCTAGCGCCGCTCGTTGTGCTTGCATCTATGTCTGTGCGTGTGTAAATAAGTAAGTAAGTAAGTGAGCTTCTAAGGCACACATAAAGACAACTCGTCACAATGCGTGTGTGTGACGTTGGTGTATCACAATGCTTAAATGGATCAAGTTGATTTTTGATGTGAGAGTTACCACAGAGGACAGATACTGTGTGTATTAGATTGGGGTCCAGATTTGCACATAGAAAGGAAGACATCCCCCAAGAGATGGGTGTTGGACTTGGAAAATTTTGGACTTTCACTAGAAGTTGCTTACGGATCATTCAATCAGTTAATGAGTCAGAAGAAGAAATATTGTCACATACAGCAAAAAAGACTGCTATTAGGTCAATGTGGACGTTCTAAAATCTTGTCAGAATAAAATTGTTAAATGAGTAAAGTGCACAGCTGTGAATGTGTAATCCAAATAGTACAAGACTGCCTGCTGCAAGATACCATACTGTGACGCCCTCCTATCCTTCCACCACTTAAAGAGTGTTAGGTTTAGAGACACACACCACCCAGGACTGGTGCTGGCTAACTGGGCACATTATCGCATAATTCTGCTACTGCTACCAGCCTCTTTCTTTCATTCAAATAGCCTATATTGCTGCTGCTGTAAGCTTATTGCTAACTGAGATAAGTCATGTTACATAGTTGATTTACTGGAGAAGCCACATCTCTTTCGTCAGTACCACCCAGCATGACAGCACTTGGCAGCCTAGTGGTATAGTTGTTTCCACATGTTGCCTTCAGCTGGTTTTGATTTCATGTCAGATAGTAATGTGTGCATCAAGCACTTTAGTAGAAACAACCCCAGGTGGACAAATGGAGTGAAAATTTTGTGACACTGAGCCGTCTTCAACTCTGTGTGGCTTTCACAGGCAGTTCATAGTATGTCATGTAGGTGGCTTGGTGTCACAAAGTGTTTTCCTCTTGTGAATTTTTTCCTCACTTATGCCTTGAACTTTGACCTATAACCGCGACCAGCAAACTTGACCTAGGTAGGGTCCAGTTGAGTCACTGTGCGAAATATATAGGTCAAAGGTCATTTTGTTTGAAAGATATTGTGTAAACAGACTGACACATACATGTTGACTTGACCAATTCTGTTACACTAACATTAAAGTGGTTAGTAAATGTTGTTAAGTGTTGAATTGATCAGTGACTTGCTGACTGTGAATGACTGATGTACAGGAATTCGTTACTCATCTGATGTGAACGCTGATGAAGTGAAGGCACTTGCGTCATTGATGACGTATAAGTGTGCGTGTGTCAACGTTCCGTTTGGTGGTGCTAAGGGTGGCATCAAGATCAACCCCAAGGAGTACTCGGACTTTGAGCTAGAGAAGATTACACGCCGATTCACTATTGAACTTGCCAAGAAAGGATATTTAGGTATGAACCATAGTTACTCTGTGGCATCTTATTTTTCCACGTATAGTTAACTTGATAAAACAATCTGAGCTATTTATCCTCAATAGTTCCACTCTAGAACAACTGCAAGCAGCTATCTCCCTTTGCAGTGCTTTGAGCCTGCCAGGGTTGATAAACCCAACTATACGACTGACATTGGCCAGATGGATGTAAAATTAGCAGCAAGTTCCAAGCAGTCCGGGTCACTCACAAGATCTACTGTTTCACAGAACGTGATGTTTCTTTGCTGGCTGGCTGGCTGGCTGGCTGGTAATAATGATGTACATAAAGTATGCTGTACTGATGACAATGTGTGTGTGTGTTTTGTTGAGGTCCTGGTATCGATGTCCCGGCACCGGACATGGGAACTGGACCTCGGGAGATGAGCTGGATTGCTGATACATATCATCAAACATTAGGTCAGTGGTGCTTTGGGGGTCGTCGCTGAACTAAAAGGCAACGATGTCAGGGGGTTGCTGTATCATTGGCCATCCTTAACCTGGTGGAACTAAATCACCATCCAAGACTGTATCCTCGATGTAGCTTATTTTTGTTCTGAAAGGGGATGTTAATCTCCCGCCCAACCAACAAACCAGCTATCTTTGGATGTGCTGAGTTTTCAACGAGTTTCCCGAGATCTTGGCTTTGATGGACACCAACTATCATGGCTTGGCTCGGGTTGAGGGTCTGCAGCTACACTTTATAATTATCTGCACTCATCATATTAACTGGCTGAACTTGTAATGGCTGTACCATTATGACAGCACCATTAACAGCGTCTCAGCTGTTATTATTTGATGTAGATAATATAAATAGCAGTTATTTCAGAGTCAAGTGTTTCTGGTTTGGTCTTCATGCTTTGGCACTGTTATTTGGGCGTCAGGAAGAGCATCTGGTCTACAAAAAGTTGAGTGATGAGGTGCCGGCGTGGTCGTGGTTGTCTGTCTAGTGAGGTGCAAATGTGGTCCAGCTGATGCCACTGCCACTCCATCATCTCTTGCTTCATTAAAATCCAAAAAGGTTTTGTCCTTTCCAGTGCTGACTTACCAAGGTTTTCCGCATGAAAAACGGCCGCTAATTGAGTTTGATGTTGTCGTTTATGTAGAGTACTGTTGTTGGATAATCGGTGTAAAGGGAACAGCTCTCTTCTGTAACGAGCCCAGTGATGGCTGGAGAAAGGATAAGGCCAGTGAGTGATATTCCTTTGTTTAGAGCCATTGCTCGGAGTTCCCTTCAGTGCCATGATGCTGATGGTGGGTGGCAGAAATGGCATTGGGCCTGTGAAAATAACCTGTGCCTCTCATCCATAGTTGTTCTGTTTGGGAACAAATGCAGGAGACGGCGATCTGACTAACCCTAGGGCCCGATTTACAAAAAATCTTAGGAAAAATCCTAAGTTTAGCATAAGTTTTTTCTAAGTTTATCTTAAGTTTATTGTAAGTTGTAAAGTTAAGATTTTCATAGATTTTTACATTTAATTTACTAAAGCAATCTTAAGACTTACTAAGAGTTCTTTCTGTATATAGATGCGGACTATTCTGTAAAAAGTGTAAAGTTATTTTTGAGTAATTGCATTTTTCTTCTTATTAAGTTGATCTTAAGTTTTGCGTAAGATCATCCTAAGGTTTTCTTAAGATTTTTCTGAGTCACACTTTATCCTAAGTTTTCGTACGTTTATCCTAAGATATTTGGTAAATCGGGCTTCTGGTTCACCACAAAAACGCAGTTGAAATGGAGGCGATGGTTGTTTATCTGTGTGAGATGTATCATATGATTATCATGTTCACCACTGATGGGTTGAAGTACAGTTACTACTTCTTCTGTTTATTACCCACGCCGGCTGTATAGCCGCCGGTGTGGGTAGGGCATTCAGTTTCGTTTGTCTGTCTGTGTGTCTGTCTGTCTGTTTCTCCGTGGTCTAAAAGGAAAACGGCTGGAGCTATCAACACCAAACGTGGTACACATATGCTTTATAGTAGTTGCTCGGCATGCATTGACCCAGAGGTCAAAAGGTCAAGGTCACATGGTTATGAAAACTGTCACGGTCACAGGGTTACTAGTGACACGTGCTGCTACGGCCGTGTGCTGCTGCTGCTGGTTGGGTCTGCATGTCGATACGACTGCCTATGTTTTCTGGTTGTTAGCCAGTATTCAGTCAGTGTGGCTGTAGAACGTTTATGTATCGGTGCTGTTGGTTAATGATTCTGTGCTGTTATAGGTCATTATGATATGAATGCACACGCATGTGTGACGGGAAAGCCCATCTCACAAGGCGGCATTCACGGGCGTATATCTGCAACCGGCCGTGTAAGTTTATCTCACTGTGGTTGCAGTCACAAGCCACATACTGTTTTTATATGATCGGCAAGACTCTCAGAATAGGCCCACTCCATTTCTAGTCCGGAGTTCGTAAAAAGGCTACCAAACCTGGCTTTAAGTTTTTTCTGTGTTGTTTGTGTTATATAATTTTTATGTTATTTGGTGAATATTTAGTTTTGTTGTGTTACGTCCCATCCACAAAAAGTTTCTTTGATTTCAGTTAAATTTGGCATGTAGGTAGAGGTCCATAAGTGATGCACGATGGTATGCAGAATGACCCAATCAAAGGTCAAGGTCAAGGTTACGAGCCCTTGAAAGTTGAAAAATCCTTCCATTTTCAAAAGCTATCTCCTCCGCCATTTACAATGGGAACTGGCAACTGACCACTGATTCTTAAACTAAGGCACAATATATAAATTTGATCCAGCCGGATTTTACATATTTGTTTTAGTTTTTGTGTCACGTGGCTTTGAAGTTGGCAGAAACGTCAGTTGTGAAGAGTCGACCATCAGTCCCGTACTGGGCTAATTTATTTTTAATACCGAGCCATAGCAAAATGACCTATTACTGTGTCCACTCATTCACTCGCTGTCTTAACGATATTTCCATGTGAACCTGCACTAGATGGTTGCCTCCTTGATATACCTGCACCATTTCTCTAGATCTGTGCAGTGCATCTTGTCGAGAAAGACTTTTCATATGCTGTTCATCACCAACTCACCCAGCCTCCCATCTCTGTATTCGGCTACCTCCATCACTCAATACAAATCCGTGATGTGGCCCAAAAATTTGATATTACTGTATCCTTCTGACATCCTAACTGCCGTTTGTACCAGGGATGGATCCAAGATTTGCCAGTAGGAATTATGCTCGTGGTTGAAAGAAACACTAGGAAGGTCCAGGGATGCTCCCCTTGCAAAAATTTAGTTTGAAATGGAGCAAGTTAAAGTGATAGGTAACAGGAGCAGGACCAGTAGGAAGGATCTGTCGCATACTTTTGTCAGATTCGTTCTGATTTCATGTATTGTCATACATTTGCCAATTGCCATTACTATAACCATTGCGTTAGTTTTTATGTCAGCATTTTAGGTGCTGGGTAACCTTTCACATGTATCAGTTGGCATAAAGTATCTTATTTTCAAAACAGGCTAAACCTGCTTTTTATAGGTAATGTGTTTATGTTTTTAAGTGTGCATTCAGTACATACTGTGTAGTGTATACATTTATTTCTACCCACGCTGGTAGTTGCACGGGTAGGGTTTTTAGTGGCGTTTGTCTGTCTGTCTGTTTTTCCACATTAAACCTCAAAAACCGCTGCAGCTAGGATCACCAAACTTGATATAGAAATGTTTCACCATGAGTCATGGGAAACCATTTATTTTGGGGTCAAAAGGTCATGGTCGTGAGACATAAAAACCAGTGCCTGCATGTGATTTTGCACTCTTATGTGAAGTTTTGTACATCATAGACTCAAACCTATGAACGCAAGTTTCAGAATATTGCAAGACATGTAACTTTCGTATCAGAGCCATCAGGCATGTTTGACATCTGCTGCTGGAGTCCACGGCTCTGACACTGGCGTGCAGCCTAATAAACAGTCGGCTCGATTACTGCATTGCGTTGCTGTACGGAGCCCCAAAGAGTGCAAAACAACGCAGCTCGTGTGGTTCTGGCAGCAAGTCGTCGCTGTGATGCCAAGCCGCTGCTTCACCAGCTCCATTGCCTGCCAGTGCGTCAATGCATTATGTACAAGACAGCGGTGACGACGCGGAAGGTTCTCACGACCGGTGTTCCAGCCTACCTGAAAGAACATCTTGTCCGACACGCTGCCACCCGCCAGACACGTTCTGCTGCACGTCCACTGCTAACTGTCCCGAGAGCAAATACTGTGTTTGCCAGACACTCATTTTCATACACTGCACCTGTCACTTGGAACAATTTACCTGCTGACGTATTGTTGTGTAACAGCGAATCTAGCTTTAAAAAACATTTAAAGACATTCCTTTTTAACACCTGCTTTTATGCCACCTGTTTGACTCCTTTAGTGCCTCTGAAGCTTCCACGTAATGGCACTATATATTTATGCATATGATTATGAGATCAGTTTTTATCTAGTAAAAGAACATTAGTTCACTAGTTATGAACTTTGTCTCTTGCTGCATGTTTAGTGATAACTGCAAAGTTTGCTAATTGGTGAAATTGTCGATGCAGAAATACACAAGTTGTTTGAGTGAGAGTTAACAAGTGATAATTTACTGTAGTATTTATATGTTCAGGGTGTGTTTCATGGTCTGGAGATGTTCGTCAACAGTGCAGAATATATGGGAACGGTCGGCATCACTCCTGGTTTCGGAGGCAAAACATTTATTGTTCAGGTCAGCAAAATATCTCTTTCACATTTGCTTATACCCTTGTATCTACTAAGAAATGCTAGTGTTGAGTATATGTGGATGTGTTATTGAGGACAGTTAGACTAAGAAATGCTGATAACTGCCAGGTTCCTCTCATTAATCCGTCTTTTAATTCCTGCTTATTTCACGTTCTGGCACCAATGATGTGGAATTCTCACCCTTTCTCCATTTATTCATCCCAAACCCTGAATTCATTCTGAAAGCACATGAAAACCCATTTGTTTCGTTTTGACATCCCCAACGGCTAACCCAGTTCCTCTGATTCATTTACTCATAAATGACTACGGAGTATTATAGATGTTTTACTCGCTTACTTACTTTGTTTGATGTTGTGAAGGGTTTCGGCAACGTCGGGCTTCATTCAATGCGCTACTTGCACCGCGCTGGAGCTCGCTGTATCGGCGTCATGGAGTGGAACGGCTCCATATACAATCCAAATGGCATAGACCCTCGCGAGCTCGAAGACTACTTTTTGGTAATTGTCGGGTAGTTTAAAGTAATATTTAGTAACAGCAACGTGGCTATAACAGTTATGCTAATGTTTCATAAGAGAACTTCTGGGGATAGGGTGGCACAATTTTTTATGGGCTGGATGTCCTACCAACCAACGGAGCCAAAGCACTGAAAGTAATTCATAGCATTTGTTTCATTGTTTGCTAACCCACCGCTAGACTCCTGATTGCTCCATTTATGCCAGCTATCTGATTATAGTACTGAAGGTAGTGTAAGATATGGTACATTTCATTAAACAGTTGTGTTCAATGCATCTTATTGCTTTATAGTCCACACATTTATGTGTGTGTGTTTTTACACTTACTAAGATGTCACATAACATATTGGATTATATCTGTCTGACTGTCCATCTTTCTTATCAGAGGTCCAACTCACAAGGTTTGAAACAGTGCCATTAGTGATGAAGTATGGCAGTAGTCTTTAGTCTCAGTCGAAAGATTGACACCACTAATTGTCATGTACTTTCGCTTGCACTAACTTGTACATTTAAAAATGACCCATTTGGTCAGGTCCCCAAACGAAAACCATCAGCGACAATTGGAACCAATCAATTTTTAGGTCGACTTATTCAACCTAAAAAAGTTGGTCTCAAATGTCCGTCCGTGAGTCCACAAAAAGTTTCTTCGATTTCAATGAAATATGGCATGTGGGTAGAGCTCGCTGAATGATGCACGACTGTATGCAGTATGACTCGGTCTAAGGTCAAGGTCACGAGCCTTCAAAGTTGGAAATCCAGCCATTTTCAAAAGATATCTCCTCAGCCATTTACAAAGGGAGCTGGCAACTGACCATGGATTCTAAAACTAGGGCACAATATCTAAATTTGTTCCGGCCAAATTTTTGATATATGTCCTAGTTTTTGTATCACCTGACTTTGAACTTGACACAAACGTTAGTTGTGAGGAGTCAACCGTCGGTCCTATGCGGGACTAATTTATTTTACAGGCCATTTGAGCTTCCTGTCAACCAAGGACGTTTGATAACCAGCTTCATCCTATTACGCTGGCTACACAGGACAGGGCACTGATTGGTGTAATGGTTAAGCACCACGGTCGCCAAATACTATAACAAAAGCTTTGACAGCAAATTAACACATAAACTGCTATAATTTGAATCCATTACAAAGTCAAAAACTAATACTTTCATATTCCAACCATCATAGGGTTTCTATACGTCCGGGTTTCCCAGGACACGTCCTCTTTTGGGCCTCTGTCCGGGCGGGTTTTCGAAAATCGGCAGTTTGTCCGGGTTATTGGTCCAGTCCGCAATTGTATTCAAATGTTGCCGATTGCAAAGGCGTACGACGGCATGAGACAAAGAAAGCTCGTTAGTGTTCAATACAAGATGTCAGTAACATCTCAAAATGCAATACTTGTACAAGCTTTATGTACATGTTTACTGAACAAAGGTAAGCGATGTGCACAGCACTAACGACTTAAAGTGGTTTTGCATTGTTTCAGTAGACCCTAGACTGGTACGTTTTGCCTACTTACATACAAGTATGTGAAAAGTTTTCTATATTTCGACTCAGACAATATGGTAACCCTAACCCATCGTAAGTAATGTAAACTTGCGTCGAATCCGCCATTTCGGTGCCCATGGCTTGATTCCGTGGCTTGGCCTGTCAGCGCCTTCGGAATGCGATGCAGCTGGCGCTTGACTGGCCTTGCTGATGACCAGCCAGCAGTGACAGAAATCAGAGCACTGACACCGATCTGAGTAAATCACATACTGGACCTCATCCTCTTTTTTTCATCCACCGTTTGACATTTACCTGGAAGACTATCGTCCTTCAGTGCTATTACACTGTTGGTTGGGTCATCTGACCTGTAAAATCGTCTCCGAAATGACCTATAATGTGTCGAGTGGGACGTTAAACCCTACGATACCATACTCAATAATAACATGTCATAACGTGACACAGTATACATAATCATGATTCACTGTCTTCATAATTTAGGAAAACAAGAGCATCGTTGGATTCCCCAAGGCAGAAGCCTACAATGGTCCGGAGGAGAGTCTGATGTATGAAAATTGCGACATATTCATTCCTGCAGCTGTTGAGAAGGTCATCACAAAGTACACTGCCGAGCGAATCAAAGCAAAGGTGATTTGCTTTGTTTAGGTCTGGTTTTGTGTTGCAGTGTTTTTTATCGGATTATTTCTCATTTGTTGCTGAGCATGTTTGAGTAACTGAGCTGTAGAAGCAGTTGAATAGTGATTATTTGCAACGGGATGTTTTGTTGTACGTATTTTTTGCAGATAATTGCAGAAGCTGCAAATGGACCTACGACACTTGCAGCTGACGAGCTTCTACGACAACGAAAAATTCTGATTATTCCGGTGGGTTTTTTGTTTTGCTATTATTTGGCTTCATTGTCATTTTGATTCACTGCTTCTCTATTATGAGAGATGTTATTTGGACCACTCATTCTACAAGGGATCAACTTGAATTGACGAGCTATGTCCTAATGGGCAGTTGAAGTCCTTTAACTTCGCTCATTTCAGGTTTCATTGCTGGACTTCAAGTCAATTCAGGTGAACGTGGAGAATGAACACAAGAGGGTTGTATGTATATTCTGGTGTTCTGATATTTATTACCTTTGTGGAGTAAGGAGGTCATGAAATTTGCAAGTTCGTTTATCATTCTGTCCGGATGCAGAGTTGTAGATAAATTTTTATATGAAATTTAGAAAGTACAGGGAACATCAATTAGATTTTGGAATGTTGTCCCCATAATTAGCACTTTGCACTTACTTATGATTCTTGCTGCCACAAACTGAGCCAGAACTACTGAAGATATCCAAATGATGTTAGTGTCATTTTGTAAAGCATATTGAGTTGTCGTGGACTGCGAAAAGTTTGGTGACTTTCAAATAATGCTAAAGGCCAGGCAAGTAAGGGGAAACTTTACACAATGCTAGAGTGCTTATGTTATTATTGTCAATGTAAACAGGATTTGTACATAAATGCGGGTGGTGTGACTGTCTCATACTTTGAGTGGCTGAAGAATCTGAACCACGTGAGCTATGGCCGACTAACGTTCAAGTATGAACGCGACTCCAACTACTATCTACTTGGTGAGTGTAATCGGTTGTCACTGAGTCTTGTACAAAGGATCTGACTGTCGGCCGATAGTCGCCACTGTGGCGAATATCAATATTCAACAGTTGACCCTAACTGTGAGACAGACCCTGACCCTAACTCTGAACTGTAATTTTTTAACACCCTTGCACAAACAATCTGCCATTATCATAAACTGAAAACGGAAGTAAATATATAGCTAATGACACAAAATTTTAAGGACGTCATCGATTTTGTAAGCTGAGAGCACTGATAGGCTGCATGCACTGCAGAAATCACTCAGAGGTCAGCCCAGTGTTGATGGTGTTGATGTAACATCTGTAGAACATCTGGAGAAAATCTGGTTCCATTGTTCAACACTTGTGACCAGCACTGGACATGAATGCAGTTAATATTTTAATTTTGTCCCACCTCCCTCATTTACGTCCCTCGTCCCTCCCAACCCTCATTCTGTTTTCGTTCCCCTGTGTTTCTAGATTTATTTTATTCCCATCCTAGCAATAAAAGTTAATCTCAGTAGTATGCAGCTGTTCTTGTTGAAAGATTAGTTGCTTACTAGACTGCTCGCTAATGCACTGTTCTTCCTTTCTGCCACTTACAGTTTTCAGTTTAGACACATGCATACCAGTGCTATCTAACTGGACACATAATACTGTGACCTTTGCCTTTTGCACAAATAGCATATGCTGCTGCTGCTGTAAGCCTACTGCCCACTGCAACAAATCACATGACCCTGTAGATCTTTATCTCAAGTTCTGCTAATCGTTACAGCACTTGGCAACTTAATAGTACATAGATTTGCTTTTCTTTGTGGGCTGAAAAAGGAATTTTGGTATACATGTATACTGCTAAGCAGTTTATTTAAACTATGAAATATTAAACAATAGAGTCATCTGTGTGAATAATGCTGTGATGTTTACATAGAGAGTGTTCAGCATTCACTAGAGAAGAAGTTTGGTAAGGCTGGTGGAAGCATTCCAATCACTCCAAGTGACCTGTTTGAGAAACGCATGGGCGTGAGTGTTGATCTGTTTATATACCTACTGTCCAGTGTGTGTCCATGTCTAGATCACACTGACCGGCATATAACTACTTTCTTGTTGTACTTTCTGTGTCTGTTAATATACATGTTACAGCAACAAATAAATAGTAATTTAATAGAATTAATAATAATAATAGCAGTTGGTAAAAGAATTTTGACGAGAGGCCACATCAGATTTTGTGTCATTACTCAGAAGTGAATGATCCCTTGTGCAGCTTGCCACTATTGATGATTGAATGATCCTTTCTGCTTCATACACCGAAGCAGAGACTACCAATGCTTTTCAGCAACCCAAAACCCAAATATTGTCCATTCCCATCGGGATGCAAACCATTATTATTATTATTATTATTGTTGTTATTATTATTATTATTATACAGTTTTTAATGCGCCACGTGTTGGTTGGTTAAATGAAGAAATCGCAGGTGAGACCGTTATTTAATACATAGTTAGTCAGGTCCACCCAAATGCAATTTTGATCAGTTCAGCCATTTTTGCAGGGCACACCCATGTGTCCAACACACAGTCCATACGATACGATACGGTAGACTAACGTGCACTCAAAAGCTGACGAGATGGCCAGCTTAATCTAGCACACGGCCATGCTACATGCGACATCAGTAACAGTCAGCTGCATTTTCTGCATTACGCGCATGCGATGCAGCCTAATAATAACAAGTAATCAAAGAATTTTGATGAAAGGCTACATTGCCATCTTGTCGTCCCTGACAGTGGTGAATGTATTCGTCCGACCTTAACCCCATATAATACATGGTTCCTTGGAC
>Ga0209363_1001267_pt1 | contig 11844 bp, 12 predicted proteins | sample WorMetexBAHAMAS3_FD_187385 | JGI IMG/M metagenome (GOLD analysis project Ga0209363, IMG submission 187385) | Marine gutless worms symbiont microbial communities from Max Planck institute for Marine Microbiology, Germany - Inanidrilus exumae... | ecosystem: Host-associated > Annelida > Digestive... | reverse complement strand
TACTTTCTCTGTCCTGAGCTCGACCTGTAGCTGACGGGTGACCACTTATGTGGGTAAACCGTCCGCTTTGGGTCAGCCAACCAGGCCGACTCAGCCTTTCATCCCTTCGGGGTCAATAGATGAGTAGTAAGCTGCAATTAGATGTCTCTTACCTCAGTTAGAGGTGGCGCCATCTGATGAACGCATACGAAGGAAAGGCAGACATGGTGTATTTGCAGGTAAAACTGTGTGATCCATGCCTGAGCACTTTGAGATATACATAGTATATAAAAGGCGCTGTATAAATACGCTTCCTTTCCTTTCCTTAAAATGACCAAACCAGTCTCACATGGCAAAAGCTGCTCCACTGGCGACCTTTGTCCACCTGTTCTGGTAGAGAACTTTGGCGAACACTGGCACAATACCCTACGTGTCATCCAACCAATAGTGTTGTAGCACTGAGTGGCAGAATACACTACTAACTGTTTCCAGAAACATTTCAAAATTTAGCCGATCACTGAAATCAATTATGGGAGATATGACAGCCATACCATAACCGTGGTCTACAAACCAACTTTACATTAACAAGAACTTGTCCACAAATAAACTATTATACAGAGCTGATTATCATCAAGTAAATGTTTAAGCAGATTTATGTACATTTCATACAGGACTTGCACAAGATAAAATTTTGTGACAGCAAAACAGCATCAATGACAACAAGCAAAATATACGAGAAAACGACAAGGGATCAAACATGCAATTTCATAAATGTTGAAGTACATCTCACCAAAATGGTTGGTTGATTAGGATTTAATGGCACTTTCAACACAATCTAGGTCATATTGTGCCTTTAATTTTTAACTTATTAGTATAAAGTGTTAAAAATTGAATTTTAACAAATGCAGGTTTTGAACAAAATATTTCTAAAAAAGAATGCAGTATCGAGGTCATCCATTAAGTGCATAACATAACATCACATCACATCGAGAGCAGAGAAATCTGTAACAGTGTATAAACAACTACAACACTCATGATGTCAATAAATACAGTATTTCTCTTTATTGTCAGACACACTGAAATTCAAGGATTTCGTTCGGCATCATTATCTATATTTTCATCGATGTACTGACACACCGCCTATACAAATACTACAATGAGTGCCAAACCTGTGTTCCATATTCCATTTAAAAATCATTCATCTGAGACGGTTTGCAGGAAGTAAGTAACTAAGGATTTCCTGAGTATTTTACAGATACACATAGTACTGTGCTGCTTGTACACTGTTATATCTTTTCCAAATTCCAATACCACCAACAAAATACATTCAAAAATTTTCCATGACTTTCTATGACTTGGGCCATTTTACAGGTCCAGGAAATGCCGTGGTTAAATTCAAGGACTAAGGACTTTCGAGGAGCAGGGGAATCCGGCAAATATGAATTTAACTTGCATTACCATTTCAATATCATCTTCATTGAAGTTATAGTCGAGAGCTTGTTTGATGTCTTTCGCCTTCTGTTCCACTTCATACATTGTCGGAAGAGAAAGGCCCTGCAGCATAATCGTTTCTTTCCATTTGGAAAACTCTGAGTCGTTAAAGTCACTGTTTGATACAAATTCCAGTCGGTATACGCGCTCTGCATTTCCATACCTGACACAATGCACAACAGCAGCTAATTACAGGTGAACTGAAATGCTGGCAGTGTATCAAAATTTCTACATCTTTCATCAAACAATCAGTACTGGATGCTAGTGTAGTGATTTTTATACCAAAAACCATGGTGAAATTCCAACAAATCACCCTCAACAGAGATAATTACGTTCATATTACACAACCAAAACGCAAAATCTATACCTAATTGCAACGTTTCGTTCGCCAATGGTGAACTTCATCAGGCATGTGGTCACGTGACGTTGTTGATGAACACGTGACAAAAAATACGGTCATAGGTAGGTTGTAGGCTCACCCATCTCTGTTCACGCAGTTGACCTCCTTGCATATGTGGATAGACCTATGACCTATCACCGTATTTTGGTCACGTGTTCATCAGCAACGTCATGTGACCACATGCCTGATGAAGTTCGCCGTTGGCGAACAAAATGTAGCAATCAGGTATAGATTTTGCGTTTCGGTTGTGTAATATGAATGCAAATATCATAGTTAACCCTACCTAATAAACGTTTACAAACAAAAATCAACAGAGGTGCCAAATGCATGTCAATGGTGCAGTTCTGTGCCAATCACAGTCCTACGTTTTTAACGTATATCGACAACATTTGTCCATATTTTCATTTGTTTACTGCCTGTCCACCTGATCCTGGGACCCTTGGTGCAAAATTTCTATATGTTGCATGTACCCATCAAATGGTTAATGGCAGTTTTAACACAGACATTACGGCAAACCTAAAGACAGACAGTCCATAGTACCTACAGTGAACATACATACTAGCTATTAACCACATTAACCACCGAGCAATGACATGCCTGCCAAAACAGTTGGTATGACAAAATCACTGACAAATTTCAAAATAAAGTCAACTAAATTTTTAAAAAACACTGTTTACTGTCACACACTCTACCTTATTCCCTCTCTCACGTATGATATCAGGAATGCTGGAGCAATTCTGGCCAGGTAAGGTCCTTTGTGACACTGCCAATGACCCATAAACAGGTGTTACTGGCAATCAGACCTAAGCTGCCAATGTGACGGTCCATTGCCTTAACAACTACGACCACAGCAGCTTCCACAGTAACTAGATCACTTAATGTACTGATTAACGGTAATTAATTAAACCAGTAGGCCCGACTTACAACTCTAGATACTCTATATGCCGATCATGGCTATTTCTCATTTCCACAATGAATGCAATTACATACTAACTGATGACAGAATTGAAATACTAAATTACAATGTTTTAGAACACAGCACATAAACAAGTTTGAATGGCAATCTGTCAAGCACTGCAGACCAATCACCTTAGCTTAAGACATTTGTTTGTGCGAACAGACCCCAACTGATATATTTTGGCAGTTTCAACAACATCAGCAATCTCAGCCACCTGTACACAAGTACACCAACGACTCAAGACGTTGACAAAGCAAATTTCATTTATGACGATGCACACACACAACATAAAATACTTTTACATACACAAATTGGACAACAGTCACATAAAAATCAACATAAATTTAGCTAATGGTTGGTTTAGTTAGGTTAATGTTTTGTGTAAACATGGCTATACGTAAATCTATGTTGATTTTAATGTACTGTGCCAAGTTGTATGTATTCTGCCAAACTGGAATCAAAATATATTTCAACACAAAATACAAATACAACATCTTTCAGTTTGGACAAATGAGCCATCTTTTTGGGAATTACTGCAGGTTGTGCCACATCCTAAACAGAATCACTTACTTACTTAGATAACTGGAGCAACTTTTCAGTCCAGATGCTCTCTTAACTAACCTTCTAATCAGAAATGTTAAAGCACTGAATTTTCCAAAACATCTCAACCTGAATTTGGTAATAACTACGTGCAAAGCAATGACACAAAATCACATTGACGCAGCATGTATATCTACCAGTTTCACAACAGTCTATGGCATATGCAATTTTTGACTGGTAATAACCTAGGCTCTGTAAGAACTTAACCAAAACAAACAAAAACTAAAAAGCAATCATGGACTTCACACCTCAGCTAAAACACCACTTAGTGAAGTATAAAGCATGACAGTGCTAACAGATATATGTAAAGTAAAATTCCAGATTCAGATCACCTGCAATATGAAATCAACTGCCCTATCCTTTCCCAAAAATTTTCACAAAATCCATGCATAGATTTTTAAGTAAGAAAAAGAACGAAACAAACACAAACAAACTCAAACATTACCAGAATGCCTACGCAGAGTTCACTGCTATAAAACAGTCCACCACATACCCGATAAACGGCCGTTCCTTCGTGACTACCGATGCCAATTTTTACAAAGCAGCCCACGACAGTCTTCTTGAAAAATGGCATTGAGCACCAACGTTCCAGTTTGTGACGAGACAGTCGTATCCGAGACAGTTCTTCTTTGGTGGAGATCGGCTGTGACTGCCTCCGTGCTCTCCATTCCCTTGCCTCCTCATCTTCCTCCGAATCAGAACTCCGTGATGACACAGATGATGATGATGAAGATGATGACGACGTGCGACGTCTCTCATTGACTGCTATGTGATCATTCTCGTGTTCATTCTCGTTGTTTCTAACGTCGTTGTTTCCATCACCTCCTTCTTCTTCTTCTTCCTCGTCGTCGTCCGAGTACACGTCCTCGGCTTTCAACCTCTTCTTCTCCAGCCGTTCTCTTTCTTCCTCTGCTTTCTGCTGCTCCAGCAGCTCCGCTGAAATTAAGTTAACATCATGGAATTATATGGCAAAATACCAAATACACACCAAATGTTCCCTGACAGAACAGTCATTTATTAAACAAAATTTCAAGAGGTCACGTGACCCTAACACACCCTATTTGGGATTAATTAATGTATCATGCATACACTATTATGCACCACGGTCACATGACCCTCATAATGCCAATTTGCAGTTTGTCATCCTAAGGATACTTGATATGGCCTACCTGTGTACAAAAATTAAAGACGTTCCAAAGATATGAAGGAATACCCATAGGACAAGAAGTGATTGGTGGTGGTCAGGTCACTCAAGGTCATTGGCAATGTCATTAAATAGGCATGACCCCCATTGGAATCTCACCAAAATCTTTGGCATAAGAAAACCAGAGTGCCCAGGCAGCGTTGTTTACCTGATTATATGTTTCGCTGTTTTGATAGAACTCCGACTGTGACAGACAAGACACACACAGAGCCATAGCATATACCATGCTAGCATAGCGTGGCACAGTAACAATTATCAGTGCTTTTCTCAACTGCAAAAAATTGCACGTGCTTGCAGACGTTAACAATACCAAGAAGAGGTCCGTGTAGCTGACAGGTGAGGTTGGCTAATTTATAGGCATTTAATGTCAAATTTTCTCACGATTTCACACACCAAAAATAATTAAGATCACTTAATTTTTGCCAGTTATTAAAAAAAATAACAAGTACGTCAGTGGAGACTGACCTATATCCACACATGCCGCCCTATGTCCGCACGCCGTGTGGTATTCCACGAACGGTGCATCTCTAGCGTGACGTTTACGGTGGGTCTTCACACCCTGAACTTTACTTCCTGGTAGCTGGCCAAGTCGTCCGATTTTGGGCTTCTGGGGGAACAAAGTTCCGCAAAATGGAAGATTCCCTGCAAAGGACGCCGATGAACCACCATGCAAACTTTGATGCGCTATCTTTATCATTGCCAGAGAAATCTGTAACCGTATGAACACACAAAATTACAAACAACAGAAAATGGTATATCCACACCTTGCCAATCAGCATGTGTGGATAAAAGAGTGGACAGATGTTTTGGGGCACAGTGTATAATAAAAACAATATTCATCATGAATGGTGTGCAGTATCACCCTGTCTTTTCCTCTCTTCTCTCCTCGCCTTCAGATCCTGCAGTGCCGACATTTTCTTGTTGTCCTTCTTGTCTTCAACGACCTTCCGGCGATCTTTGCTTCGCTGGCTGACAGATGCCGTGGCAGTCTGCGTCACTTTCTGGCGCTGATTTTCCTTTCGCTTTGCCTCGCGCAGCTTCTTCTCAATTTCAAACCTGAACACAAAACATCAGCAACAAGTTATTACTTACTAAATTTTTTTGGATATGTCGTACTACAAACTCTACGAAAATAAATACATCAACAAATAACCACTAAACACCCTAATTGTCTACTGAGTGTTAACTATTCATTGTACAGTTTGTAAGCAAACTGTACAATGACTAGTTAACATGCAGTAGACAATGCAGATACACAACTGTGATAATATAATAATAATAATAATGACTAGTGTTGTTACGACCACCGAACTTTCACCGCCACCGCTGTGGTTAGCTACCACCAAACCAACACCGGCATCGCTGTGTTTTACAGTGTTCTCGACAGTCTTTCTGTGAGCTGTTTCCTGAAAACTGCCCCTCACTTCCACAGCGTCATTTGGTCACTGCATGAACGTGAATGCACGGCGAGTCCAGTCGGCAACACTGCCTACCCTCCCCCACACGTCCGCTTCACCACTCGCAAATGACAGGACTGCCAGGACAGCAGGTATACTCTAGGCCCCCTACTGTCGCGTGCAGTGAGCAATTAGTACATTCTGATCTTAAAGCCGGACATTCACATCTTTCCAATTAACAACCCTAGCCGTGACACCAATCGATATTCACCACCGACTCAAAGGGATGAAAGGCTGAGTCAGCCTGGTAAATATCGATTGGTGTCATGGTGGCATGTCAAAAAACACCGTCACTGACCAACTTGCAAATTCCTGCCACCGTAACAACACTTATAATAATAATAATTATAATAATAATAACAACGATAACAAGAACATGCACTGAAGCCCAAATAAATATAAGAACTGATAAATAAACTAGAAACAACACGGAGAGCTTACAACTGAAACAAATCTCAGCATTTTGAAACAATTAGTAACTTACTTGCATAAAACATTACCCTCCAAGGTCATATATTCTAATACACATTGGTGTTGCTTACAAATTGATTCCAGTATCACTTGGATATCTTTAGGTAGCATAGAGAGCACAGTCCTACCAGACTGCCTTGACAGACTTTGTCCCGCACCATTTCTTCTGAGCTAATTGGTTTGAGCTTTTCCTTAATTTTTTGTTTCTGTGCCGCGTGCTAGACTAAGCTGGCCATTTCGTCAGCTTTTGAGCGCACGTAAATATATCGTATAGTATCGTATCACCCTGAATGATTAACCGAACACCATCAAAGTATAAGCTGCTGTCGCCAATTTCACAATCGTCCAGATAAAACTTTTAAAGAAATCCCGCTGACATGCTGCAAAGTGAACACGTGATCAAAGAATCTGGATGAAAGACGGCATTGCAAGGGATGGATTTTTCACGAGGGACAATGTACCGTGACACCAACCAGTCAAGAGCACTGCAGTCCGTTGCAGCAGTGCTGCTGTCTGCCATTATTGAGGACTCAATTATACCCGTTGCTGCATGCCACTATTGATAATTGAATCATCCCTTTTGCTACATGCACCGCCGCAAAGACTCCAATGTTTTTCAGCTGGTCGGACCACCCCCAAAATTGCCCTTTCTATGACGGTATGTCAACCTCCATCTATATGCATGGTTGCTTGGGTCCATGCAAGTCAGCTCCCCAAATGTTACCTCGATCAGTTGAGCCGATTTGTGCAGCTCACCTGTGTGCCCAACACACAGACCATGCTACGACATCTATAGCAATAGACCACACGTATGCAATGCATGTGATGTGGCCTACAAATTCCAAACATCTCATAAAAATCTGCTTTGTGGCAATAGTAACAAAAATTAAATAGCCAGTTCTTACCGTGTTTTCATTAATTCTCGTTTTTCAATGCGGTTAAACAGTTCCTGTTCACGCTCCTTCTCCGTCATCTGTTCCAGTCGTTTGCGGTCTTCATCGTCGCGGATAAGATTTTCATCCAGTCCATCGTCAAATTCCTCCGGCACAGAGTCAAAGTTGGTGTCACTCGCCTTGTTTTCGTCGGAGTCTGATACTTCACCTGCAAAGCATACATATCAATTAGGGATGGACGGATAGTGAGCTTCTGTCGGATACTGGATTCAGTTAATCTGCGCCTAATATCCGGCCAGTTCCGGATTCGGATTTTTGATGCAACTTTACCACGAGTCTATACTTGTTTGACAAAATTACAGCAAATCGCGCCCAATACTTTATTTTTCTGTAATCTTTAATCTGCTGTGATTGCATTGCGCTTTTACATCATCCTCCCATTTGACTGAGAAATAACTCTAAATTTTACTCGTACGATTTTGTGCCATTATAAACAATGCGTATATGCTACTATCGAACTAACGAAATTGTCACAAATGTACTGCTAAGGCAAGTGAACCAGGACAGTTCAGTAAATCGATACCACTGTGAACTGGTAGGCCATCCCGCTACCAGTCAACTCGTCACAAGTGAGCGCAGAACAAAGTCGTCGACGTGTGATTGTTGCTCTAACCAACTTCTCTGCAGATCTGTGAACCAGTGGCCCAGCAATTATGGCACAGCATTCCCAGCCCCCACACGGCCGTTAATAGTACGAGCAAATTGAGAGGGCCCCTTCAGCTTACAGTAGGGCTCGAAATGTTTTCAGAGTTCTTGGACGCCCAAATTTATACTTTAACCACTGCCTTTACTCATTTACTTAGACAAATAGCCACTTACTATTACCCCTGGAACCACACTGGGCAGGCGGCAACTTATATTTCCACGACTGATAGGTAAACAAAGTACGGTCAGCTCTATGACAAAATTCAGTACGGTCAACTCGTCACACACGGTTTTCTGTGACAAGCTGACCGTGTGACAAATTGACTGGTTCCCGGCCATCCAATAAAATGCCAGCGCCAGCCATCTGTAGATTATTGACAGATTCCTATTCGCATATTTCTGTAAAGCATCAAGTGTCAACACAGCATGTGGCAACAGCGTGTTTTGCTTCAAAGCTATAAAGAGCGGACATTGCAGTGGGCAAGCGCGGAACCTGATTGGTGGCTGCAGTTGGTGCCAGAGCACACTGCCAGCGGCCGGCTACATCAATCGACAGGCTTCATCGGCAGACTTTCGCGGCTGATACCAACTGTTAATTGCGCAGTGACATCGGACTTTGTGCAAAACAAAGTACTGTAATTTGTGAAAATCTGACCCGCCGTGCCACATACAAAATCCGGCCGCAGGCGGATTTCACCGGTTAGTGGAAAACCGGCCGGATCCGGATGTCCGGATAACCGTCCATCCCTAATATCAATTCAACGACTATTATCCAGGTAAACCTCCGTCAGCTGATTGCCCCGAGATTCTGGAGGTGACTGGTGCAAATTTTTGGTGTCGCCAGTAACAAAAGATAAGATTGCAGCCAGATGACACGGCACCACTAATGCCGAAGTTAGGGATGTTAAACGTAAAAAGTCAACAAATTTTGAGTCGAGTTTCAAATTCTACAATCGGAGCTTCGAATATTAAAACAAACTGAGTTTAAGATCCCTAGCCGAAGTAGTACGAAATGCAATCGAGCACACTACTGGCAAGCAACATATACGGAGTAATGTATAGGACAACATATGCTCAACACTGTCTCAGCTTCACAGTATCTCTCTCCCTCTGTTCTTGTTCAACCAACCTTCTTTTCTGCAGTTACTCATGTTTCAGTTGATAGAGAACCACGGGAGATGGTTAGCTGGAGTTAAATGTCCCTTTTCAACACAAATATGGCTATATCAGAGACGAAAGGTCAGGGGTGGAGAGCTATCGATACCCAGTGAGGGAAGGCCAGCGATATATTAACCTCAACCCTGGCAGCCCTTTTGTTAAACAGCCACCCACATAGGAAAAGGGACTGAGAGGCTCATTTAAATTATTACGCCAATGCCTACAACAGGAGGAGACATCTATCACACTGCAAGACAAAACTAAATCAAATATCACAAAAAAGCATGCCGCCTTAACTAAAAAATACATATAACATAAAATCAACACAAAAAACTAAAGCCAGGTTTAGTCGCCTCCTACAAAATCAAGCCTGGAAACGGAGTGGGACTAGTCTGCTAGAATGGGAAGGTATGGAAAAGCAAGAAAATAGATGGAGTAAGAAAGAGAAAAAAAGGAAAAGTAAAAGATACTAAAAGGTAAAAAGTAGTAGAGGGGGTGAAGTAAAGGGATAAGGGGGAATTGTCCCGGGCCACACGTGAGACCATTGGAGATAATTTGAGTAGGTATTTCACATGCCAATCTGCTGCTGTAGCCCAATATACAGAGTCAAAGAACTTTACATGCATCACTTGCCTTCTTCTGGCTCTGAAGCCTTGTCAAGCTCATGAACCCTTGACCGCTTTGCTGACCTCTTCGTTGCTGAAATCTTCTTCTTCCTTTTTGACGTCTTACTTGCAGCCCACTAAACACACCAACACATCAAATATCACTTCTCTTAAGCCGTCCGCACATGTAAAATAAGATAAATGCTGCAAGAAACATTTAATTTATTGCAAGGCGTCCACTAATGTGTAATAAATGCTGCAAAAGACATTTATTGCAGCATTTATTTATTTCATTTCATTTCACATGTGCAGACGAAATTAGGCACATCCTGCAGGATCTGTGTAATTACAGTTGCATACTTCAGTAGACAAACTACCAACATGGAATGCCAGATTTAAGGCATGCACACAGCACACTGTTTCAGTAAGGTTTACACAATACACAATCATACAGAATATACGAAAATCAAAACAAAATACCTCATGGTCACTGCCCGAGGATGACTCAGAATCACTCGGTGCAACTGGACACCTTTCTGCATTCTTCTTGTGTGCCAGCAATTTCAATTCCTACAACATTCATTACATATAATTATGCACAATGGAATCACGTTCGTGGACGTACTACCTGTGCCTGTAAGTGTAAATTAAACCACAGGACCAGACATGGGTCAGTTACAACTGTAATTGTTATTCAGTTGTAACTAGAAAACATAGGCAGTCGTATCGACATGCAGACCCACGCCGGCAACAGCCGCAGGTAGCACAGCGGCGTATAGGTGTACAGAATCCAAGACATGGTCACTAGCAACCGTGCGACCATGACGTTTTTGTAACAGCGTGACCTTGACCTTTTGATTTATGGGTCAATGCATGCCGAGCGACTGCTATAGAGTATACGTGTACCAAGTATGGTGTCGATAGCCGCTTTACTTTTAGAAGGCAGACAAACTGACCAATGCGACTGAACGCTTTACCCATGCCGGCAGCTATACTGGCGTGGGTAATTAATTGCAATTCAGGAAGTAATTGTAATTGATAAAATTGTATGTTCAATTACATGTAATTGCACTTGAGATATTGTAATTGTAAAATTAAGTTAGTTTTAATTTGCAATTGCTGTTCAAAATTAAAATGCCAGTCTCAAACTAGAAGGGTATTCAGTAGACATTTGTTTCTCCACCAAACCGTCGCAGCGATTTTGCATGGTAGTCGAGTGGGGGCCATGCCCCTCCCCTAAATCCGCCACTGCACGTTATCATTAAAAGAGGGTTTTGTGGAGTATGTATAGAAAAACGGGCTTGGTCTTTTGTGGGCATGAGACAAAAGAAACAAATTCACGGATGCGCGTGAACGGCCAAATAGTCGATGCGCTACTGAACCGGCTGCCGGCTAGTGACTATTTGGCCGGTGACCGGCCAAATATCCACTTCGAATAGATTTTGTAATATTGCATAGCCAGTTACCTCTTCTAGGTCTTTTCCACTATCACTATCATCACTGTCTGACTCAATTAGCAGAGCACTCTTCTTTTTCTTCGACATTACAATATAGCTAGACTAAACAAAAAGATTTTAAAAAACAAATTTAATAACAAAACAAAACAATACAAGAATATGTAATACACACTACACAGTGGCAAAGTGTTAAATATTCTGCATTATTGCAAAACAAATTGCATATTGGATGCAGGTTTTTAAAACTTTCCAGCATGGAATTCTGATTATAAGCAACATGGGCGTCACTTCAAAGATCCTACAGCGCCTTGATATTTTTACAACAAATTTACTGTTAAGTCTGTTGGAAAGAATAGGCTTCCGGTTCCGGTTATGGCGGTCGTGATTGTTTATTAGCGTATTTGCAATTTGTGATTTACAAGTGTTCCCGATAGTATAATTGTATTGGTATAACACTGTACGTTAT
>Ga0209363_1001266_pt1 | contig 11845 bp, 3 predicted proteins | sample WorMetexBAHAMAS3_FD_187385 | JGI IMG/M metagenome (GOLD analysis project Ga0209363, IMG submission 187385) | Marine gutless worms symbiont microbial communities from Max Planck institute for Marine Microbiology, Germany - Inanidrilus exumae... | ecosystem: Host-associated > Annelida > Digestive... | reverse complement strand
ACATGTGGTTGGGCATGGCCGGCACGCTGGCTGATTTGTCTGATTTTGGGCTACTGGGGAGCAAAGTTCACAAAAATGTGAGAGTCCCTGCCTTGGACGCCGATGACTCGTTGAGCAAAATTTGATGCTGCTAGCTTTATCCTCGGTGGAGAAATTGATAACCATACAAACAATAAACAAACAAACAAACTAAATTACAAACAGTAAACGATATATCCACACCTTGCCTATCGGCATGTGTGAATAACAAGCTGTATGAAATGGACTTAGTTTTCAGTGTTGCAAAGTATTAAAATAAGGTATTTAAATACCAAATAACCAAAAAACAGTATTTGGTAAGAAGTATTTAAATAGCTTATTAAAATCCAGTATTTAAATACCATTTAAGTGAATGGACTTTTACAATTCTGTGTGTTTAAATAATTTTTCAAATACTTATTCTCTGCCGCTTACCGAACTCACAAAGAAGTTTCTGTTGCCCTGTTTCGATAGCTGTGCAGTTGCCTAGAAGTTTATTACTAGTTATTAACTGCTTTTTGGCTGTTTAGTATCCAGCATCCCTTTATTACCTTCTGTTAGATGTATTTGGAAATACCTTGACTAAGATTTTGTGTTTGGCATGGTACTAACCTAATGATAAGTATTTGAAAAAAGTATTTAAATACCAAAATTAAGACAGATATTTGGTATTTTATTACTATCCTGCCTAATGAGCCAGTATTGATTTGCTTGCTGGTGTCTGTATGCATCGTCTGTCGGGGTCTGTGATTGTAAAGCGCTCTCGAAGCGGCTTGTGTTGTCTACAGTGCTATATAAGTTGTCTAAATTACATTACATAATGCTGGTGGCGGGTGGGCCGACCGGTCTGCTGCCCGGCGGCCAGACGCATGGGCGGTCGGCGCGCCAGCTGCCGGGCGCGTCGGCGGTTGGGCGTCTTACACTGCACCTCAGACCAGTACGGTTATGTCCCCAGCATCCCGTTAGGGCGACACCTTGTTTAAATACGCTTTCATCAGTATTTGTGACAACACTATTAGTCTTATAGTTTATTACTTGAGGACTGTGGCTGTCACTAGACCGCAGTTGTTTTCATCAGTTCACCTGCTTGTCGTTGACATGACCTCGTCATCTTGTGGTCAAGCTTGTTCTGAACGTTACAGCAATTGATGTTTGGGTCTCAGATGTCCTATAAACCGAACGTTGATTTACATCGCTGTCAAATCACTCCAAAACCCAACTGATTGTTCTTCATACTGCTCAGTCCAAAAGTTTGTGCATAACTTGTGTGTGAGTGATGCAAACTAACACACAAACAAACAAGCAAACAGAGGCACAAACATAACGTCGCCGGCAGACACCAGTTAATATTAAGCATTGTAGCATAACAAAGTGCAGTTAACTGAAATTGTGGTCATTGTTTTTGCATGATGCGACTTAATGTCTAATCAGTTGTTTGTTTGTTTTTCTGCTCAGGCAAGGCAGTTCGAGTTGCATTCAGTTTCAAACGTAGTGATATACGCTGTCATTCTCTGATGCTGAAAACAAAAACGGGTAAATTCTTCTTTTTTTTCTAAAATTAAAATTGAATACATTTTCGTAACACTATGAACACTTGTGATAAGCCAAACACCTGAGGTGACAGTGCTACTTCATTTCGCCTGGAAGCGTAACACTTCAACTCACATCACAGTTAGGCATCTTTAAGCGTTTAACATTTATGAAACATCAAGCATTCACAGCTTAACACTTCAGCTGCTGCAGTTGTTGCTAATTACTTAAAGTGATGACTTTGTCATGGCTAAAGTGTTACAAACATTACCAGTGTTTGAGGCATAATGCCTCAACTGTTAGACTTTTTACAGTGCAGTTAAGACGTCAGACAACATTAGTCAGTCAAGTTTGACAGATGGCAGCACCGAGGGCAAAGTCTGATATCTACAACTGCCTTGTATTATTTACAGAATCTGACTACGACTCTACTGGAAATGATGTGTTAATTTGTTAGACATTACCATAAGCTTTATCCCTTAAGCTCATGCCTAGCAATGCATCTTACATTTATAATGCAGTGCAATGGCTAATTGATACTGCATTGCTTGTAGTGAGTGAATTTATTACACACGCCGGCTGTATAGCCGCCGCCGTGGGGTAGGGCGTTCAGTCGCGTCTGTCTGTTTTTGAGTTTGCCTGGTCAAAAAGTCAAAGGTCAAATCCTAGCCCTAACCCTAATCTACAGAGTTATGGTTAGCTCTAAAAGGAAATGGCTTTAGCTAGCAGAATCAAGGTCGGTAGACATACAGTACATGGTAGGACCTTGGCATGCACTGACCCTGAGGTCAAAAGATCAAAGGTCAAATTCTAACCTAACCCTAATCTAGGGTCATGATTAGCTGTAAAGGGAAAACGGTTTCAGCACCCGGCGTGGGTCTGCATGTTGATATGACTGCACATTTGTCTAGTTATCATCGTGTTAGTTGTGTTGATGCAGAGTCTTTACTCTTCACTGTGTACAGTGCTATGAATCTCCTGCAAAATGCAAAATCATTTCATTCGTTATTTTAATCACTGTTAATGTGCACATTGTAATTTTTGCGAAAAAAAGTCTTAAGCAAATGCTCCTAGTGTTTTCTGCCATGTTTAGATTGTATAACTGTTATCTGTAGTAATGTTTATTATGATGATATTATAATGATTGTAAATTGTAGTAACTTGGTAGCACTTTCAGCATTTATGTGACGTTTCTTTGTGGTTTTTTTATAGCTATATCTCCAAACTAGTTATTGTTAACTTACTGACTAATTTGGCATCTGACTGTTGAAAGCACTGATCTGCTGCACGTCAAAAATTGTTGCCTTAACACAAAAAACTGTCGTCATAGCGATGTCAGTGTTTGTGACATTCTGATAAGTGCATTTGTTAATTTTGAGCGATTGAAATGACATTTATTTTCAGGTCAGTGGTTGAAGGGAACAAAATTGTTTCCTGAGAAGATCGTTGCTTATACGTTCAACTTACCGCCAACTCATGCGGTCAGCTACTTAATTTCCTGTACTGCTAGTGTGCGTCTATTTATAATGAACAAAAAAGTTTGGAATCATGGAACAATATTTGCAGTTTTAAAAAAAAGTTTAAGTTTAGTATGAAATTTGTAGCGCACCGCTCTGTGCAACATCCAGGAGTGCTGTACAAAAGTTGCTGATAAACACGATCAAAAAGTACACTCTTGAGCCATAGTCATTGGAAAATCGTGTCAGTTGACTTCTCTGACTGGTTGAAGGCATACACAATATCATTGCCTGTCAAATGAGCTTTGCATGCACTGAAGTTCCGTGCTGCCCACAGAGGACACACTCCATACTGATGGGTGCATGGACTGATTTAAAGTACCAGTTATGCATTTGACTTTTGGTCTCCAGTCACGATTTCACATTGTATTCATGTGTGACTTATACTGGAAGCAATTTCCTGTCATGGAGCAAAACAAAAATGAAATTAACGATAAATCTGATTTCAAAAGCAATTTTCATTCTTATTTCAAAGCTAGATGTAACATTGGTGACCAGTGTTTCATTTACAGTAACTTTTTGTTAGTATAGTAAGTGAATTTAGATGAACAGTTTATCTAGCAAGCGCACCAGTAGTTCGTTATGTGTAGTTAATAAAGTAGTTAATAAAGTTATTGCTGCGTAATTTTTGTAACGTGCGGTAGAATTTTATGACATTTTATGTAAAGTTACACTAACCAACACTGCCTTGAAAATAATAAATTTCCCATCTGCCTTTGAGATCTTTGTGTTAACTGCTGATTGAGCTGGACAGAATGGTTTGTCATTACACCGTCGTCCATAAAGAGCATGCTCTTTATTTTTGGTCAGTCAAAAAAATCACGGGTTATCATGAACAGCACTGACAAGCAGTTGCATGTCATCGGTGAATTGATGATAAGAGATGGCGAGAAACTTGATTGGCTCGCCTATCAGTGACGCATAGGCCATCAACAGAAGTGGTCCAAGCACGGATCCTTGTAGCACACCACCAGACACCCCAGGTCATGGTGGACGAATGGCCGCCGAGTTGCATGCCTAGCTGAAAGGTGGGAGTGTAACCAACTGATGGCTGCATCTTCAACGCCGACCCTGGACATTGAGGCAGTTGGTGAAGATGTTGAGGCTGATGATTTATTGGGTTTGGCAGCCAGAGGCTGGATTATAACACATGCATGCATACATACATACAGTAAAAGAAAACTAGATCTATAGATTAAGTACATTCACACAGTATAAATACGGTTTGAAAGAGTTCTTAAATCGGTTTGTCCGTGCACGAACTGTTGGATATTTCATCGTTGATCACTACCGGGATACAAGCTTAGCATCACGCTTAATGGGTAACAAATAATAGAGCACGTCGGACTCGCTAGTTATCTGTCTAAACAATGTACTGCACGAGCTAAAACCTCGTTCGGCTAGCATAGGCAAGTCAAACAAACGACAAGCTTCTTCGTGTGGGATGTTGCCGACAATGATCTGGAGAGCACGGTGCTGGACATGCTCGAGCGACTTCAACCTTACTTGCGTAAGGCTGGTGTGCCAGGCCGGACACATTTACTCCATGATTGGTCTGACAGCAGCTTGGAAGAAGCCAAAGCAATACGGCGTATTGTTGTTTAACTTCCATTTAATAGCCTGAAGGAACTGGCTCGGATGATGATGATGCCTAGGGTTATGTTTAGGGGCATTCAGTCCACCCAGCTTGGAGTGACTGTGGAAAAGATGCCTAGTGGAACAAGTACTGTGTGCAGTTGGTAATTGTTGCAGCAACTGATGTGATGATGATGATATACCTGGTTGTCACTGTGTTGTAGGCTGTCGACCATGGTGAATGCGTGAGTAGATATTTTCAGTCACCTCAGAAAGTGAAGTCGAGTGATGTGCCAAACGTCAGTCCAAGTTCAGCATTGTCAGTATTTCACTGCCATTTGGCATAATATCCTGAAAATAGATACTGTTTGTGATACGACAAGGCATGGTGCATGCTAAAAACTGACGCATGCAATAGAAATCCAGTCAAAATTTGATCAGAATTGTCATATCAGAACTGTCTGTTTGAAGGCAAGAGACGTCTGGTCTCCGAGCTTGATTTGCGTAATATGAGATGGCAAGCCTTTATTCTGATTGGCTGATCTGGGAATAATTTGTTGTTATAGGTTAGAAATAACTCATGAAGAATGTGATGAATATTAATTAGATTTGTATGACATACATAGCCAGGCTCAGTCTAATCTCGTGATTTCCCATGCCAACAGTAGTCACGTGTTCAGTGATGTTTGTTTGTCCGTTCGTTTGTTTGTCCATTTGTTTGTTTGTTTAATCCACACGGTATCTGAAAAATTGATGCAGCTACGATCACCAAACTGGAAATAGACATGGATCATCATGAATCCTGGAAACCCATTTATTTTGGGGTCAAAAGGTCAACGTCACGAGGCACAAAAGTATTACCGGTGTGGGCGATGGCATGCTTGTGACTGCTGGTTTCACTTTTCAGTTTGTTTTATGTAATCACTTTTGGCTTCATAGATTCCGATGTATTATCAAGTCACTAGTCATTCACTATAGTGCACTATGGCTTTACAACGGAAGTGCCCACTTTATTTGGTCGACTCCTCCGAGTCAACCTAATAAAGTGGGTCTCAAATGTACGTCCGTCCGTCCGTCTGTCCACAAAAAGTTTCTTCCATTTCAATGAAATTTGGTATGTAGGTAGACGTCGATGAGTGATGCATGACCGTATGCAGTACGACCTGATGCAAGGTCAAGGTCAAGGCCACACGATCCCATGAAAGTCGGAAATTTGGCCATTTTCAAGGGCTATCTCCTCCCCATTTATAATGGGGGCTGGGAAATGACCAAGGATCCTTAAATTAGCACACAGTACCTAAAGCTTATTGGTGCCGGATTTTTATTTTTGTCCTAGTTTTTGTGTCGCATGACTTTGAAGTTGGCAATAAGTAGGAGTCGACCGTCAGTCCGGTACGGGGCTAATTTATTAGCATTGATTTCTGCTCTGACATATGAAATACCTCTGCCACACATACACAGACTTGCACTCGCATCCATGCGTCAGTTTTACAGCCGTTTCTCAGGCAAACGTCAGCTAGCTAGTTGCCTCCTTAATCCTGAGGGTGAATGATGGTAAATTTTCATGTGGCCTTCCTAAGGCACTCATTGCCCTTCGTGCATTCTTTGTCACTGACTGCTGACAGAAGATACGTGACCCTCACAATGCTCACATCTACTCTTCTACACGGGTGGTACCCATTGTCGTTTATCTGCACTCGTTAAAATTCATCACATGTTTTATTAGAGTTGTGTTGCTAGAGCAGATCATTTTTTGGCAGGCTGGTTGATGAAAACAGATTTCCTTGCAAAATTCTTTCCGTCACATCTCTATTCTGTATAGAATTATTTGCTTTGACTCTGATTATTTACATTAGCCTAAAAGTGCTAAGTCTGTTTTAACATGTGGTACTCAATCAAATGGAACTCTTTTAGATTTAGAAATTAGCGATCAGCTGATGAGGAACTTTGTCAGAGATCCGTGCTGTGTCAAGTTAGTGAGAAATAACAGTTGTCTTTGGTATCACTGACGAGTTACACTGAATATTTGCTACTGGACGGTGAGAGCAAAGGCATGTTATGTTTTTACGCTGTCCAGTTTGTTCATTTGTCTGTTCGTCTGACAGATATTGTTACCACGATATCTCTTGAATGCCTTGAACAATTTTGATAAAACTGACTGGGAATATTCCCTAGCCCCTACTGATGACCTGATTAGATTCTAGAGGTCAAAGGTCAAGGTCGCAGCAGGCTATCACGCTTAAATATTATGAACACCATATATCATGAACTACTTGTTCAGTCTCTGTGAAACTTACAGGGAAGAACCACTAGCCCCTACTAATGACCTGGGTATTTTGGAGGTCAAAGGTCGAGGTCACAGCAGGCCATCAAGGTGCAAAGGCTCCCACGTCGATGCCGGGGCAATAAAGTCCGTTTTCTAGTTGTAAGTTGCTGGAGATCAGTTGTTGTTTTTCAGGGCACCTGCTTCGTTAACGTCTGCGGAGTCTATTGAGTCACCAGTCGCCGTGAGTGTTGGATCGTGTGAAGACATGGCAGCTGATTGTGGAGACGTTCAGAATGCTCCAGCTGAGACATGCCAGAGATTCACACGCAATGCTGAGACAACCGTGACGTCAGCTGTGACCTTTGAACCTCTGGTGAACACAGAGGAAGAGTCCGAGATGGTTGTAGGAGATGGGCGGTGTGCCGGTGGAGAGGCTAGCACTAGGTTGAAGCACACGGGACCGACACACAAGCCTCCGACAGCTGACGAGTCGTTGGCTGATTCCTGTGATGGAACATTTGACGATGAACAGCTACACACTAGGCCAACGGCGCGGCTGACCGACAAGAAATTAACCTATAAGCCACGCAGAAATTTGACGTCAGCATTTCTTGGTAAGCGTCGCTCCAGCGCAGCAGGTAAATCGTCTCGAGGCATGCAATCTTCCAGTTCTTGGGTGCCGAGCAAGAAGCTGATTCTCGAGCCATGCAAATCCACTGGATTGGAGAAAAAAGCCGATGGAGTGGCCGATAGCACAAAGCATAGTCGATTGACGAAGAAGTGTTTGTCTCTCAAGTCACGCAGAAAACAACGTGACACGACGAGTGAGCGTCAGATGGATGAAGATGCTGCGTCACAGCTCGCTGCCGAACCTCGTGTCATTGTATCGGACATCAAGCGTGAACAGGACTGGCTCACGACCGGCCCCGACATCCAGTCTCGGTCGATGCTGTCCACCTGGGAGACTGACGATGAAGAAACAGTTGTCAGGGAGACAATAGTTCTTGCATCGTCTCCGAAGCCAGTCAGCCAGTGCCCAGCAGCCGCGACAGCATCGACGTCTTCCGACGATGTAACTCGGAGGACTCGGGCGGAGTACGAGGCTGATGCTCGGCGGCTGCTGGAGCAGTACGATGGAACACAGTCGGTCGACGTGGATGAGCTGTTTGACAAGCACAACCAGTCGGAAGTGATTGACCGCCAGGTGATACAGATTGATGACGACGATGAGTGGTCCCAGATGCCGAATCAGCTTGCCTCCGTCAGGTTCGGTCTCCGCTCACTTTACTTGTATGTTTAAGCCTTTCAATATGATGGTAACTGTAGTTGTTGATGCGGTTTGAAGTTTGACATGAAGTTAAGGGTATCCAGTCATAAAACATTCTTCACAAATTCCATCAGTACATTTTTTGGAGACAGGGTACATGCAGTCCTTTGATAGCCCGAACATTTTCTTCTTTTATTTTCCAGGCTTGGAAAGTTATTGAAATGAGGTCAGGTCCTTGAAAGTCCTTGAATTTTATCTTTGAAGTCCGTGAAATTTCAACCAACGTGACAGCAACAAGGAAAAGGCTGTAAAACCTAGTGCAGGTTCTGGTTGAAATCATAGATTGCATGAAAATTATGCACACGACATTCAGGAATACACAAAGTTTATTGACGAAGTTGTTGCTGAACAGCAAAGCAGATTTATTTCTTTCATGTCTGGAGACCAGATTAACACATTGTTACATGACACAACGGCCGACTGCAAACACCTCACTTAGGTTTGGTCAGATATCAGGCAAGTTCTGTTGTTATGTTGTGGTCAAGCATCTGTTGAGCAGGGATTTTCTGTAAATAAACAGAAACAGATAACGGTACTGGTGAATATATTTGAGGCTAAGTGGTTGGTTTTTGACCACATTGCATTAGTTGGTGGCAATTGCAACATTGACATGAGCAACAAACAGCTGTTGTAACAGTGCCAGGCTGAAATACATTATGTATTTAGGAAAACAGGAAGCTTAAAAACCAAGCTGTTACTGCACAGAAAAAAAGAAAGCAGATTTTGATGAGGTAGAGCAGATGAAAAAAAGAAGATGTTGGAGGTAACAAGGAATCACTGTTGGCTGCTGCAGATAACAGTGGTGCAGACAAGGCTGAACATGGTCATAAGCTGACGTTAACAGCAAAGTCAAATGCCATGAGAAGGCAGCTTTAATGCCCGACATTGTATATCGATAGGTCCTTGAAAACAGTGGTAAAGGTCCTGAAAAGTCTCTGAAAAGTCCTTGAATTTTTTCATATTAACTTGTGGGAACCCTGTGGAGAGATCCGTTGTAACTGGATTAACTCTGGAAAATGAGGCCAGTTGAAAACACTGAAAGTAGTAGTAGTAGGAGCTGCACTATTGATTGCAGTTATTGGCAGCAAGGATATCTGATCTGAAGCATTTCTCGGTGATTCTGGCTTTCTGACGTATGTTGTAGAAATGTTTCTGAGTTGACGCTGGACCAGTTGTCATATTTTGTGTTGTCGAATAAAGACTACTTGATGGAAATCTTTCTCGGGAAGGTATCACATTGCGGGTTCTACTGATAATGTTCATCATAGCGTCTATTTTCTGTGATATTGGTTGTCTCTGTAGGCAGTATGATATTGGCATTTACTCTTATGACTATGTTTTTTTTTCAGGACTGTCTAGTCGTTCTTAAGATTTTATTTTTTTTGTTAATTTTTTTTACTGTTATATGCAGGAGACTGAGTTTGTCGACTTTTAGCGTATGTTATACATTGCTGTATTGCATCATACATGCCATGATGACATTATGTATGAGTCAAACGAGTTGCCTAATCTAATAATCTAGCTTGTATAGTGCCAAAGACTGCAGAGGCGCATCTATACTATTGACTGATTTCAAAATCTTCACTGGTGGAGTCATTGGTAAATTTGCAGTAATTGATCACTAGACATCCCATCACACCTTGAGCACGTTGCTACACTACTGTATAAAATACTCGTATCTCTGTTCAGAAATAGCTCTGTTCACAAACTTGAGTGAAACAAGCTGTCATGCCAGATTTAGCCACGAAAACAGTTGCTGAACAAATACTTGCCCAGTGATGTTAGATTATTTAGTTTACTGACAAAATGATATTCACAGTGGCCACATTAAGCAGCCCACAGAGTGACCCAATTGTCTGCTCTTCAGCAACCAAGAAGAAAGACATCGTGGCAAACATGACTACACGACTTTGATGTTTGTTGATGCCGCCCATCAGTCGATGGAACATTCTGTCATAACGTATTGCTGGTAGAACAGTTGCTGATGTTGCCATACAGAAGATGTTAGTCACTTTTTTCATCTTTTCACACTGTGGTACAGTGACCAGCTGCATAGGACATGACTTTGCTAAATTTCGACGCTTTTTGGATGTATCACAGCAGACAGTAACACTCTTAAAATTGTCATATTATGTAAATCGGTCATAAGTATTTGTCTTAAGATTGTCGTAAGATAATTTATGAATCGGGCCTTGATATGTAGGCCATGGTCTTTTCTTAGGTTTTTGCGAGATATCTAAAAGGTGACTGAGTAATTGCAGAAGCAGGTGAGATGTCTTGTGATGTGTGTTGCAGACGACGTCTGACAGACACCGATGCTATACAAAAGGCGGCAAAGAGAGAAGTGAGTGATGCGTCTGTTACTTTGTAACCAGTGTTCCTTCACTTGCACTTGCTCTATGTTTACCAGATGACTGACATACATTTGTAACTTGAATTTGTGACGCAGTTCACTGCCTTACATTATTATGTCTGCACAATAAACTAGAAGAAGCCCGCACTCACAAGAGTGCAAAGACTTACGCCAGCAACGTTTTTGTGTGACTTGTGACCTTTACATATGACCTGCCCATGTAGCTCAGGAGGGTCAATGCACTCAGGCACTATGTGCAGTGGAGTATGACGCGCCTCAGGAGCTGGGTCAAAGCTCGGTCCAGGCACGTTCGCCATTCACCAAAGAATTATTTCCAATAAGTCCTATGCACATGATGAACAAGAAAGAGGGTTTGACGGTGTCCTTTTTAATCTGTGACCGTTGCTGACAACTTGATTGGCAGCGTTATGGTTGTTAGGCGCGCTGGCGTGGCTGAAGCTGAAAGGCTTGGCTGGAACACAGCACCAGGCCATGTCTAGAGGGGGCGCACTACAAATACTCGACAAGCTGTTCACTTCCTACATATCCCTCCTCCACCCTACACGTCATGCACACAATAGCACACACCTGCCAATTCCACTTCTCTCCCTAAGCTAGCACACTGGACCCACTACAAGGTCCCAGTGCTGCGGTCCAGAGTAGGCTGGACCTCTGAAATAATGCACGAAGCATGCACCACTAAATTGCAGTACCGTATAAAGTGTTGTTTTCATTTTATTTCATATGTTTACTGTTGTCTTCTTTATCTTTTTGTTTTTACAGTTGTTTTATCAAGTTATTCGGCCCTTGGCAGCAAGAATGTAATGTCAATAAAATATCTGTATCTGTATGTGAAAACAAAAAAGAACCTTATCACCTTATATTTGTAAAGTCTTATTATTTCTGTGGTATTATGTTGCTGGTAGCAGTGCATTGGAAATTCGTCCTTTATTCACCAAAGGTTTTTGTGTCTCGAGACCTTGACCTTTTGACCCCAAAATAAATGGTTTTGCAGGACTCGTCGTGGAACAGTACATTTCTGTGTCAAATTTGATGATTCTAGCTGCATCGGTTTTTGGAGATGTCCTGCAGAAAAACGTGACGAAACAGTCTTAACTCGTCTAAGAATTGGTCACAGTCGAATGACTCACTCGTATCTTCTGTCGAGAGAGAGTCAACCCATCTGTGATCACTGCAAGTGTGTTTTTACGGTTAAACATATGCTTTTAGAATGTCCCAAGTACTGCAGTCATTCACGA
>Ga0209363_1001265_pt1 | contig 11847 bp, 7 predicted proteins | sample WorMetexBAHAMAS3_FD_187385 | JGI IMG/M metagenome (GOLD analysis project Ga0209363, IMG submission 187385) | Marine gutless worms symbiont microbial communities from Max Planck institute for Marine Microbiology, Germany - Inanidrilus exumae... | ecosystem: Host-associated > Annelida > Digestive... | reverse complement strand
CTGTTACAGAAAGTGTATGCGTCATGACTTGCAACAACCACAAAAGTCAACTGTGTCAAATGAGAACGAATACTTCTAATACTTCCGTTTCCACTTCTTCCATTCAATAGTCATTTTAACAGATAAATCAGTAGCACCACTGACATGACCAACACGTCTCATTTAAGAACTATTTTCCTGGTGAAACTGGCTTAGTCTTTTTCCTTCGCATGTTCAAGAACAGATCCTGTGAGAAAAAAAGCACAGGTTGTTATGAGTCAGATGCCCATCCTGTCATCCAGCTGAAGGAATTCAATGTGCTCACCCCAACCAGAAGCACGGCTTCATTTTTTCTTCATCAACCAATACCTAAGCAATGGGGCACTGATCGCTCTATGCCAGCTCTCCAACGCCTGCATCTGCAACATAATCAACCCAATATTAACTAAAAAACATAGGAAGTCGTATCAACATGCAGACCCATGCCGGCAATGGCCGCAGGCAGCACAGGGTTACACAATACCGGCCACGGTCACCAGCAATTGTGCGACCGTGCGGTTCTCATAACCATGTGATCTTGATCTTTGACCTTTTGACCTCTGGGTCAATGCATGCCAAGCGACTGCTATATAGTACATGTGTACTAAATCTGGTGTTGACAGCTCAAGCCGTTTTCCTTTTAGAGCACGGACAAAAACACAGACAGACAGATAAACAGACAGACAGACGCGACTGGATGCCATATTCACGCCGGCGGCTATGCCAGCGTCGGTAAATATAATAAGCCAGACACTCAACAATAAAGACAAGCTGCAAAATGCTGTGCAGAAAAAGCCGTAATAATTCAGTGCATGCTACCTCACTGATAAATTCTCCTGGCAAGTCATAATTCTTGGCAAGTTCAGCAATCGTCACCATGCCACTCTCTTGTAGCTGGTCTCCAACTTCTTCAGCCACTGAATCCAGATAGCTCCTTCACACAGACAATGAACACCGAGTGAATGTCTTACCTGACCAATTCCTGAAGTCTTCACAGGTAAAGCCACCATCTTTAAAGGTCACTGCAGGAAAATAGGAAAACTGAATAACAGGTGATGAAAAGATTTAGCAGCACGTGTGTGATGCCTAACAACAGATTTTAAATCTACAATCCGGTTAATAACAACCCACAGAAAATGGTTGGCAACACTGGACAAGAACAGTAACTTCACCAACGGAACACTCCATTCTGTGGTTTCATTCCATTCTTAGTCCAAGCATCTCTACATAAAATCTAAGAATGCACAATAATGATAATAATGATGATAATGAGTAGATTTGTACAGTATGTCATAAATGGTCCTCAGATGAGCTGATGATCAGCCAAACAAGTGGGCCTTCAGATGTCGAGCGAACGTCAATGGGGAGAGAGTTGCGGATCACAGGGCGGCTGGTAAACCGTTCCAGATGATTGGAGCTGCGACCGCCAAACTCCTCATCCCCAGCGTGGTCCTTTTCCTTGGTACTGACAGTAACCCGGTGCCAGTGGACCGCAGGTGTCACTTGTCAGCAATGGCAGAGATTGCCAGACAGTCGTCCGCCAAGTACTTCGGTGCCAATCCATGTAGGCACTTGTAAACTGTCATCACCAGCTGGCATCTGATTCTCTAATTAATTACTAACAGTCACTACTTATGCTTCTGTTGCTTTAGTGTTTGTTTAGTCTAGTTTAATGGAGTTATTCCATGTTCGGTTGTGCATTCCAAATGCAAAACTTTAGGAACTGTCAAGGTGGCCAACCAACATCATCAGTGCAGAGCAGCTAACAACATTCACAGATTTATTATACAGGCATCATCACGCAACAGAAAAGCTACCTGTTCACTATCTGTCCAAGAACAAGAGTTAGATTTGGGTCGTTCTTCACCAGCTCATTAACCTTGGCTTCAATATGGCTAAAGTCGACATTCAAAGACTGCTGCAGGTCCACCAGATTAACGCGTCCTGCAGCAAGATCAGCCACAATTACCTACTGAAAAGTATACATTTCTAACTGCAGTCTATGCCATAGTGTCTTCAACTGAGTTTATGTCTATTTTCATAGATAATTCTGATAAATACAAACGACAACAAGAAACTCAGCAATGCCAGATTCCTGAGTAAATTTTGTACATAAATATCATAAAGATTCCCCACCTCACCTTAAGTAAGTTTCTACACTACCTTGTGCAACGTGAAAATTACAATGCTGCCGATTTCAATGGCATATTGCGTGTGAGACCTCAAAATTCATCTTGCAAGAGATGAAGCCGCCTAAATAACTCAGGTCTGAATCCTATGGCTATAAAATCTGGAAAACAATGCAGCAGTGCTGTGACGTCAGGCTGTCAGTGAACTTAAGCAGTGGATGACTGACATGTAAGATGGGCTGCAGCAGACAGTCAGACATTGATGAAGATCGCACCGGCGAATTGTGTAGATGTCAGCAAGCTTGGGTTTGTACCAGAAATGGACGTTTTCGGCATTTTGGACTATATCTCAGGCAAAAGGACTTCATTAGATACAAGTTACAAACATTATTGTCACCTTCTGATAATGGTGAAGTCATAGTTGCACAAACTCCATGGGTTTTGTCATCAAATCATATTCCGAACGTTGTTGCATTATCTGCATTCAGTGCTTCAAAAATTAAGTAAATCATCACTGTGATATCTTTGGTAGCGTTTTTCATCTAAATGTTGTTAAGTTTTGCTAAGTTTCAAGTAAAACTGATTAATTTCGATGGTAGGAGTAAAAGTTCAGCTGTTATTTAACATTATTTAAGATTTTTGAACTTCACAAGGTAGTGTGGCAACACAGTTAAGGTGACCCTATAACAGTTACATAAAGAGTTTCCTTGGAAATCTGGCAATAAATGAATTTTGAAAATAGGTCTATATTGGCCGAAGTTAAAATTGAAAGTCAAGTGTACGTTTTTTGAGACACAGTGTATTATGCTTGCACTAGTAGTTGTCAGATCCAGGCTTGATCCATTCTAAAGGTATGATTGGCGCATCAAAATTTAACAAGAGGTTAAACAAGGTGTCACCCTAAGAGGACGTAACTTGCAGTGTCGGCTGCTGGACCGTCAATGCGCCCGGCCCGGAGGCGGTCGACCGCCCACGTGTGTACTGGCTATGCGCCCAGCCCAGCAGCAGCTGACCACCCATGTGCATTACAAACGACGATAGACGACGCCACCAAACGACGACGAGAGATGACGACAACAGCGTGCAAAAATATACTGGCCCATTAGGCGGGCCAGTAATAATTTTGACGAAAACCCTGCATCACCATCTTGTCACCCATCGCGACACAGAAACTAGGACAAATATCAAAAATCCGGCCCAATCAAATTTAGATATTGTGCCCTAGATGAAGAATCCGTGGTCAGTTGCCAGCTCCCATTGTAAATGTCGGACGAGATAGCATTTGAAAATGGCCGGATTTCCAACTCTGAAGAGCTCATGACCTTGACCTCGACCTTGGATCGGGTCATACTACATACCGTCGTGCATCATTCATCGACCTTTACCCACATGCCAAATTTCATTAAAATCGAAAAAAGTTTTTGTGGACTGGACAGATGAACATCAGTATGTACGTACGTACCTCAGTAAGTACGTATGTACGCATGGACGGACAAACAGAAATTTGAGACCGACTTTATTAGGTCGACTCTGTCAAAGAGTCGACTTAAAAAGTAATCAGTTTCTCTAGCTGACCTACAAGTAGAACGACAGGCAACCAGTGACCAGTAACAAGTTCTATTCAATACCAAGATGCTAACTGCATATAACAATCCACATTACCTCCTCGAACTACGAGTTCTTCACGTATTTCTTTACCCAACTCATTTGGAGTTAGGTATTCTTTGCCATCAGTTGTGTGTATAACTTCTAGCAGTTTCAGTTCAACAAGACGCTGCACAATCTCCACACAGTTCCGTTCTGACAACCTGTACACACATGACAAGTCAGTTAGTTGGAGCTTAAAGTCCCTTTTCAGCACAAATGTGGCTATATCAGAGAAGAAAGGTCCGGGTTGGAGAGCTATCCCTACCCAGTAAAGGAAGGCCAGCGATATATTAACCTCAACCCTGGCCACCTTTTTATACAGCAGCCACTACAGGAACCTTCTTTCTAGAAAGAAGGTCCCTGTGGTTAATGTCCAGATGTCGGTTTATAATCTGACAGACAATTCAGACCCAAGACAATCTGGCACCAAGACAGTTCGGCACTGGTGCCGAACTGTCCATAAGATACTTTGGCACCAGTGCCGAACTGTGCGAACACTTCGGACCCAAGACACTGCAACACCGAGACATTTCGGTTTTAGGGCTCGGACACTTCAGCATTAGGCATTAGACACTTCCGTCCTATGCTCGGGAAATTTCAACACTAGTGCCGGTGTCCACAGAATTCGACCTATAGCATACGCCTAACTGCATGCTGGTGAAAAACAGACAGCTTAAACATTTAATGTGTAAAAATGTAATGCAAACGCTTGAAATTCACCTCACTATTGTAATGCTAAAATGTCCTGCCACTAGTCACGATGTAGGCTTAATGTTTCTTGCTGAGGCGAAATTAATTGTTCCTGTATTTATATAATGCACATGGGTGCGCAAGCATGCCAGGTAATGTTGGGCCGGTCGCACTTCATGTCTTTTGTGACTGCCAGCACACTGACTTGAGCTATCTATTAGATAGCCCACGCTCCGTTATTTTCCATTCGTTCGGACGGATAATAGGATAATTACTTAAAGCATAGTCCTAATTTCCGTCCGTAATCCTAACCCTGTCGCTAACTGTAACTCTGACTCAAACCATAACTTTAACTCAAATCGTAACCATAACCCTGGCATTACTAACACTTATAACCATACAGGTCCACCCTCATTATTCTGCCACCCGTTAATCCGCCAAATTCGCTAATTCGCTAAAACTCCACAGAACGATTACCATGTTAAAACCACTCCTTAATCCGCCAATTCGCCAACCACCATCCGCCAAAACGTTGTCAATAGCAACCTATTGATTTACCACTCGTTAATCTGCCAAACTGCACTACAGCCGTAATTATTTCCTGCTAAACTTCTGTTGAAACCCGAAAGGGCCATAAAAAATTGCTGTCAGAGCAAGATAACTGGCTATTTTAATGCTCAGTAAATTTACAGAACTGATAAATAAATTTTATTCGAACTGGGCATGCACTGATTTTTTTGCAAGATCATTCAGTGCCGTTTTACAACAGTAGTATGATGTTGTGTGGTGCATATAGGCTTACTCTGTAGTCTGTACAGACACGAATACAATACACACCCTGCCCCACGAAAAGCCTGTTTTCGTTAATCCGCCAAATTTTCAGAAAACGAATTATGACGCATTAATGAGGGTGGACCTGTAACAATATGGATGGAACAACGATATGCATTTGGACACACCCCACGCGATTGAACGAACATGTTTTCATGAATTCAGAGTACGCCTCTCAATTAATGCAGTCATACCAGGCGTTGTCATTAAGCATGAAAATAAAACGTACCGCTGAGCACTTCCACTCAGCTGAGCACGCTGCAAATCAGCCGCTAATCGCTTAATTTCCTCCCAGTCTGCCATATTTGTTTACTTCGCAAAGTTGTCATGTGGCTTACGCAAAGTCAAAAATAAGTAACATCGCTACAACAAGAGCTCAGCTGTCGCAGACAAAAGGGGTCACGCCTCTGTAAGATTATTCGTTATATGCAGCACTGTTATGGTGCAGTTCGTTCCATAATCTATAACACAGACAGTAAGTCATCAGGCTATTATTCAACTGTAGAGTCAAGTTCCGCATTTCAAATCTTCTGTTACAACAAAGATTCAGCATACATATGAGTCAATAAATCAATTCTTGGAAACAAGAAGCTCCGATATTGCCGAGAGACCATGCGATGCGCACCGTCAACTCTATAACCTTAACCCAAACCGTAACCTAACCTAAACCCTAACCCAAATGACCCTAACCCTACTAAACGTAACCCTAATGTAAATCAGTTAATGCATCAATACTGAAAATAACCTCATGACTGTCTAAATGTCAGTGTACAAGTGTAGATGTGCCAAATCCACATGCCATGCCTACTCTATTGTAATCTCACACGCTGTAGACAGCCTTGCGACCGTCTGGATGTCACTGTGAGACAAACTGAAGGTAACATTTTCCATTTTCACGGTAGAGTGTACCTCATTAACACACGTGCCATACCTGAGCGCCTTAAGGTTCATTCACACCGGATGCGCCGCGCTGCGTTGTGGAAACGTTGTTTTAAGGTGCTGAGCAGTAACGCAACGCCGCACCGCACCGTATCTAGTGTGGACAAACGGGAAACCTCTAGAGACAGGGCCATGCACTGCCGAATTCCGGATCTGGTTTTTGTTTTCAGTTCTTAGCATGATTTTTCTTTTTTTCGGGTTCCATGCGGCAGAGTAAACTGGCTATCGGGGACGCAATACTTCCTCGTAATAGTGGGGCTATATGGCGAGTGCGGAGCGCGAGCCTTTAACGGGGTATATGGTGGCGGAGCTGACTGCGGGGTCCAGGGAAGAGACTCCTGTCAGGAAGTCAGGGGTTAGGCTTCCTTGGAACTGAAAGCATTTTAGCTTTCAGAGCCGGAACTTGTTCATTTTACTTTACCCGCGGGAGCTGTGGCGAAGTATTATGATGAGTAGGGTTACGTCTGCGTGTGTGTCTGTGTGTGTTTGTCCGTCTGTCTGTCCGTAAGCATATCTCCAGACCCAGACGCGCGATCTTTACTAACTTTTTGTGCATGTTCCTATGGCTGTGGCTCGATCCTCCTATGGCAGTGTGAATCAACCCCGATGGGAAGGGGTAATTTTGGGGTTTTCTTCCCCGCTAACAGCATAGCATTTGGGACCCATACAAAAACGGCTGAACCGATCGAGATGCCGTTTAAGATGATGGTTCGTGTGGGCCCTCGGTACCATGTATTAGATGGGACCCTAGGCCGCGAAGGGGACTGTGGGATTGCACAGTGCGGGCGAAGTCTGATATCTACGATTGCCTTGTTTTGTAATTTAATAATCTGCTCAAATAAATGCTTTTTTAAAGAATAATGTTGCGTTTCTGTCGTTTGAACACATGAAGAATGACAGAATTGGGACTATTTCGTGTTAAAACCGTTCAGTTGTTAGAAACTTGTTTCAGATTCAGCTACAGAAGGCGTTGCATATGTGACGAAAAGTGGGCGGGGCTCAGAAGCTGGAAAGCCTATAGGAGTTCAAAAAGTGATCGGCTCGATTCTAGCAGCCTAGAAGTTTACGCTTATGCGGGCTATGTACCTGCCAGCTTTTTGGCGCACATTAAAATTCAACATGGCGTCGTATCGTATATCGTATCTTGGCATTGCACAAAAAGCGCTGTGGCTAGGGGTGTAGTGGTGGGGAGAGCGGGGGAGCGACGCTCCCGTCAATACTTCTGAGGGAGACCGACGCTCCACTAAATGCTCCTAAAACACACTCATTTCCAAGCCATTTTAGCATGCCAAAATGCGCTAAACCTCTCCTACAGCAATCTAGAATTTCAAAATTTTTCCGAGGTAACACCGCGGGAGGAACCCCGGACCCACTTCCGCTTTCGGAAAGGGGATAAGGGAAGATGGAAATGGAAGAAGGGTGGACTGGGTGGGAGGAAGGGACAGGAAAAGGGAAGTTGTTTGAGGAGGAAAAGGAAAGGGGAAGGGGCAGGAAGGGATGGGAAGCATAAGCGAGTGAGCTCTACCCAAACAAAATTTTACCACTACACCACTGGCTGTGACAGCCGATTAAGTATTGCAATATGGGAATAAACTTAAACGAAGACCATCATTTCAAATTGTTTTTTTCTATTTAATGTGGAATAAAAATGGCAAACACTCTGCTCCAAAAATTAAAAGTCGTTAGAGAAAAGTTTTCTCAGGCCACGACACAATGGCTGTAGTTGTCTTGAACTGTCTTAACACGTTGACAGCCTCGGTTGATGATAAATTTGACAACCACGACCACATCACAAAATGTCTACTATCCAGGCCTGCGACCGATCTCTTTACTCGCTTTAGAGGTCTGTAGGTTCTTATTCGTAGGTCTACTGTGCTTAAAACTGACAGTTGGCAAGCCAGTAACCGTTGAACATGATATACGGTCTAAAGCACTTTAGCGAGCGATTAATCTTGCATCGTCGGTCCAGCGTTATCACCAACCGGCGGCTCGTAACCTGCTGCTGCTGCTGCTGCTACCATCGCAGCTGCAGGTGATGAGAGCGCAACGTTGACTGAACATCATTTAGTAATGACGTTTTCTGCTCTGATCTGCTGACGTCCGTTTGAGACGCGAAGCAAAGCTGATCTACTTTACGTCTGCTGGACAGTCGACGAAGAGTCCAACAAATTAAATATTCCGAACTGCCAATGTCATACAACGAGGAATCTCATGAGCTTTTCAAATTTATTACAGTAATAAAACGTGTAAACGTTCTGTACTTATACAACTGGACAGTGGCGGATCCAGGATTTGCAAACCGGGGGGCAAGGTCAAGCGCCGAAGGCGCGAGCATCGAGTCGCCGAAGGCGGCGCGAACGTTTCCAGTGATGCGTACTGATTTTAAGTTTGTATATGCGCAAGAGTTCATGACAATTACGTATTTCAAAATATTGCAAAAGTGAAAGGAAATTGCGATGCTTAGGTCTAACTGTTTGCTCGACTGATTGTTTTTGCGTGATGACTATAGTCGATTTTGACTAATTATTTTTAGACCGTATCGCATGCATTCAGTGCATGAGTTGTGCGCCTATTGCTATATACACAGTAGCGTGCATGGTCTGTCTCTGTGTGTCTGTGTGTCTGCCTGTTGGTCATCTTCGTGAGCTTTGCAAAAAAGGCTGAACCGATCGAGATGCTGATAGACATTAAGCTCAAGGAACGATGTATTAGATGTATTAGATTGTGTCGAGATCCCCAATGGGCAGTGGTAAATCGAGGGGTATAGGCGACTGGGGCAGCTGCCCAGAGCACCAAGGGAGGGGGTACCAAAGAGGGGAGAGCAAAGTTAACTGGAAACTGTCGTCCGACAGTCCGTCACTCATTGAGGCACAGTATGGAAATCTTGCCCAGGGTACCAGAAACCATAGATTCGCTACTGCCAATGGGAAGGGTCAACTTTTAAGGTTGTCCGGCAAATTGAAAAGCGTTGGTAGTCACTGCAGTGTTACAGCGCTTTACGAAGCAAAAAAAGATCCATAACGGCGACAGAGCGACTCCATGTGGCAGCAGCGCGTAATATGCTCCTGACTGGTCGGTGTCACATTATACGTTGTTTATCCGTGAAAAATCCGCCCCTGCGATGCGGCCTTTCGTCAAAATGTTTTGACCAGCTGTTTCTATTTGACTAATGATAAGTTGACTACTTGACAAATTGCGCAGGGCTCTCCTATACTGTACATAGCTTACACACCGCATGAATTTGTGTACGAATCAGCCATGACATGGCTGTGGTAGACTGCAAAAGTTGATTTATACGTACAAATGGGAGGAGACGACCGCTACGCTTTGAATAATTTAAAATTTTGAATAATTAACGTTGTACGGTTGGACGTGTGATCGCTGGAAAGTCACGACGTGCCAAAGCGGTGAGACGTTCACATCAATAACAACAGCCGTCAGTATAGAGCTCGCAATCACCAAGTGTTAACGGTAGGGCTGTAGAATTGGGTTCTAAAAACCTATGTTTTTAGGTTTTCAAAAACCTAAAAACCAAAAAAAACACACAATTTAGGTTTTTTATTTTATTATTTTATTTTAATCTAACAACTAACAGCTGTTAAAATAAATACAGCTATTGCTGTTCAGAATTCCGGCTTATTATTTATTATACTTTACACCCATAATAATATGCTTACGCAGCCTACGCTATTGTGCGTTTATTTTACTGGCCCGCTGAATGGACCAGTATCGTTTTGCTCGCTGGCGTCTGTCGTCGTCTGTCCTTTGTCATCGTCTGTAACACTGCCGGTGGGCGGGCGGTCGGGCGGCCGACACTTCACAGCGGGCCAGTAGTGTTACATCCCGTTAGGGCGACACCTTGTATTGATTTGTTATTGATTGACTGACTGATTCAATTTTTGTTAGCATCATGATTGCAGCATTAAAACGACAATATTTGCAGATTGTAATGTATATTCTGTTGTTGTTTGCGTACGCTAAAATAATATAGGACGTTAAAAACGCATGTATTCTTCAGAAAATAGTATACTTATAATACGTATCCTTGAACCTTGCCGCCAAGACTCAGTGACCTTGAAAGTAACTAAAGGTCATCGGAATTGCCGTTATTTGATAGACCGTATGTCACTTCTTATTAGTAGTCTGTATTAACAACGTCTCTACGTACCTTGCGTCGTTTCCAAGGTATTAGCCTACCATATGTTACGTGATTGCCTGTGACTTCAGAAGTCCTTCAGTTTCGATAAGGCAGCTAAAATTATTTACAAGCCAGGTGCGCTTTCCGATTCATAGATAATACATGCTCCATTTCCTCAGCTGTGGGAATTAGAAATGGTTCAGATAGCAAAAGTGGCATTCAAGGTCACTCAAACTTACTGGCATCGGTGCTATTCGATGGGTCATGTGAGCCATCGAATAGCACCGATATCAGTATGATACGATTTCCTATACATACGTTGACAATAACGTAATTTCTTCATTCCTGTCTGTGCCAGCTGTTCTGGTTGTCGTGATGTAGGGCAAGAAAATGTAAACATTTAGCAACATTTACCATCAGATCGCTCATCCGGCGCTAGCACTAAGCTTTTCTTAAACCGACCAGTTCAATTTTATTTAAATAACGTGACAAATATTCACCATGCCCTACAACATGGAAATAGTATCGTGACAATAGATTACTGTGACGTCACCTCACTCTATCCAGTAGTCTTTCATTGCAACTATATCTCTATTATGCACCGTTTCCGAGATATTATCAGTTATTTCCGAAAATCCAAAATAATCTGACCCTGAACGCATCCCCTTTGTGTTGGTCTATGCATTAGTACTCGCCAGTATCAAACTGCATACGAAATTTGAAATGCCTATAGTTTCACCCATTCCAAAGATATGATTGGGGCCATAAAATTTAAAAATGGGTCACGTGACTCTTATTGACTGACAAGTTCATTGTTATAATAGTTAGATTGTATGCATTTTAGCTCTTGTCTTTAATTGAGTTCCGACAACTTCTTAATAAACGAATTATGCATGTACATATAAATGATGCTAGCGCAGCGCTATCGCCGTGTTTGGACTGTAGTTGGCCAATTACCCTACTACCGCTAACTTGATGCGACTCATACTCAACCGCTGGCGTGAGAGGCACGCTTGGGCAAAAACGTGCTATTCTCACAATAACGCTCGATGTACTGATAGACGAAAACACGTGTGAACTCAACTGACAGTTTACGGGCGACGTTGCAGTAGCGTTGGCGCAAGGAAGCAGCTGCGTGGCACATTCACGAAGACGCACATAAACCGAGTGTTAAGGCTCGTTCACACTGCGCGCCGATACTTGCGTTTCCGGGGGTATCGTTACATATAGCATCATCAGTGCATTGTTTCGATACATGAAAGTCACGGACAGACAAATATGCAGTCGACACTGCATACATTGCACTATGCGTGTGCGCTGCATGTGCGTCGCGCGGTAAAACATCACAGGTGCAGCGTCGCATTACAAAGGTTGATGGCGCGCATCGCGATCTGTAGTTTAACTTTTAAGCACAGATTACGCTAGAAACGAATAAACAAGTACGTAAGTGGGGAT
>Ga0209363_1001262_pt1 | contig 11859 bp, 8 predicted proteins | sample WorMetexBAHAMAS3_FD_187385 | JGI IMG/M metagenome (GOLD analysis project Ga0209363, IMG submission 187385) | Marine gutless worms symbiont microbial communities from Max Planck institute for Marine Microbiology, Germany - Inanidrilus exumae... | ecosystem: Host-associated > Annelida > Digestive... | reverse complement strand
GTCACATTGAACGCCAATTTCAGGTAGATGGGGACGTCGCTCGCAATCGATCTATGGACCGTTGGATAGAGGAATGATGTAGCTACAACATTGCCGCTGGAAGTTTTCACACAAAGAAACTTTGTAGCAGACTATTTTCGAGAGAAGTTGAATTTTACTGGCACAAACAGCGATATCACGTTTTTGTGCCACCCTTAGGGGGACATAAGGGTAACGTACACGGTTCATCTATGGCTCGTTGCAAAGCGCTATGTCCACTTCCTATAAGTGCTAATTAAACTTTTTTCGCTAGCTATCACGGTTGAGGCGCTATGAGCCGATATTGGTCGAAATCGTTGTGCTCGAAAGGGGGTGGGTCACTTTCAGCGCAAATTTCAGGGGGAAAGGAGCGTCCCCCACCCACCAACGAATTTTGGCATCACAAAACTAGAGTCTCTGGGCTATCGTATGGTGAAAAAATGCAGAAAATTTCAACCGGCTGAGTAGGGTGCACCAACGTTACAGACAGACAGACGACAGACAGATCTGCGACAGCATATAGCGAACTTGAACTTGAAGTTCACGTTTGCTAAAAACTGAAGCCAGTTATTGATTTTGTAATTTAAAAAGGCTGATGTTATTCGCACTTACGTAAGGGCGAATAGGCACGAATGTTATTCGCACTTACGGGCACTTTGGCTATACTCGGCAGATGGCGACACTTGACGCACCAAAAGTGTTAGTGCTAACAAATCAAACTAAACTGACCCTAACCGTAACACTAACCCTAACCGACACAGTAACGGTAATATTTTAACGCGCATTTCGTTGACAACCAGCAGCAGGGGCGGATTCACGGAGCGGCGAGGGGGCGTTTGCCCCTCCCCCTATACGGCTGCTGGCCAAAAAGCGAGACGCCAGGCCGATCAAAAGTAGGTTTTGTCAGTCTCAGAATGCACCAAAAGTCGCCTTTTTGACCTCAAAATCGAAAAATTTTCTGAGGAGGGGGCATAGCCTCGTCTCCTTCCCAGTGGGGAGAAGGACACCCCTACCCACACCCCCTCTGCGCTTGCGGCGCCTCAATACTCGCGCCAATGACGCTCGACTCAACTCGCGCCGTCGACATCGGCGCCTGCATTCGTCCCCTCACACCTTCTGGATCCGCCCCTGTCAACAACGCATATTTCCGAACAAAACATCGCATCAACAAACAAAAAAGCCAATGTCAATATGCAATGCCGCCTAAAAGTTTATTTACTTTTCGTGACCTTTGACACAGAAACGGCTGAGTTCCGTTGGCACATTTTGACCCACCCTCTGAAAATTAATTCAGCATTTTCCGTCATTGCCGGGCTTGGCCACTATAAACCCAGGCCAACCAAATTTTGCCGGATATTAAAGGGCTTAAAATTAAGGGGGCATACTATCCACCGTAAAAATTTGGGGAAAATTCGTCCTCAAAAAAATTCGCCCCCAGCCTAAGTTGACATTTTTGGCCATCGTTTTTCGTGACTTCCGCACTCGACACCGCATATCTCCGGGAACGAAACGTTGAATCAGCAAACAAAAAGCAAGTGTCAACTACAATGCGTCCCCTAAAGGTTGACCTACTTTCCGTGACCTTTGACCCGGAAACCGCTGAGATCCGTTGGCTCATTGTGACCCACCCTATGAAAATTCAGCATTTTCCGTCATTGCCAAGCGTCCCACACAAACGCCAATGAACCTAGGCCAACCAAATTTTGCCAGATATTAGAGAGCTTAAAGTTAACGGGCTTACTATCAACCGTAAAAATTTCGGCGTCCATAACGTTGCAACCATTAAAGCTGCGATATGTCTAGTTATTGAGAGACTTACAGCAATTCAGCTGTTTTGGCTGCAAATGTCACAATAAAGTTGAGTTGATACTGTAACCACACTCGAGGCTGCCTATAGGCTACTATGCCTCGTCTGCTTATCCGCAGAACAGAGTATCAATTACTTACAGTGAACATTTCAACTACCCCGCTATAGGGGGTGCGAAGTATTGCAAACAAACAAAATAACCTATATACAGCGATTTCTGTTTGAAAATCACAAGCGATCTGAAAATCGATCACGATGGTAAGTCTAGGCGAGTGATGTGCAATCGATTCAAAATCGATTTCCGGGTTAGTGTGGGCACTTGGCAAGCCAACCCTTGGACCTACATTGTTATTATTAAGACCTCTATCGGCGTTTGATCTGCAGTGATTCGAACTCCAGAGTTCTGAACTCAACTTTCATTGTGCCTGCAACCTCCACACACATACTTGAAATTTCTATAGCTCTGTCGACGCCGTAGCTATTGTTAGACCAGAGACGTAGGCAGGATTTCTTTTTGGGAGGGGCTGGAGCGTATAATGGGGGCCTGAGGGCAGAGGCTTCGGCGGGGTTAAGGGCAGAGCCACCCCATTTGCCCCCTTGAATACGCCCCTGTGTAAGACGATTCAAACACTGGCCTAAACTCTCTGTAAATTGCAGTGATCATAAAGCTGTTGTGTTAGTGTTGCTTAAACGCAGAGCTGTGACTTGAGACCAAGCTGATCACAAACAACAATCAAGTTAGTTAGTTCGAGTTTAACGTCCCCTTTCAGCACAAATATGGCTATATCAGAGACAAAAGGTCAAGGGCGGAGAGCCATCTCTACCCAGTGAAGGAAGGCCAGCGATATATTAACCTCAACCCTGGCTGCCTTTTTGTTCAGCAGCCAACCTAAAGGGAAAGGGATCGAGAGGCTCATTTATATTATTACGCCAGCGCCTACAACAGGCAAAGACAACTATCACACCGCAAGACTAAACTAAACCAAATACAACAAAATATGAGAATAAATCCTAACTAAGCAATACAGATAACATACTCATAACACAAACAAACTAAACCCAGGTTCGGTCGCCTCCTACGACCTCACGCCTGGAAACGGAGTGGGACTATTCTGGTAGAAAGGGATCGGATGGACAAAGCAACAATCAAACTATAAACCAGACAGCTATAGGCGAATGATAAATGGATCGCGCCAGACCCCCTTAGGTGGTCGACGACCGGTATGAGCGATCGATCGCCTCAAATGGAAAGCACTGTGTATACATACATCTTCTATGCACAACTGTCCCAGTTAAAAATTACTAACAACAATTACGTTCTTACAAATCGTAGTTAGGACGTCTACACAAACAGTGCATATAAAATAGGAAATAAACTACTGAAAAAACTTCTAGACACAAACAATACAGCATTACTGTGACAGTCAGTCTATAAAAACTGCAGGCTAAGGACACCCAAACTAGGCAGCTTCCATACCACTGATAAAATACATACTATTGCACAATTCTTGCAAACATGCGCACAGCACACTGAAAGTTCACAAAAAAGCGCATTAAAAATTAAAAAAACACACATTTCACTGGCACCGCGCTGTGAAATTCCGCGATATTTCCCCGACTTTGTGGCATTTCTACCAATGTTGCATTAACTACATCATGCATTATCAGTAATACTACACTGTGTCCCAAAAAATCTGTTGGACAGACTTTTTGGGACAGAGTAGTATACTATAAAATGTCAGTGCATATTCTACAAAAACGTTCTTGCTGATTTCATAAGCAGTAAAACAGACAGTAAAAAGCCAACAACAGTCTGTTAAGCACTGGTATCGTCCCATATGTGTGAATTTATCAGTAAACAGTTTCCCTGACAACATTTGTCCCGAAATTTCCTGACTTCTGGTTAGTGCCATGAAATTTCTGGACAACTATCAAATTCCATTACATTTCCAGGTTTTTCAGATAAGTGATCACCCTGGGTAAACTCAGAATTCCGTTTCACCTAAAGGATGGTGGAACTAAAATACGACTGCTTGTTGCTTGTCTTGTATAATTTGATAATGGTGTAGTAAAATTTCTGTTTCCATTGTGAGTTTGCATTGACAAAAACTGCTTTGTTGACATTGGTGTCACCTCTAATGAATATGCAAATGGCGAAAGACAAGGACTATTCTCCCACTTGAAAAAATTGCATCCGCTTCTTGGGGTCCTTCTACTGGAGCCACAGCAGTAGAATGGCCGACCCATATTTTGACCTGGAGACTGGACGAACTTCCTCTTTGCACGGCATCCACAGTTGCACATTGGAGGCGTTGGCCTCATGGTGGAGTTCTGGACAGGCTGATTACATGGAGTCACCATTACGCCAGGAGTCGAGAACTGTGCATTGCATGAACTCGTTACGGAAGACTGGTTCTGTGGTGTTTTGAGAGACGATGAAAATATTTTTGGAGCAGCAGAACTGGAAGAGACTGACTGAATGCTTCCTACTGGCTGACACTTCACAGACTCTGAAATCATTGTGTCGGTGCATATAGTTACATAACTTACAGGCGACATAAAAGTTACGGAATTTGGTACTGACACACGACTAGCAGTCGTACCGGAATTAAACACGACCGCTGCAGACGTCACAAAGGCAACTGTTGATGATGCAAAGCAACTCAGCTGGCATGATGCTGTTACTACAGTGTTAGCTGCTGACAGTTCAGTTCTAGTTACACTAATGGTGCCAGATGATGCCGTAATGTTAACATGTCTGCCTTCATTACAAATCTTTGAGCTTGCCTCTGACGCGTGGATGTCAGCATGAAGGTGACCTGGCTGGCACGACAACTTTACACTGTTGTCTGCTGAATTCGTCTTAACAATTTCTGCAGCTTCCTGAATGCAGCATACTCCGTTAGTTTTCTCAGTCATATACACCTTCGATTTATCATTTTCTTTAGTTCTTTTTCTCGACAAAGTATTTTTTGTTGACATCTGCAGACTACCGTAAACTACATTAGTACGATCACGCAGAACTTTTGTATTTGAATTGCTTGACGTTTGACTAATGGCATTTTGCTGATCAGATCTACCACGATCTTCAAAGATTTTAAAACAAGACTTTGTACTTTTGTCGTCTTTATATGAAGGCGGACATGACATAGTGTCAGTGCACAAATTCTGATCAGTGAAGCTGTCGTCCAACCAATCAGCAGCATTAAAACCACATGATAAAAGAGGATCAGTGACAAGGTTTGTCACGTGGGTCATACTTCCGTTCTCTGCCGTCATTACACTGTCAACTGTATACCGTTTATTTGCCTTTGTTTTGACACAACTTTCATCCACTTTGCTCTGCTGCAGTACCAAGGAACGCTTCCCATCGCCAACACTCACAGACTGAGCTGGGCAGACTGAATTCTGTACACTGTTTACTTTGTGTGTTGCGAGACCAGACAGAGAAGGTTCAGCTATTGACTCACAGGCTTTTACTGCTGTCGGCTTTGACATGCCACGCCTGGACGAGTCTGACTAAACACACACAGATGGCTGGTGTAAAACAAAGCCATGTGAATAAGAAATACCATGGTTGTCTGACTTACGGTACTGGCATCAGACAGCCAGCTAAAGGGAGCAACACCTCCTTCAGGAGACTGGCAATGCATAACACTGGGTTACAACAAGGACATACAGTCCATAACAAAAAAAGTGCTACTTATCCCCCAACGATTCTCTCCCAGAAAAAGGCAATCGTAGATATCAGACTTTGCCTGCGGTGTGCAATCCCACTCCATTTGCGGCCTATTACAGACTCGTCCAAGCGTCTGCCCCTATCGTGTGCACGCCGATGCTTAGACCAGCCTAATTCACAATTCACAGGGATGTCAGGCTTTTCGAGCACGATAACCCCAAAATTCCTCCTTACCCTTCGGTATCGTCACCCCACATAACACACTGTTCCTCGGGGTCAGGCCCACTCATCATCCCAAATGGCATCTCGATCGGTTCAGTCGTTTTTGTATGGGTCTTAAATGCTATGCTGTACATTGCATTGTCAATAGGAAAGAAAACACCCCAAAACTGCCCCCTCCCCTTGGGATTTTGTCACCCTGCCAGAGGAGGACCAAGCCACGGCCATAGGCTTCTTTCTGTCTTTCTTCTTTGCAGATGTTGCCATCTGCACTGAGGCCTCTGGTGGGCCCAATGCACAACCCCACATCCCAAAGTGGATTAAAAACGCTGTGAGGCTTTTGTAAGCCTTAAAAGAACTTGCCAATACACATAACTGAGGTATGGGAACCTAGGATACTTAAGCGTTTAGCAGATAAAGTGCAACACTCTCCTAGCACGTGCAGTCCTGTTTCGTCATCCTCCTGGCATGGGGCAAACTGCATTCGTTTGGATCTGCATACGAGTCACATACCAATTTAAACCAGTATATGGCCAGTTAGCCGGCCAGTGAGTATTCTTAAATCAGCTATGGACAGCCGCAGAGCATCCTTGGTAAAGCTAAGATTTGATGATGTATAGAAATGTGTGTATTATTATTATTATTATTATTATTATTATAGCCTAAATCTCAGCTTGAAATACTGAGCATCGACATCCTAATGGATAGCAGTATTCTTCACAGCACAGCCATAGGCAACATGCACAAAAACTTTTGTAAAGATAGTGCAAGTGGTTCTGGAGATAACCTTGCAGACCGACAGACAGACAGACAGACAGACAGACACACAGATGTGCTCATCACAATACTTTGCAACCGATCCTGCAGGTGAAGTAATAAGTGGAAGAAGAAAACTTAGGGAAACTGGCTAACCAGCTTCGCCTAAAACGGCTATTGAAACCAAGTGTGTATCTGATTTATGACCTCAACTGAAAACAGCCAGGTAAGAAAGGCTTAACAAGCTCAGCTGCTACACAGAAACCAAGTGATCTCCCGCAACATTTTAACTGATCGACAAGATGGTTAGTAATGACATCACAAACATTGCATGCTAAAAACGTTCTTACAACTATTAAGGGTTACTCAAGCTCATCAATAATCAAGCCAATTGGTGACGGTATATGACCCTACTAGAAGTCTGCAATAACCACGTCTCTACGTTGCTCCATTTCCAACAAAAACCTCCAATTTTTAACTGTGGATGCCAAATAGTTTCTTTCATAATTCAAGAAGTCATAACTAAATGCTTCATACGTTACGACCAAATCAGTACGAAAGTCAGGACAGCACAAAGTCGGAATTAACAACTGATCAGTTACCGTTTGAAGAGATTTTGTGATCTGCATAACACAACGATCACCGATCATTTGCCAGGCAAGACGAGCAGTGTTACGAGCATCGTGCAATCCTAGCAACATTCCGCAACAACGTGTAATGGCAACACACTTTGTCAGAAAGAAAGCATAAGGAAAGAAGAAAGTAAGGAAGAAAGCAAGTGAGGCAGGAGGCAAACGTGAGGCAAACGCACATATTTTATGTAGCGCCGAAGTCAACACATGAATCACAGCACATTACCGTCCTGAAGCCCATAAGGTGCGGACAAACGAACGAACGGAAGAACGAACAAATGGACGTGGTGGATGTACAGCCGGAAAACGCAATGCCTTCGCCGACATTGTCGAGTGGTGAAATCACAAAAATTATGCACAGAATATTTAATCAATGGAAATATTATGAAGTTGTGCAGTACCATGTTCACCACACTCAAAAAATTAATCTTATAGAAAGCCAGGAATACTAACATTTTTGTTCAGTGTGTTGAGAAATTAATGCTTACTTTTTATTGGCTCATGCTGAATTTGCAAGCAAGTTAATGACATAATAACAGATGCAATAGCATTTTACCATCCCATGGAGGGTAGAAGGCTGAGTCGACCTGGGTGGTTGGTTACATACCGAAATAAAGTGCCGCCTCCGGGAGTCGAACCCGGACACAGTCACCCATTCCAGTACTAACCGGGCTCAGCGTAGGTTAACTTCGTTGATCTAGACCAACGACGCTACCACTATGCCACGCCACCACCACAACACAACGGAGAAAGGAAAACAACCGTGCTACAGCAACAGTCAACCAGGAATTACACTACCAATAAACAACAGAGAAAGAGTGCTCGGCAGTTAAGTAGGGTGCACAAAGATACTGAAAGTTTAATCAACACCAACGATTATAAAACATAATCTTTATTAACACAAACAGTGACTAAAGCCCCTGGCAGAAAGATTCTGAATAGCCACATACACTGAAATTAAACAAGTATAGTTAGAGATATGCAATTACCTGAATGTTCACGACCTTCAAAAGTTATGCCAACTTCTTGTAGAGCACCATTCAAGCCCTGAGGTTTTCGGCCATAAAATGTCTGTAAAAAGAGCAACAACTGTGAATTTCAAACAGATCACATTTAATCTCAAATACAGATATATAACGAGGCATTGCTAAAGATGACGCCGAATGTTGCTGATGTGGACACTGAACAAATAAGAACTGCTAGATAAAATAAGCTTGTGGAAATGCAATGTAATTGTGTGGTAACTGACAATGGTCTGCTGCATCCATTGAACTTGGTGACAATAATGGCTGTAACGGCAATAGCAGTTATCACTGGAATGCCATCCATGATGTGTGGAAATAGGTGTAAGCTGGACCATTGCCTGGTGGCTTATAACTTCCCAAATAGCCACCATTACATGGCGTGTGTAACACAATAGCTGCAAATAAGCTTGGTCATCACTTGTGCCAAGAAAGTGTTTTCCTGAAACTAGTTGTTGACACTGAGACGATGTGAAATATGGAGTCTAAGTGCATGACAGAGTAATGAAATTAAACAAACGACTGTCAGCGTTTTTATGGCGTCTTTCCACAAAAGTGCAACAAAACCCACAAAAAACATGGTAATTCTTTTGGCCTGTTCGCCTTCAAAATTTACTAAAAGACGTCCCTTGTAACAGTTTTCATATACCAAATTTCGTATTGATTGTCTCATATTTGTATGAACGACACCCAATAAACCATACATTTGGGTCCATGTACAATTTCAGTGCCTGCCTGTGTCTGATGGTAGGGACGTAATAATAAAATAACATGCCACAGTACTGCAGGGTTCTGAATCCATTATCAGTTAATCGATAATTGATCGACTGAAGCGATCATCGATTAAAAAACGCTGTAATAAATTGGTCATCAAAATCCATTCAGTGTACTGTCCAACGTGCAAAGTGACACTAATTGCGCAGTTCTCAGGCTTACTGTGTTAACTCACGCTAGCATATGTGTGCTGATGAAGCAGCTGCGTGAAGTTAATTAGCTTCTCTATCGCCGTCCTTTGGTGGTCTCCTGCTGTGAGTAAACAACAGATGTCGCGGCCGCTGACGTTATTCAAGCATGGCTGCAGTCATTACCAGGGCAGTACAGTTTTCCCACGCCTGCCAGGTAAACGTTGTGCTGATAGCGACCAATGCTTATCGATTACGGAAAAATTCGATTTTTACATCCATAGTACTGCCCAGAAATTGACTTTTCATGACTATTCGTATTCATTATGTAACAGTGTTCCTCAGGCAAATGATCTGTTAATGCCGTCATACCCTGTAAGTTGCACGCAAGTCAATCCAGCTGTTTAGTTGAAGTGGCTTGCGCAGCTGCTTGCGACGGCATTCATAATGCAGGCACGTACCAAGATCCCAGTCTGTCATCACACACCGACACTCAGCACTCAGCAGATGAGAGCACTGCTCTTCAGTCGAGACAACCGATGATTACATTCACTTTCCCCACTCAATTGATTAGTGGTATTTTACAATCACCGCCTCTGAAGTTACGACCTTATGGTGGTATAGAAATTTGAGCATTATTATTATTACTATTATCATCATATAAGTTATTATTATCATATAAGCACAAGTTCTGCTCACTTTCTTAAAACGTTTATGTTTTTCAGAGTAGTAACATTCACAGTACATGACAGGCTTTGTGGGCGAAAGTCTGAATTTTTATGTTACACATTATTATCTCAAAGCCAAGAGCAAATGCTATATGTGGCTGAGGACAAGATCAGAGCAATGACCCTAAAGTCAAAATAATTTTCAAAACGTCAAGCTTTCCAGCAGAAATTAATGATATTAATCAAAACAACTGCAGCAGTTTCATGTTACCTGACCAAGTTGTAAAAGTGCACGGATGCTGTCCCTTGTCGGCTGATGTACAATTATATACAATAGCAAATTTTTCACTTAAGCTTGACAGCCATCTTCCTAACTGCTTTAAACACACTGATAGTGGAATGCCATTATCAACCTGATCCTGTAAGCATCACACCCAAACACACATCAGTTACTGCATAAGCCCAGTTAACCACAACTGAACAATTTCCATACGTGCAGAAAGTAACTGTATAATAAATGTGATATGGTGAATAACGGGACAGTAAACAAGCACTTTTAATATTATTTTTAAAAACTTCAAGTGCATTACAAACTGGTTTACAATACACCTATACGTAAATAATACACTCGGCTGGGTAAGCCGCTCGTAAGTTAATATTTCAAAAATGCAACTTGCCAACTAAGTTTGTATTCATCAAATGAGATCAGTGAACTCTCGCTATATGGACCCCTTACTGTGGCTTTCCTTTACCGACTCAATGGCAGATGGACAGCATACAATCCATAATCCTATAGTAATGAATAACAATAAACACCATACCTGTGATATTCCAGTAAGTTGTTTACAGAAATCACTTAGTATGGGATTTTCCTGAGGCTGGACATACCGATGAAACTCAGCTTCAATCTCACCAGATCGTGTGTTTAACAACACAGCTGGAAACTCAACTTCACAGCACATGCAAGCACAACAAGTCATCAGGATGCAGCAGGAGTTCATGAAGTCACTGGACTCAACTGAAGAACTAGCACAAAATTTGCTTATAAAAAGTATCATAAACAGTTGTCAACAGTTTTAAGAAAATACAAGCTCAGCATATATATGATGCAAAAATACATAAAATGTCAATATGTACACACTCAACTGAGGTAGACAAAATGTATATGTAGTATTAACAGTTTAATACAAAAAGGGGAAAAAATTACTTACTAATTTCTTGACTGTTATGCTTTGTTCCTTGCCAACAGGTGGACTCAAAGTCAATTACTATAAGGTAGTCAAACAGCTGCGCTACAAACAATACTGCAACTACAACTTCTAGTTAAAAGCTGTGTGCAAGAAAGTCTACACTTAACAATAATAATAAGACATTGCATTTACAACAGGTGATTTTTCAGTTGTTTACTTGGTTATTTTTTGTAAAAATGTAACTCCATGATGTATTTCTGTATGATATAATTTGACATTGAAAAGTAAGATAGATACTTCATCTATTCGAATTGTCAACAATTAACCAATGTTTACAAATGACACTTAAGCACTTACTATGCAAAATATAAGCATATCAAGTTAAACAGAACTATGAAAATGCAGCATACATGTACAAACCTCATAATTATTGAATTAACAGGTGACAATAATGTTAGAAAATAAATGAACCAATAACAAAGTAAGTAATCACTGACACATTAGGTCACTGACATTTGGCTGACTGGTACAGCCACTAATAATACTTTTCCAGCAGCTGACCCATTACTACCTTTCATGTCAATCACAGGATCACAAACCTGATCGTTTAATTTTCTTTTCCAAATCATCATCCAAGTGACGTGTCCTTTTGCACAACAGTCCAAGTTCCCTGAAGTAACAAATGGTATCAGAAGTTAAAGCATGCAAATTAACAACACTGCATTACAGACAGGTAACAGGAGACATGTTTGTTTGTTTGTGTGTGTGTGTTTTGTTTTTAAATTCTAGTATGTTTTTAGTAGATCAGTTTCAGTTCAGTTTCAGTTCCTGTGGGGCGACTATGGAAGCAGTGGCTGGTATGCTACTCCATAGTACAGCGCTGAGGCCTGTATCATGTACTGGCCCAATGCGCATCCCCGGTGTGTGTGTGTGTGAAATGTGTGTATGTGTGCGTGTAATGTAGTG
>Ga0209363_1001261_pt1 | contig 11860 bp, 6 predicted proteins | sample WorMetexBAHAMAS3_FD_187385 | JGI IMG/M metagenome (GOLD analysis project Ga0209363, IMG submission 187385) | Marine gutless worms symbiont microbial communities from Max Planck institute for Marine Microbiology, Germany - Inanidrilus exumae... | ecosystem: Host-associated > Annelida > Digestive... | reverse complement strand
CTCCGCGCTCGCCATATGGCCCCCTCCAAACTGTACTCCTGGATCCGCCCCTGTGCTATACACAGATATATACTAACTTTCTTCGCATATTTTTCTCTTTTTGTTTTTCGGGACTCTACGTTATACATAGCTTTTATTGTTCACAGACATTGTTGTATACTCATACATAATTATGTACTATATACTATGTATCACTTGTTTGCGGTTTGTCAAACATTGTTTCTGCCAAGTTCGAAGTCCTGTGACACAAAAACTAGGACAAATATCAAAAATCCTGCCCGATTAAATTTAAATATTGTTTAAGAATCAGTGGTCAGTTGCCAGCTCCCATTGTAAATGGCGGAGATAAAAGGGTTTCCAACTCTGAAGGGCTCGTGACCTTGAACTTGGATCGGGTCATACTGCATACCGTCGTGCATCACTCATGGACCTCTACCTACACGCCACATTTCACTGAAATCAAAGGAACTTTTTGTGGACAGGCGGACGTACGCATGTACCGGTAAGTACGTACGCACGGACGGACGGACATTTGAGACCGGCATTATTAGGTCGACTCTGTCGAAGAGTCGCCCTAATAAAAAAAATCTACTAACAGTCTGATTCAAGTCAAGAAGTCACAATTTGTCTATAATGCAACTCATCAATGGTCAAAAAGTACATTTGTTAGAAACAATGTATACACTGTAGTGCAAACTGTGTACATAAAATGATTAGCTGGTAATCACTATTAGTAACAGATTAGTATGAGAGCACACAGAAACTTGATGATGGTGAAAAACCACAAACTCCGAGACCAGAATAAAGACTGATACAAGTCTCACAACACACGGAAAGCAGATCATGAACGAATGTCATAAAAATCATTAAAGAACGTTAGTGTCTTTAAATGTCAAGCTCAGGCAAGTTCAGCATTTAAACTGTCAATGCAGTGCAAGCATTTCATCTTCCACTTTTGCATCATGTGCTTTTGTAAAAATGCCATCCTTTAAGAGCACATGTTCAACAGACGCAGATGTATCAGATACACAAAACAGTCTCGAAAAATAAGCGGCCTAATGATAGCATACTTTTGTCAGCATAATTTGTGTTTGGTTGCATGACAGCATCAAATGTATCTGATAAGAGTGAAATCAAATGATACAGAAAATAATGCACGTGAACAACTTCACAAGGAATAAGTAAGTAAGTAAGTAATCCTTTTAATTCTTGACAGTCAATCGCCATCAAGTAGCACAGAAAAACAGTGTCACAAATCAAATATAAATCTAAAACATAAACATCAGGAAACAGCCCAAGTCCACCACGAGGTCACTTCTAACATCACTGCAGAAGCCCAGAAGAAGTCTAGATCAAGCACAACACATTGCATTAGGCACTATGCAACAGAACAGATTACATATGATAAAACACCTGAAGACGTATCAGTATACTTCGTATACATACATACCACTGCAAACATACACTAAATTTGCCATCTATTCACAAACACAATTTCACCACTGTTTTATCTCTGTGTGTTCCCCTACTTCCTCACTGTTGTTTATTATGACTTAACACACAGAAATAAAAAATACCTTAAAAAATACAAAATTTTTAAAAATTGCAAAACTAAGAAGCAATTGATCAAACTAATGTACAAAGGCAGTGAGATGCATATGGTTAAAATGCTGCAATGTACCAATACTGGTACTTCATTAATTGTTGTTTGTAATTCTGCAGTCATACAAAGATAAAAAATGACAATTCCATCACAACTAAACCAACATATTAATGAACGCTATAATTTCTGTTTTGTTCAAAAAATGCTGTAATTATAAGTCCACATGTAAAAATATCCTTATGCACATAGTACGGTAAAATATACGACATAACTGGAAGAGAACACATACTCTGGAATAGAGATCCGCGCCGTGTCATTTTAGTCAGCGGCGACTCGCCGCCTTTCAGCGCTCGGCGGCGCCGGTGCGCCGATTAGTTTATTAGTTTTCGGCGGCGTCGGCGTCAAATTTTGGGCGGCGTGCCGGCGCGGTGCGTCATCATATGCTAATTTTCTCCTTATTTTATTTGTGTAGTTGTGAGGAATATTGCTGAGAAAAATTTACATTTTCCGCTATTTTACTTTGTGCACAGTGTTAATATTTTTCTTACTTTAATCTGTAAATCATATTTGCTGAAATAATTGCTATGATAACTTGTGATTTGCTATGCTTATTCTGCTTTTGCACAGTCATGCACACTATAGCTCAACGTATAACTGGCGAAAATGACCATGTAACGTCCTTTATCTATTTCTTATATTTTATGTTAACTGTTTTTACATTCAGTGCATTTGTTGTAATATTAACTTCTTAATGTCACATTAATTTATTAAATGCTACACACCCGTTTACATTTTGATATATGATATGTTTGATTATTTGCATCATTTCGTATTTTTAACATTTGCACATGTATGCGTTTGATACATTGTATTTTATAATCTACTGCATTTATTCATTTTGCTTTATTTCAACGTTGCATGCACCTTTGACATATGCTACTAAATACTTCCTATTTACTTGCCTACATTATTCTTGTATCAAAACAGTATCTATAAGCTGTTTACTTAAATGTCTGATGTTTATTTTCTTTGTATTATAATAAGCTGATTCTGTTATTGTTACATGACCAATTCGAATTTGTCGAATGTTGGGACTGAATTGTTTACTTTTCTCTTTATACTGTTTGCTGTTTACTTTTTCTTTTTTTCTGTGGCTGCCTATATAGGGAAGAAAGAAAGTTGTATATATTTAGTCATGTCACTACATGTATATGAGACGACGATCATGCATGTTGAATGTTCGTGTTAATAAAATAGAAGCCAGAGAACATAAAGTTCCATTTTAGCTACTGCAATCAACATACACAGCAGACTAAACTGGCGGCGTCAGCTTATCGGCGGGGCGCCGGCGCGGATCTCTACTCTGGAATAACGTTCAAACACAAGAAAGTCAACATGTAAGAACAGGGTGATGTAAATAAAACCGCGCCATCGTGAGTCAAAGGTACTGAACGTTTCACCAGGTAGTGCAGCAACATGTTTAAGGTACGGATGTACCGGATTCCAATTTGTCAAATCCGGCCAGAGCCAAATCTGGCCGAATTTGGTGAAATTCTAATCTATTTCACATTTTAACAGTCAGTCACCACAAGTCACAACTTACAACACTATATGTTGTATTTGTTTCTTAAGTTGGAAGTCATTTCCGGTACAATGACTGTTTACATAGATGTCATTACTTACAAAATTGTCAAAAAAGACTTTGTCTGACGATGTGTGTCACATTCACAACTCACAATTCATTGCTTTTTAACTGCCAATAGCCAGAACATGTGGGTTAAAAAATCCAGCAAATCCTGCTGCAAATTTGGCCAGAGCCAGATTTCGCCGGATTTGCTAAAAACACCGGATTTATGACTAGGTTGAGCCGAACCAAATCCGGTACATCCATAGTTTAAGGTGTGGTGTGGGATCTTCAAAGATGACTTTAGTGTAGTACAAATTCGCTGACGAATGTCACGATGCAAACAATCTGAAAAATCGTCAGCGTTTTCATTAAGTTATGGGCAAGAGTAAGGTGGCACCATTTTGACTCAATGGCCAAGTGTTTTTGTGTCACCTTGTAAAATAACAGTAACGAGTACCAGTATGTGACACTGATCTATTAAGACTGTCAGTTGTCACAATAATAGCACGCAAGTCCCTTCAACTGCACCTACTAAACGCTGCATTATGTAGTCAACAATATACAAAAATAATACTACACTGCTACAAAAGATAGTAGTCTGATTACACACAGTCTGTAATACACATATATAAATGCATTAAAGTTAGGATTCATTCAAAAAATAGAATTCTGAGCTGAGTAATAAGAGTTACTGAGCCTTTTTATAAACTCATCTGATTTGATCTGGTCATGGAAATACTCAAATATCGGAATAATACATTCAAATAATATAACTTCGTAGCAGCTAAAAGGGCGCTAAAGTCTTTTCAAAAATCGCATAAACACGTTCAGCCATTTTTAAAGATATGTTCAGTCAAGCACAGTGGCATTTATATGCATGAATTATGTCACATCCCTGAAATATTTTTACTGTAATAAGTAAGCAATTACTGCAATAATTTTATTATTATTCACATTACGCCCTGTAACATGAATAATTATAAAACGTTTCAAGCAGATATTTAAAAACAAACAAATTAAAATAGTACCAGGTATGCAAATACCACAAACAGTATTCAAATACTTATTTAATCTTCAAGTAATTGGCCACAGCCCTAAAACACATAAAATCATAAAATCACATATACAAAATACTTTACAAAAAAGCGTGAGCAAGTACACAGGCCGCAGGATGGTTGGTTGGAGTTTAACGCTGATTTCAACACAATCCAGGTCATATCACGCCTTTAAAGGAATAATTTATTGTGAAATACAGGCCACAACTTAACATTATTTGAGGGAAATGTTGCAAATGAATGCACATGAAAAATGTACGACTTAGCCTACTGTGAGCACTGTACAATGTCACCAATATTGGGTAGGTAAGTCTGGAAGTAAATATACTCACCAGTTATATTAAAGTCTGGAATGTAATACAAGTAGCTCTGCTACCACACAGGGACCGCACGATGCGCTATATCAGTTGAAACCTTGTCAACTGCTGCACAGCTGCAAAAAAATCACATTTGAAAGGCTCGCAGTAGGAATGACCTTCAAGATGACTCAAGGTCATCGGAAATGCCTCTATTCGATAGGTCATATATCACTTGCTATTAGTGGTCTGTAGTAACGACGACTCTATCTGGCATAGCTTCTGACATATTACACCACATGTAGTAACTGGCTGTGACCTTGAGAAGTCCTTCATTTTTGAAAATATGGCCGAACTGACAAGCCACATGCACTTTCTGATTCATGTGTAAACATATCGTAGATAATACACGCCATCTTTCCCTTGGTATATGAGAGGAATAGGTTTCAAACAGCAAAAGTGACCTTCAAGATCACTAAAGATCACTGGTCATGGTGCCATTTGATAGGCCACATACGATTTCCTATTAGTGTTCCACTGCAACTATGGCTCTATCTTGCACCATTTTCGAGATATTATCACTTATTTCCCAAAAATTTAAAGAGGTTACGTGACAATGAACACTTCCTTTCAGGGGTCATATATCATGCATGCACAAGTACTCCTGTGTATCACTCATCATACGTCATTCAAAGTGCCTAGCTTCAATAATTCCAAAACATATGATTGGGGCCAAATTAAAAAAAACGGGTCACGTGACCATATGATATAATACGATACTATACAGTACATTTACGTGCGCTCAAAAGCTGAGATGGCCAGCCTAATATAGCGCATGGCACAGAAACCAAAAAATTAGGAAAACTGAAAACAAAAATTAGCCCCTTACGGGACTGACGGTCGCCTCTTCGCAACTGACGTTTCTGCAAAGTTCGAAGTCATGTGACACGAAAACTGGGACAAATATCAAAAATTTGGCTGGAAGAAATTTACATATTGTGCCCTAGTTTATGAATCAGTGGTCTGTTGCCAGCTCCCATTGTAAATGGCGGAGATAAGTACTGAAAAATGACAGGATTTCCAACTTCAAGGTGCTCGTAACCTTGACCTTGGATCGGGTCATACTGCATTCCGTCGTGCATCACTCATGGACCTCTACCTACATGCCAAATATCACTGAAATCGAAGAAACTTTTTTGGATGGACGGACATATATACAGACGGATGGACAGTGCCAAGTTCAAAGTCACGTGAGGTAACGAGTCTTATAACACAAATTCTCATTCCCATGCCACTAATGGCTGCAGATATCCCCAGTCAATATACACGGTTTATTACTATTTTACAGAACGAACACAAAGCACATCTTTCTGCTTTTCTGCTCTTGCACACACCTCGTGTTTCCAAAAAGGGTCCTGACATTTAACCCTTTTGCTGCCTTGTTCGCCGGATATTTCCGGCAGAGGAAATAAATAATAATACCCAGACTGCCGGATAAATCCGGCGACGCTAGGTAGGCTATACTTATAACAGTGGTGTGTGATATAATGCTGCCTGCTGTATTGGCTATTACCCATACACTGACTTGGTATTATATTTTTTCCGGTCTCGCAGTTAAAGGGTTAAATTAACTGTGAGCAATTATTGTCCGATTGTAATAAATCTCGGCAGAAATGATACGTAGCACCTATGCAAACAAAACATACCGTGACTGACTGTATTCATCAAATAGGACCGAAAGGGGAACATAGCATCCGGCAGTGTCTTACGCATATGCTCAACATTCACTTACCATGTTGGGCACTATGTTAACAATGAGACTGTTCTTTGTTAAACCTTTAGTTAATTAACGTCCTTATTATCCTACTAACTCAGAAATGTTAGCTACTATTGAGCACATTGTGGGTATCTATACTGCCTTTCAGCAGATCATCATATCACCAGACTGAATGCTGCAGTGCAAAACTCTGAATATTATTTCTCCTGAGGTATGACCCCACTGATTAAAAGATTTAGGGTGTTATACAGCACTGTGTATATGAGTAACAAGCCGACAACACTAAAGAACTCAAGTGGCCACTGGCTGAAGGATGAATGAAAAGATGCAATGTCCATGTTCTGCCATGTAGTACAGAAACAATAGATGGGTGACGTGATAAAATTCTACGTGATAACTAATTCTATGCAATAATTCCACCAAAAATTATTATAATTGGACAATGTTTGCTAAGTTTACAACTTAAAGTGTTGATGATCCTTTACATTGAGACAAAACGTATAAATTTTAACAGAATGAACCTGTGGTCAGCTCATGTCTAAATACTGCAAAATGTTACAACGTCAAAAACAAAATCTAATCACAACAATGTCATCAAACAAGTATATTATAATTTGATTAGTCAGAATAGAAGCTCCGTTAAATTATTAATACATATAAAATGATGAGATTCTAACCTTAACTAAGAACTGACGACAATACACTATAACAGTTCCGGACGGGCGGACGTATGTATGGACGTATGCACACTCTTACACACGTACTGACGGGCCACGGACATTTGAGACCGGCTTTATTAAATCGACTCTGTCAAGAGTCGACATAAAAACTGTGCTACTGATCCCAGAAGTTGTCTTCTAAAAGAAGCTGAGAAAGAAAACTGACCGTCCATCAGATCAGGTTTATCTACAATTTAAACATCCATTAAAACTGAGGAGGTAGACAGTGGTGTAAGCTCTGCAAGGGCTAATTATTCAGTCATCATTTCATGTCTCACTCTAACAGGTTTGTGGAGGACGGACGTACGCATGTACGTACGTAGGAATGGATGGACATTTGAAACTGGCTTTGTTAGGTTGACTCTGTGGTATAGAAATCTGACTAATATATTAGATTTTATTCAATATGACACACCTTGTGGTTTGAACAATGGACATAACAAATATCATGGAGGCCGACAGTCAACAATACTCTAAACTCAATTATTATGCAAAAAAGACACACAACAGAATTATCATACCATAAAATATTATTACTACACTGTGTCCCAAAAAACGACACTGCTTAGGCTTGCTATAACTTCAAAGTACATCAACCGATTTTGATAATTTTTGGCAGAAATGTTGCTAAGAAAGTAAGCAATCGAATGGTACTTTACTTTCCCACCTCACCTAACTAGTGCTGTGAAACAGAAAGCCAATAATTGCGTCTTTTCACCTAAATGCTAAATGTTGTTTTGCCAAAGTTCGACCAGTTGCTGCATGATTTCTTTAATTTTGACTTGGCAACTCATATTAACACTGCCGGAGACTTCCTAAATCTTGTAATCAATTTAGTTCAGCTCTGGCCTGTTCGGGGCCATATAGAGAAATGAAGTTGAGTGTTTTACGCAGCAGCTGTTGAACTGTGTTGTACGCACCATGCAATGGTGTATGCGCTGTGTTGCTAAAAGGCAAATAATATTGTCTTCACAGAAAAATACAGCAGCAGGAATGCAATATATTGCAAACAACACTTGGCTTCTATCAAGAAATATACATCAAATACAATAAAAGACAAACATATGACATCGCTTTCAGAGCAACATGAAAAATGAACCCCATCACAAATAACAACAGTAATAAACAACAGTGGCACAATGTTCAAGTTCAAGTAGCCAACTAATCAGGGCTATAACGAATTCAAGATGAAAAGCGGGACGTTATCAACTGCTGAGCCATTCCGCTGGTCAATGATCAGACCTGTCAGTTTCTTGCGCCAGTTCTTCTCTCCGATCTTTTCAACATACAACCAAACGGCAAAGAAATGACACGCAACATTCAGTTTAAACTCAACACTGAAGCAAACAAATAGAATGCCTATCACTCAGTAGGTGTTTGGTAGTAACATATTACTAGCAACGTGTTACTGTAACATATTACAATTTTAATTAACTTCAATAACATAAAACGTTACAATGTTTGCACTGTAATGAAGTAAAGTGACTAGTTATTTGAACTAGAAGATACACATCGACGCCGGAGTGTCGATGTGGATGCCTTTGCCACCTCAACAGCCTGCTGTGACCTTGAGTTTTGACCTTCAAAATCTAATGGGGTCATCAGTAGGGACTAGTGAACTGTTAGTTTATCAAAACTGTTCAAGGCGTTTGCGGTATCGTGGTAACAGCATCTGCCGGGTGAACAAACTGGTTGGTCGGTTGGTCGAACACACGCACCTGTATAAAAATTTAACAAATGTTGCTTCAGTTGTTGCAGAGATATGATTGGGGCCTAAAAACACATATGCCATTAATCTCTGTTTGTATTATTTCATTGATTTCTACAATGCATTTATTGTGCTGTGTCTATACCTTTATTGTCTAGATTACATCTCTTCTGTTTTCAATTTTGATTTTGCACTTTTTGGGTATTTTGTACACAGTAATATAGTTTGTTTGTTCTTTATTAATTGACACAGTTTCTTTCTGTCTATCTGTCTGTCTGTTTATTTTACTGTTCTTGCTACCATTACTGGTGAATAAAGATGAATATATACAGTATAATGAAGACAATAGCAACACCAGCAAATCATACACGAAAAACAGGTATGTGAACAAAGTGTGCTTGCTGTATTTACATACAACCACACGTGTGGACTCCCTCATCTAATATGTCTGAAATGTATTGTACAGTACAGTCTTCAGTGCAACTTCACCTCACTAAATTTCCATTACTGATCTACATGCACTACTATGTTAATGACCGTGTCTTCAGCGAAACAAGTACAGTTTTTCAACTCAAGGAAGTGTTGACAACGAATCGAATAAAAAACCTGACAGACCTTAATCTGTTCTTTTCTAGCAGTAGCTGTTGGGTTTTGTTCAACTGCTGCTTGCATGCCTCAACACCACGTGTGTCTCCCGACCTCTGTCGGCGTTCAAGCTCCAGCTGCAGCTCGTCATTCTCATCACGCAGCTGCATCACTGACATGTAGATGTCACCATCTTCGTCAGTCTGTCAGCAGCCGTAACACACACTTAGCAACCAGTCTAGCTTCCAGATCGACGCACGCAACAGACAACATCTGAGCACTGATAACTATCTACAGAAACGAAAACAACAAGGAAGACTATTGGGACTTGTCGGTAATCTCTAATACAGTTGTGCACAGTAATACCAAGTAATGAGCATACAATTTTTCACAATTTGTTTAATTTGGGGGTCTTGGGGGTCTAGGGTACGGACTATGGAAGTGTTGATAACACCATTGAGGAGAATTCTATCATCTTCTTCCTAATCCGAAGGTGAAATCTGCCATTAGCAAGAGCATGAGTTGCTCCTACAAAATCCTCCAGTTCTTAATTGGGGGTGCAGGCTAACACAGGTTGAGTGTAATGGCCACAAAATGGTAGTATGTGGTGCATAATAATACTATTATAGAAAACGTGGTATACGTCGAGTGCACAACGATAAGTGGAAACTGGTGTGCCATATCATCAAAACTGTTAAATATCACATGTGACTTTACCTTTGGATTGGAGATAGTAATGCGGACAAGCATAGATGCAATCTCCAGCTCTTCACTGTGGTCATTTCGCAACTTGATTGCGCGGTAACCTGTCAGTGCAAGCAGTCAACTCCAAACATTATTCTCTGTTCATATGATCTAGTACTAATAATGACTGCCACTAACATCTGTTTCTAGGCCACATCGCATGTACTGCATAAGATGCGGGCTATTGTTACAGACAGAGTAGTGTGATTGATCTGTCTGTCTGTGTGTCTGTCTGTTGGTCACATTTGTGAACCCTGCAAAAACGGCAGAACCTATCGAGATCCCATTTGGGGGAACTGAGTCGGGTGGGCCCAAGAAACCATGTATTAAATGAGGTTCAGATCCCCAAGGGAAGGGGCAATTTTTGGGGGTTGCCTGCACATTCAAAAGTATTGGCAGTGTTGCCATGGTGTACGCAAATATGAGCTGAACAGATCAAGATGCCATTTGGAGGGCTGACTTGGGTGAGCCTAGGAACCACTGGCTATTTTTGGAGTTGTATGGCTCACTCAAAAGCATTGGCAGTCTCTGCTGTGTTGTTTGCAGCAAAAGGGATCATTCAATTGTAAATAACAGCATGACATGCGATGTGGTCTTTGGAATTAGATGATTGCAGCATACTGTTCACTGTTTGCTTATATGCATCTTGGAAATATTCTAATTTACTTACTTACTAATGACGAACTACATGAGCTGTACTATGTTTACTGTTATCAGTTTACTGCTGTATCAAATCTGTGTCTGGACTATACAGCAATTCAAAGTTGGCAATGTTAGAATACCATGAGAAAAAGGCATACCAGTCCTGATGCATTTTAGAGGGATGGTTGCCTGGCCAAGGAAGTTCGGTTCACCAAACACATCTTCATCTTGAACGACGAAACGCATCAAAGCAACTTCTGGATTCAAGATGTCAAACTCGCATGACTCATTCCAGACTGGATTAAATCCATTGTCCACTGAAGAAAATCACAACAAAGTACAAAAGTTCATCAATGTTTTTTATTACGAACTGATAAACAGACTCCTTTAGCACAACATTCAGCAGAAGATAAATGTATTACATAGCTGGCGAATGCAAAGATGATTGACAAGATAGCCTGACAGTCAGCTAATGTAATTTGGTACTCAGAATTTTACTTCAGTTCCAAGAATTCTGGACAAAATTTTGTCAACTTGTAGAACATGGTTCTAAAGAGTCAAAATCACTGGCAGATTTAGCGCGGGAGCCATGGCACATGGCAGAACCCATAGCTGGTCTGTCAAGTCAACTGACGATTTGCCAAGTCGACTCGATCGACTGGTGGTCAACTAGTGGTACAAGTTGATGCAGTTGATCACACTTTATTCAAATAATTCCTGTTGTAAAATTTTATTTTGCATCACTGATCATATTTAAAATCACAGACTGCCTTCACAGCCATGTTCTTCACCTGATACTAATACAATAGGAAAATGCAGGAAAGCTGCACATACACACTTTAACATCAGTAAGAAACGTTTTGTCATTAAGCAGTAATGGTGTCGAACTTGCCGCAGTGCACACTGTAAAGATGAACTACGATGCATAATAATCTATTCATTTCTGAAAGTCTCAGGGTAATTAATGTAAAAATAATAAATGGAGATGATGATGTGGACGATAGCAGCCCACTGGCAGACTCACAGCCCAAGTCGGTTGGCTTGTTTGAGGGTTGGCACTCACTCAGTCCATCAAATGAACTGCATGAAATCTCACCATTTTGC
>Ga0209363_1001260_pt1 | contig 11865 bp, 9 predicted proteins | sample WorMetexBAHAMAS3_FD_187385 | JGI IMG/M metagenome (GOLD analysis project Ga0209363, IMG submission 187385) | Marine gutless worms symbiont microbial communities from Max Planck institute for Marine Microbiology, Germany - Inanidrilus exumae... | ecosystem: Host-associated > Annelida > Digestive... | reverse complement strand
ACAGTGGGAGGACAAGCCCTTATGCTCCATCCTTCTGCCCGAAGAACTGACATCCACCATCGCCATCGCCGACTCTCCGACCTCTGCATCCGTGAAAACGGACTCTCCGGCGACTGCAGCCGAAGAAACGGCCCCTCATGTCGCCCTCACCACATCTGAGCCCGCCACCATCGAGTCGATCAACCCCGTGGAGTCCGTCGACACCGAGGCGACCGCCGTCGCCATCGCAGAATCAGAAGCCGAGGAGTCAGAATCGGCCGACTCGCCGGCCAAGCACAGTGCTAGCCATGTCAGCACCGAGTCGGGGCAGACTTTCGCCCGCATCGGCGGCTATACGTATATATTCCCGAAGGATGCACGCGGACGAACCTCTCTGCAGCCGGGAGTAGATTCCCCGCCGAGGATCTGCGACTGCAGAGTCTGCGTGCAGCATGCCGTCGACTGCACTCATAGGCACTGGACAATCACCGCCCCCCGCGCACCAGATCACGTTCGTCGCTCTCAATGCTGAGGCTTAGTGTTCACTTGCAGCAAAGGGGTTAATGTTCTGTATAATTTTGACAGAGTAATTTGCTCAGCATCCCCCACCGTGAGCCTGTGGCAATTTGCACTACATAAGTGCGGATAATTCACTTTCAACATTATTCTATATCTTCATAAACTGTGTATGTCTACATCGAGATTATTTTGGCAAATAATAATGTGTCGACCAGAGACACCAATTGAGAATGGAGACGATCCAAGTAGGAAAAACAAACCAAGATTTGGAGTTGGCAACCCTGTAATCTAAAGAAAGAATAAATATTCTTTGAGGAAACACGTTGTAATTTTGTTTTTAGGCAGCACGCCTTGTTGCCTTGTTTTTAACTGAGTAGTAGTAAATATGCATAGTGTTAGAAAAGTTAAGCAAAAGATCATCATAGTAACAATTTGATAATGTCGAATAGCGCTGCGAGGGTCCGGTAACTTATCTGTAAGTTAGTACTTACGGGTAACTTACCACCAATAAATTACTGGTAACTTATCGGTAATTTAACATAGTTTATTTTCTTGTTATTTTTGAAGTATAATATAATTTCCAAACAACAGAAGATATTAATTACATACCAAAGTCGGAAACTTTATATTTATATATATTGACTGATATTGTTACAAAGATATTTAGTCCTAATTACTACCCCCGCCCCTTTAATATCAGGACCCATGACCAATACGGTTGGTAAAGGGCGGTAACTTACTGGTAATTTAACAACACTGATGTCAATGCATATTTTGTTGTACATAACATGCCATCATTATTACATCTGACGACGAAGAAGAGGAGGAGGAGCAGCAGCCTGCAATTGTGAACAATGATGATGTGAACATTACTGACGTGCTGATGAACATAAAGGAGATAATCGACGAACTTCTTATGCATTATTTAAATTACTGACTCATGCTGCAAGCGACAGTTGTACAGTTGTTCATAATTAATGAACGTGTCTGATGATTTGTCTCAAAACACCACACACTAACGAAATACAATCAAAATTAAATGTTAGTCAAATCAAATGTCAATCAAATCGTCATCATACACATACAGTTATTGTGTTCACGGTGCTGCCTCCACAGTGGATGAGATGCGAAGACGGTGAGAGGCAGAGCAACTGGCCGCCATACAGGTCCTCCGCACAGATCATCCTGGCTGTGCGGAGTGGCGAGATCCCCAGAAACTCTTGGAACAGTGACAGGATTCGACTGCTGCAGCACACTTGTGAGAATCGTGATCTCACTTGTGCTTAACTGACATAAAAGATGCCTAAACCTGACTTTGATAGTTTTGTTGTTGTTTGTCAGAAGCTTTGTTGTTCAAATCTAACTGCTGACATCTGGGTTTGTTGTTGATCTATTTCGTTTTTAATACATCGCTACTGTGGATGCTGTTATGTTTATCTGTGCACATTGGATGCCATCTGCATATATTGTAAAAACTTATGACAGTGCCTATGACCACTCCAATATGGCTTTGTATCAGTCGGACCTTCTGACGGAGTCTGACATAGAACCAGAGGAGCAAACGCACAGCAGACCAAAGAGGTCGGTAGAAAAAGTACAAGGTGCACAGTTCTTGGTGGTTGTCAGTTTAGTTAGACTGTCGCACACCAGTTTTTATTTCTTTTAGCGATGTATCCGGTTCCGGCTCTCCTTCCAGCCACAGCTCACAAAACAAATGGAAATGTGAGCTGGATAATTTTAAATACTTTTAGTAGTTTTTCTTTATACTTCCAGCCGCCATGTTGTTTTTTTATCAATGTACTGTAAAAATGTGGAAAACAGTACTGCCCACAGCCCGGCTGGAACACATGCCAAGTGTTGGAAATTTACCCAACCATACTGGAGAAATACTGTGCAGTAGTGACAGCAACGGTGTTTATTCGACAAGCCTCATCTGCCATAGACAGACCCACACAATGCTCTGCATCATGCCCTTCAAATTGCCTGTGTGATGATGCATTTAGAAAGCACATGACAGTGGTTTACTGTTAGCTTGTCTGACTGTGATGTGAGACTCAGGAAGCAATCCTCATCACAAAGGCTTTCAGTCAGTTGTTGTTGTTGTTATTATTATTATTATTATTTCAGTTCACTATTTTCCCTCATGTACGCATGAAAGCTTCTCTGCTAGATGATGCCCCCCCCCTCACGGGTAGTCGGTAGCGCCAGTAAATCAGGATGGATCAATGAAGATCTTTTTACGGAGTGGTTCGTCGAAGTTGTGCAGCCAAACTCACGTTCTCAGCCTGTTCTATTGCTTGCTGATGGGCACTAGAACCACACTAATAATTTGGCAGTAGTGAAGGCAGCATGTGAAAACAATGCTGAAATACCTGTACTGATACATACATACATACATAAGAGTTTTTTTTACTGATATCCCGTCACATTATACACACAAATTACAGTCGTGTGATGTATCATTTTTTAGAAGGGTCTTAAATAGCGTTATGGCTTCTGAATCACCCAGGGCAAAGAATAAATGAAGCGGCAATGGTCAAGTTGTTCGCAGATGCTTATGGGTAAAGATAAGATACTCCCAACTTTTTATCGCACCGAGACAGCAGCCATCTGGGGGTATCAAACACCAAAACCAGATGGAGAAGATCATCACTTGATAAGTCTGAAGTTCAACTTGGACTGTGAAACTCAGTCATCAGAAGGGAAGATCATTACAGAAGGGAAGATCAAGTGTACTAAACATGTGTACTGCAAGAGTGCACATGTTTGCGATAAAAAGAATTCATTCAATGTCCTTATGAAGAAAATCATAATAGGTCGTTGGGCAGTTTGTTGGCTGATATTATTGAATATATCTTCAGACGTCTGTATTAATAAAGTATTTTATGTTCTTCATAATATAATGGTTGCACAAAGCTAATTGTACTGGTAGATCAATAATTCATCATAACAAGTTAACGCACGCCATTAGTAGTTGCCATCCGCCATCAGTCAAGGCGATCGCAACAAATAGTACACATAGACAGAATACTACCGTGTCGCTGATCAGTGATTGCAAGTGGGGGCAATTCTAGCTTAAAATTTTATACAGACTTCACTCAACTATCTATTCTTTATAATCTCTGCTGTACAGGATGCAAGAAACCTAAAAGAAATTGCCGGCCATTGTGCCGGCATTCTTGCAATAATGCAAAAGGACACATCGGAAGATAGTTTTATGGTGAAACACCATACGAAAAAGATACTCAGCACAATCTCTCAACTAAAAATAAAAGTAAACACCATGGATCGCAAACTGACAGCCTCCTCTAAAAAGGCACAATTCTCAGCAAAACACTACAAGATAAAGAGAAGGAGTTGGAATGCAAAGTTAGTGTTTACGTGCTAGTCAATGCTATTTAAAACTGAACAATGAAATTCTCTGTAAAACATATATGCATGTATATAGGCCTATAGTAATTCCTTACTTATGTCTATTTTATTGTTTTGTTGATATCTCAATGTCCCCGTCAGTAGTATTCTTGCATTTGACTGCACCTAGAAATAACTCAAATGATTTACGTATGGAAAACATTATTGTTAACATCTTTCATGCATGTATGAATATGCTGTGTGATCATCCATTTGACACATTTTTAAATATGGTAATATAACACATAATAGTCTCTATTTGCATGTGGCACAGTAATATTCTTGCTATCTAATTTAACTGTACTATTTGTTTCAGACTCAAGAAATGAATGCATTACTTGAAATAACTGATCCATGTGAGAACAGTTGTGGATTAAACTGCATTAATGAATACCTGTATGCCATCTGTCACTATTCGTTGCATATGTGTTGATTTACATACTGAGAATAACTATATCTACACAGTACACACTTAAAAACTTGTTAATAGTTTTCATATTTTTAAAAGTGCCACAATCATTTGATAACACATTTGGGCATTAAGATGATAACTCATTGTGAGTAACTGAAATGGATGTCTTTTCTCGGTCTATAATTCTTACTAAAGAATGATGCTCAAGTGGCTAAAGACTGACACCTGCTAGGTTCCAAATTGACAAGAGAAAAGTTATTACCGCTTCCCAAGAAGGGGAAGTTTCATTTTTTCATTAATACAAGCCGTCGTACTCCACAGCCGAGTTCGAGAAAGATTTCTTCAAACTCATGTCAAACAGTGTATACGGGAAGTCAATGAAAAGTATAAGAAAACGAGTCAACATAGAATTGGTAAATAACGAAAAAAGAATCAAAAAGGCCCTGGCGAAACGAACGGTAAAAATTTCATGATCTAAGTTTGACATTTGTATGTATATGTTTGTTGGTTTCTTTGCAACATCTGCAATTGGTACAGTATAGCAACGTGTCACAGCTTCACGGTAAATTCATCACAGCCACTTGTATGAAATACTTTTATAACATTGCAGTTTGTTGTACACATTATCAACAAAACCACGTATAACTTTCATACTTGTCATGTATATACACCTGCGCCTTTTACAGCTTTACAGTACTGTTGTGTAATAATCACGCAACAACTGAATCATATGCTGCAGGTCATCTTAGTCAGTTGCTGTTGCTTTCTTACTACTTAAGTGTTGATCATTCTGCACATCATGGGCAGGACTGTGAGGGATAATTTTGGGGTAAACTATGGTGTAGTTTCAATGCCATCAAATGGACTTTGTGAATTTGCAAGTACTGCATAATTATGTGACTGGAAATAAGTATGCATATAATGATGTTGTCGAAGACTGCTTCATGTTTTTTGAGCGGAAACCCAAATTTGTTTCTTCAGCAGACCGAATTTGGTAGTACAGAGCAGAGCCTGTCCATGTATTGTGACAGAATGAGAAACGTGATTGCTAACGTCCATACAGAGTCTGTACCCTCGAACTTATGGTTATCAGATGGACATCTGCATGCTTTCTCTGTGATGTATGATATAACTGTGTTTGTGTACAACTCTCCTCTGAATAAGTTGATGTGCTAAGAAAACTCACCGAGTCTTTGAATTCTGGAATAAACATCTGCTACGACTGCTGTGGCTTGTTGTTCGGATATGAGAAAGATGTCGGCGTACGTGTATCATTATTCACTGGTCATTGTGAACTTCACCACATGCTTTCAGAACCAAGACCACAGCAGTCCGCAAGCCATCGCAACGTGTCAAGAGTACAGCCCCTCTCATTCGATCACGACGTATAAAAAGAATAATTATACATACAAGATTGGTAACAGCAGAGCACTCACAATAGGAAAGAACAACATCATTCAAATTCGATACAAAGGTACTAAATCTGCAGTAATCTTCATGTATAATTGCTGGGCATCGTTCATTCTGGTTATGGGCAAAATAGATTACCAACTCTACAAGCAAGCACAAATTGAAAATTTCAACGTCTAAGCGAATGGCAAACGTGATCACCCTATCGACTCTACCTTGGCACCGTGCTTGTTCAACCACGACACTCTGCAGGACACTGCGAGATGCTCAGAGTGTACTCCACAGCCATTAGAACTCTAAGACTCCGACACCCACTGGTGGTGCCATCTAAAGGCAGAGAAAAAGTTGAACATTTGCTCACTACTATAAACCTTCTCCTATACAAGCCATAAACAACTTCTGTAAACTTCCAGTTCCATCACTTACTGCTGATACAATTATCACAAATTTAACCATTCAAAAACCATGACAAGCATCAGATACTGTTGTGTAATGATCACGCAACAACTGAATCTGGCGAGTATTAGTCGATGATCACTCGTACGGAAGTGACTTACGATAGCACGTCACAAATAGCCTTTCAGGAAACCAAGATAAACTGTGTCAATGTGCGTCTCATCTGCAACCCCCAAAAAATTGTCCACGGCCGTGAGTCAGCCCACTTTTGGCAGGCCGAGATCAATAACAACCTAAACATGCTGCACGAGGCATGTCAAGGAGTCCTGTTAAACAAGCCAATAACTGTCAGATTTGCGATGTTGGAATTTTAAAATTGGTCATTACCGAGCCATAACACATGAACGCTGTCAGTGATGTCAACAAGACTACTGGTAACGTCACCAAACCACATCAAAGTTTGACATTTGTATGTATATGTTTGTTGGTTTCTTTGTAACATCTGCAATTGGTACAGTATATCAACGTGTCACAGCTACACGTTAAATTCATCACAGCCACTTGTATGAAATACTTTTATAACATTTCAGTTTGTTTTACACTTTATCAACAAAATCACGCTGTCAGTGACGTCACGACGTCTACTAGTGAGATCACAGTGGACTACTGCAATCAAAACTACAATTAGCTCAAATAGTTAAACACACGCCTTTCATTTGTTGACAACTTTCATACTTATCATGTATATAGTGTATCACAATGGCATTGGCATCTGGGCTATTACAGGCATCTGGCTTGAAAGTGAGCAGCGATTTGACTACAGGATTCAATTTTATCAGGTAATAATTGCACAAAGTGGCTTAACATTTATTTCACACAGTGAGCCCAGGGACTGTAGTATGCGTGTGACAAACAACTCGTTAAAATTCCAATGGGGCTACGCCCAACAAGGGTACCAAATAGAGAGGGATATGTTAAAATCGTCGATTTTATACCAATATCTCGCAAACGCTGATGTTGCAAGATAATTGAACTAGGGGCTTCCATCAACGTCATAGACAACCAGAGAAACTAAACACTATACTGCGAAATCAATAACCGAAGTTTTGAAACGTTGTGTCTTCATTTCACAAGGAAACTGATCCATATATCCACAATGATAATGGTGATGAGGCATTAAGAGTCTCTGACTCTCTCTCACCTCACCAGAAATCTGAAGTACACAGGCCAAGACACTGCAGGGTTCATCAAAGACAACCTGAATCTATCTCTCTGTGTAGCCTTGATGCAATTTACTGCCTCCAGCCTGTATGCTGAAGTGGAACACATCAACGTAGCTGCCAGATCCTATCATTCCTATCATTCCTGTGTCACGAAAATGCAACAGTAACAGTCGCCTTTTGACGGGAGTATGGCAGACAGGAATGGTACTACATCCCAACTCTGCTGCTATCTGAACACAAGCTACAGCATCTTCGGCAAAGTACCGGCAAGTGGTTGAGTGGTCAAAGAAGCACCTTCTGCATTTTGTCAAGCATCAGCCTTTATGCATGAACTGCGGCAGAAAAGCATGAAGTTTTCCAGGCACTTGTAGACAGGCTTCGAAGAAGAGCAGTTCTCATCAGATGAAAACAATTCGCGAGTTTGCCATTTCTCTCTGCATATGGTTGGCATATTGTGAGACATCAAGAATTGACCAATGTTGACTTAATTTTTCTAATTGGGCTTAATAAAAACGGAGAACATGCTAGAGCAATCGACCTTTATATAGACAGTCAAGTTATCAAAAACACATACAAGATATTGGCAAATTGTGACTCACTAGTTATCACAACCAGTGCAACACCCTTCAGATTGGCAGGTTTGATAATTCAGCGAGGTGTTCTCTGTCAAAGACCATGGCTCATATCGTGGACTAATTCTTGCACTCATTGCCAGGCCTCATGCAACAAACTTGATCTCGCCAAATTACAGACCAATGCCACTTTCCATAAAACAATGAAGCAGATGAAACACCAAAGAACTGGCAACGGCCATGAGGCAGCCACTTTTTGGCAGGCCAAGAGTATTAATGACCTTAACATGTTGGACGCAGCACATAAATGAGTCCTGTTGAAAAAGCCAATAACTGTCAGCTTTGCGATGTTAAAAAATATTAAAACTGGTCATTACCGAGCCATAACACATGCACACTGTCAGTGATGTCAACATGGCTGCTGGTAACATCATCAAACCACATCACAGTTTGACATTTGTATGTATATCTTTGTTGGTTTCTTTGCAACATCTGTCACCGCTACAGTGCGGCAACGTATTACAGCTACACATTAAATTCACCACAGGTACTTGTATTAAATATTTTTATAACTTTCAGTTTCTTGTACAATTTACTTTAAAAACGCGTACAATCACGCTGTCAGTGACGTCACGACGACTACCAGTGACATCACAGTGGACTACTGCAATCAAAAGCACAATCAACTCAAACATATATACACACGCCTAGTTATACACGCGCCTGCGTACAAGCTACATGTCTTTTATTGACTTGTGGACAACTTTCACCTGCATCATGTATACAGTACAGGTCACAACATCGCATCCACGCTTCAACTGAGCCAGGCACAGGTCATCATGTGGTTCAGCAACGACGCAGAGTGCTCAGTTATGATGATGATGGCGACAAGAACCTCTGTCCCCGCTCGAGTACACCAGTCCGTCGTCACCGTAGATGCAACGCGATAGCACGCATGGACTTGGTGACAGCTTTGACAGATTTGTCAAACACGACCTACTGCCTGGCGACACAGGTCGCAGTTGCCAAGTACATGTAGTAGTAGCGATGTAGTGACAGTAAATGAATCGATAAAATATATTGATTTGCATAATTATTGATTAAATGATCATCGCGTAAGGTGAGACACTGAACTGCATTTTTGGACACTGACGTTTTGGTCGACGTTTTCCTGATTGATTTATTGATTGATTTTGATTTACTGGCGGTGATGAACGCCGTCTTTTATAGCAGTCGAAGCCGGAAATGATTACCATATATGCTCATGATGACAAGTTTAAAAACCAGTTTAAAGCGGTTCTCACATTGTAGCATCAGCATTTCCTGGCAGGTGCGCGTGTTGATGACTCAGCAGCAGTTTCCATATCGGGGTCTATAGCCACTATTATGAACAGGATTACTAAATTTCTATAGACTAATGAAAAGTATCACCATGTCACATGTAAAAGTACTTCAATTAACAATTTTTTTCACTAAATAATAAGCATAATTGTGGCTATTGTAGACAGTCATAATGTCTCGTATAGAAATACATATTTTAGTTTGTTTGCTTGCTTGACATGTATAGCATCGTGACTGTCCAATGTGCCGAGGTTGTCTGTACGGCATGCCGGCGCCTGGTTTTATGCAGGAAATCGTGTTGAGAAGCAAATGGCCAGGCGTCGGCATCAACATTTTCACGAGGCTGCAGCGGCTGAACAGCTTCACATTAGAACATGACAAACAACCACAACGACTACAACTCATCCACTGATAATGACAGTCATCATAGCTATCATGATACCACTACTGCCGCACCAATGATAAAAAATCACTAAGCTTAATGCGCAGATGATCCCTCTCATTTTCAGCATTAAGCAGTTCCTTCTGCACCTCAGCTTTTTCACTCCATCACATTCCTACTCTCCATGAGAACTCTCTCGTTATGTTGCGGTGATTGCTCCAAATTGTCAATCTTTGCTTGCAGTTCTGCCTTCTTACTTTCATCTATATGTATTTGTAACTGAAGGTGTGCATTGTCTGCGGTTAACTGATCACAATGATGTTGCAATACTTCATATTTCTCTTCGCTAACTCTTTGCGACTGCAACTGTATTTTTTGGTGGTCCGGTGATGCTCTTGCGTGTGTGATTAGCTGCTTCATTTTAGGCGTAAGCCCATATAATTATCTCTCCTTCTTGTGGTTGCAATTTTACTCTGTGCTGACAGACTCAGCATCGACGAACACATTGGGTGTAATTTTGCTTGCAGCACTTAATGGAACATTCCATTCTGGCGTAATGGCAAATCCATAAGCCTAGGTCATGAGACTATGTCAACTTTCAACTCGTTCGCTCGTTCACTCGAGTCTGTGGCTTATTCATTTCAACTATGACTAACAACAAGCGAGGATGTCAAACGTACTCCCCGAAGGCACTGTTCGAGGTAGGAAAATTGTTTTACACTATATATACCCTATAAAATAATGCATTATTTAAGCAAAAAAGAACAGCAGAAACAACTTGCTAATGATAATACTTATTTGCTGTGTAGAAAAAGCAATCATTATACATGGCACGGAGGATGAGGAAGAAGGCAACGAAGAGAACGAAATTGACAGTGATAGTCACGATAAAAATGACAACAATAAACCTAACACTGAAGCCACTGATGTCAGTGTTGTAATTGCTGAACTGATGGAGATTAGAACGAAAATCGACAAACTACTTATGAAACTCGTCTAACTTAGCTGGACCTTCCCCAAGTCATTTTGAAATTTGACGACAGGACTAGAGACTAATAAAAGAGTTTGTTGGTGGGAAGATCGCCTCCGAAATGGTCTATTTTGTGATGAATGAGATGTAAAACCTCAATCAATCAATCGTACCGATGTTGATGTTATGCTTAGTCGATGTGCTTGCGCAACTGTAACCAAACTCTGGCAAGCAGTCCTTCAAATGTCACATCATTTTGTGTAACTGATACTTCGATCTCACTGACTGTTGTGTTCAATGTTTTCGTAATTTTTTAAGGCACGTCTAAATATTCACACAAAACGTACCAGTAGTCAGAATTTTATAATCGTCACTGCGATACGCACAGCCTCAATAATGTAAGCTAGTATTTTGTAAACATCAGTGGTAAACATGAAGGTTCGTTGGTTGGAGTTTAATGCCCTTTTCAGTACAAATACGGCTATGTCAGTAACGAAAACATGGAAAGTATGAAATGAAAGTTGGTTTAATAGTTACCGTAAATCTTCGGATAGAAGCCGGGCCCCAATAAACATCGGGCCCCGCATGCAGGTCGGGGGTCTGATCCATTTGTACTGTTAGAAGTGGGGTCCCGGTTACAAGCTGGGTCCCGCATCGCATACAAACCGGGTTAGTTTACCAGTACGGTAGCTACATACCAGTGTGGTTTGACAAATGCTGCTATTCAGACATTTCTCAGAAATTTATGAGCGATGATCTAACTGCCCTTGCATTTTTTGATAATGCTGTCGACTGTAATATCAAAAGTAGGACAAACACTGCTTTAAACAAACCAGGCGCTGATGATTCATGCCAACAAATTCACACAGACAGTGCCATGTCTGACTTGGAGCTGGACAACTTTGTCTAGCAATGCAATGTCATTCTTTGACATTCTTGGGCTGAATGCTTTATTTCACAAGATCCAGACAGCTAGGAAAACACTGAGAATTTTCAGCGTTCCACAAAATATGTCAATAGTCTGGCAGTGGTAAATGACAAGACAGAGAGAGCAGTAAAACTAATGCCAGACTTTATTTGATTTGCATTCGGGCAAGTCCATAAAAAACAGGACACAGATAGTAAAAAATAATTTCTGTTACTTATTAAAAAAGTTGCTATTTTTAGAAAGGTATTTTTATGGACCAATAGAAATTAAGTTTGCTTTTGCTGTGGTGCTGCAGTTGGGTGCCTTGTGAGCCATCTTTGTT
>Ga0209363_1001259_pt1 | contig 11867 bp, 8 predicted proteins | sample WorMetexBAHAMAS3_FD_187385 | JGI IMG/M metagenome (GOLD analysis project Ga0209363, IMG submission 187385) | Marine gutless worms symbiont microbial communities from Max Planck institute for Marine Microbiology, Germany - Inanidrilus exumae... | ecosystem: Host-associated > Annelida > Digestive... | reverse complement strand
ACTCTTATCGTTGCACCGATGGGGGTGAAATTTGGCACGGAGGAGGGGACCTTCGGTCCCCTCCTCCGTGCCAAATTTCACCCCCATCGGTGCAACGTGTGGCCCCTGCGGGGCGAAAATGCTCAAAATCGGCCTCTGAGTAAATTAAATAACCGGCACTTTGCGCTGCAATGCTGCCGGTTAATAAAGTACACATGTTGGTGCTGTTGTACAGAGTCAGATCAGGAGAGCTCTAATGGCACACCAGTGAAGCAGTTGGCAGTTTCCAGTAAACCAAAGGTTGTCAGCTTGAAGAAAAAGGACAGTATGTATATTGCATTCTGTTTAGCTCATGATCTTTTAGTGCTGTGCGGTTCTGGATTTTCACCAATCGGCTCGGTTTTGGTTCAATTTGTAGAATAAACTGTGAGGTTTGGTTTTAGTTTTATTGTTTTTGACACACCGAAATCAATAAACGGCGTGATAAATGGCGTGACGCCATTAACGTATATGAAGAAATTAAGCAGACTCATGCAACGTGCATTAACACGCAAAAATAAATGCAGTAAAACGTAACAAGTTGTTCTATAATTGTTTGCTTTTTGATGTTAATAGACTATATGATGATGACAGTTCTGTACACAATTACAAATGTGTACACATGAATGATCCACTGTTGCCAAGTCATGTGAGAAAAATTTCTCGGGAATTAACATCCCTACTGTAAGGAGAGAGAGAGTGAGTGAACTATAGTTACCATCCACTGAGACCGACGTACGTCGCCCGCCTGCGGCGGCGTCATGGAACAGCAGCGACGGCACATCTGACGAACGCCCCTGGAGGGCCTGGCTGTTCGCAAACTCGGGCATAGTCAAAGTAGTCTGCCGCTGGTAGGAAAATTGAAATCGAATCGGCGATTTTTCCCAAAAAATGGATCAAAATCGATCATTTAATATAAAACCAGAATAGTCACAGCACTACTAATAATTTAACGATTACCTTTCTGTCTTAATGACAACTATAATGTTAAGCAAATGCAATGAGTAAGTAACGTGCCAGGAAAGCTGCTCGAGCCAGCTTAATCTACATGCCGATAGAAAAGGTCGAGTTGACATGGGTAAATGTAAGTTGCTCAGTTCAGCCGTCAACTGAGGTTAAATGGCCTAGTACTTGTTCACAAAACGTCGACTCTAACAATTATCCACGACGAATGATGAAAGCGGTTTTCTGCTCTACCTTTGTGGTTACTTTGCTAGTATTCGCCAGCGTCAGGCTCCGGAAGAAAAAATGTTCCTCAACAGACCGAACCGACATTGTTCCCGGCCGAAACAGTACGAGAAACGGTTCCGGTACGATCTCTGGTAGGGATAGCGCTCCACCCCTGACCTTTCATCTCTGATGTAGCCATATTTGTGCTGAAAAGGGATGTTAAACTCCAACTAACTAACTTATTTGTCATGATAGCTAGTTCCACAGATAGTCATTGATGTGCAGATGATGGTGATAGTTCTGTTACGTCAAGTACGCCGGATTCTGAGTTACTTGCATCACAGGGTATCTATGCTCACTGTTTGATGCTGATAATGATGTTACAATTACAGCAGAGGATAACATTTAATTTGTTAAATAGATTATTATTAGCATTTTGTCTTATACTTTATGCACACTAATTGCTTTAGCATGTTTTGTGGTATTTTTGTAATGAGCAGCTATTTGGCTTCCGCTGTTTACATCATGCAGAAACTGCCTTCTGACATTTTGCGGTATAGTTAATGCCAGTTTTCAGTGTTAAATTTCTTACAATGTCTGATGAAGTAACGGTTAACAAATCATATCAGACCTTACTTTCTAATGTCAAGATCATTCACAGCTGGCATCGTGTTCACAGATGATGGTAAAATATCATTAAATTATTAGAGATTGTGGAATGAAACGCTTCATTTCTGAATTCCAAGAGACATGATGGCCAGTTGCTGAACTGAAGATGTCAAGTATACTGTATCAGGGCCGTCAGTGACCTACAAGAATGTAATCTGTGGATTAAACTCATTTAGAGCATTGTCAGAATCTGCAGTCAGTGATTACAGACCTGCACTGTAATGGGGATGGCGGTAATACCGCGGGAATACCGAGGTTTTTGCAAGTGAAACTTGTGGTAATACCGCGGGTATGGAGTGACCTTTTGCAGGGTTACCGCGGTGATGGAACTGATTTCCACGGTAATACCACGGTAGTCAATGTCCATAAGGTTTTATGCAACATGATTACAGTTAGCAGTGTTTGCACAATACTTACTCGCAAGTGTGTTTGATTGAAATCGTTGAGTCCCATGCATCTCTACGGCCATTTTGCCAACATCTTAATGATCTTATGTGATGGGGACGCGGATGAGAAAATGTTAATACTCAATATTACTCGCGGGGATGGAAATAGCTTTTGCTGGGACGGATGGGGATGGGCACAGGGTTTATTAGGGACGGATATTAATTTTACGGGGACGGATGGGGATAAATGTTCGTCCTTGTGCAGGGCTCTGTCAGTGATCACACACTATTCAGAGCTGTGGGTGACACTTTGAGCACACAGACAACTGGAAGATGTGTTGGATTAGCACATGTCTCTGTGTTCCAGTATAGTAGCATGATGTTATGTCGATGATATAGCTTACTGGAGCGGATTGCATCACGCGAGTGACTCACTGTTGAGTGACATCATGGCATGACTGTGCTGTGAATGTTGAGCAGGTGTTGGCTTGAGCATAAAGACACTGGAGCAGATTAAGAGAGAAAAAGCCATCAAGTCTTTACATTCTACCACAAGTATGTTGATTGTACCACTGTAACTGTAGCATAGACTGCATTTACAATAAAACTGTCTTTAGTATTAGGGAAGTAATATAGCAGTGAAGGACAGATTGCTTTGCTTTGAGACTGTTGGGTTAAGACATGAAGGGTATTTGCAATTATCCACAGAGGTTACATTTTGTGAGACATGTTCAGTCATTGAGTAACTTCAGAAAAGTGAATGTGTGTGTTTGTCTTTATTATTAGGCCTTGGAATTGTCTGAATGTTCCGTGTTATTGATATGTTGTGCAACTGCGTCACTTTCTTGCATACTACTTTGCAGGTGTATACACGTAGCCAGTGGTGGCTTTGTTGCTGCAGTGAAAGTACTTTAAAATGCGTTTGAAAAATCGAAAAATCACCATATCTCGGCCGCGGTTCAGGCGATTTTGACAAAATTTGGTATGGTTACGCAGTTCGACCCTCTTGTCCGTTGCGAACGTTAAAAATGTCATATTTTGAAAATCCAAGATGGCGGCGGCCGCCATCATGAAAAATCGAAAAATCGCGATATCTCGGCAGCGGTTCGAGCGATTTCTACTAAATTTGGCACACTGATGCATTTATCACAACCTGCCCTTGTATTGATATTGCTTTAGAGGGAGAGTAAGATTAGGCGGGAAAGGCAGGTTTTGGTGTGCTGCATGCAAGTCAGTTAATCGGACATGCAGCACATCTACTTTATTCATGAGTTGTATGTGATGGCTGCAGAGCCAGCAGAGCCGCCGGCTGTGTGCCAGGATCGTCGAGTTGTGCTGGCTGCAGGTCAGTTGTCATCTGAATGTGACACACAAGCATGTTAGCACAGCTTGTTTGTAGCTGTGAACGTTGTGTATTGAGTACATGAAATATAAAGACACGCGGGCTACTGTCAGCGATTCACGTGATTCTATGGGTCGGCACTCATGTCAGCCATGCATCAGCTTGTGCTGTGATTCTACAGATGATGATGATGATGATGAAACGTAAATTTGTATAGCGCATCGTCATAGAATATCTAACGTGCTCTGCGTACTAATGCAGCGTGAAAAGTTATGTCTTCAGCGACTGTTTGAATGTGCCTTCTGTACAGCCTTGATCTCGGAGCTCGTCTGGAAGCGAATTCCAGACGGTAGGACTGGCGACAGAGAATGACCGACGGCCAGATGGCAGATATGTGGCTATTGCATTAGGTGATGCATCTGTTGCTGTTGTTGGCGGGACGTCGGGGATGAATTGATGTGGATGGCTGACACAACACTTAGAGATGTTTACATCCCAGCACTGACCGGCTGACATGACGTGACAGTGTTGATGAAGGCCAGCATGTTATATCACTAAGTCAAACTGCCATCACAGAATACATAATGTGCAGTAACCATGGTATATGTAAACTTACTGGTGACTGGCAGTTTGTGAAAGCAGCAACATGGTCAATGCTTTTTTATGTCGACTCTTCAGAGTTGACCTAATAAAGCCAGTCTCAAATGTCTGTCCGTCTGTGCATACGTACATACGTTTGTCCATCCACAAAAAATTTGACTTTAATGACATTTGGCGTGTAAATAGAGGTCGATGAGTGATGCACGACGGTATGCAGTATGATCCGATCCAAAGTCAATTTCACGAGCCCTTCAAAGTTGGAAATTCTGCCATTTTCATAAGCTGTCTTTTTCGCCATTTACAATGGGAGTTGGCAACTGACCGCGGATTCTTAAACTATGGCATAATATCTAAATTTGATCTGGCCGGATTTTCGATATTTTTCCTAGTTTTTGTGTCACGTGACTTTGAAGTTAGCAGAAACGTCAGTTGTGAAGAGTCGACCGTCAGTCCCGTACGGGGCTAATTTATTTTCAGTTCCAGTTGTTACAAGTGTGCAATAAATTTGTAGCAAGCTCAGCAGAGCATGTGGAAAAAGAACCTGCCACTACCATGTCAAAACGCAGTACTGTCAAGTGCAGACTTGGCCGGCGGAGAAACTCGAGCGAACCTGGTAACATTATCACACTTCATATTTACTGACAGTTGTACGCATTGATGCACATAAGTGGCTGTGTGTTACTTAGATATCTATTGTTTTATATGTGTTATTTATGTATTATAAATTAGATTATTATTGTTATTACTTTTATTAGCACATCCATAAATAAATCTGTGCTGTTTATGACAAAAGACTGTCTTCTGGTACAAGTGGAAAAATAAAACTAGTAACTCGAGTTCACCTGGAAATTGCAGTTAAAAGCAGAAGTTTATAGCATACTTGAGAAATTCCTGAAAGTGCTTCTATTCTGTCTCAAAAAAATTCAGTGCCCTTGAAGGTACGTTAACAATGTAGTCCTTGCAAGTATGATACTTACAAAGTCCTTGATCGAAAGCTGCAGTACTTGAAAATAGTATCGGCTGATGTTTCTGAAGGCTGAAGTTTTGTGTGAAAATTATGGGTCATAAATCCAGAATAAGTTGACGATTTCAGTCTGTCGGCTGTTTATCATTACGGTCTTGGCGGGTACATCTCTCGTTGTTGTTTTAGACTTGATGCAGTGTGTCTTATCGTATAAAGTTTGTATTTCATGCCGATAATTTATGGTCCACGAAAAAACACAATTACGATCCCCGCGAGTCCTTGAAAAGTCCTTCAATAGGATTCACAGTTATTTTACATCCTCGCTGTTGCCGTGCAGTGTAACATGGTTGTACTGTCGGCTGACATTACTTTACGTGAAACTGATGGTTGTAGAGGTTGCAGATAGATTGAAGATGGCACACAGGCCACCAGCCGAACCAGTTTCTGGTGGCTCATCGTCGGGTGTGGTGGTGAAATCTCTTGCCGAGATTAAACGTGAGAAAGTGAACAGAGCACAGCAGCATCTGCCTGCAGATGAAACGCGGTCAAAATCATCTGAACCTACTCAGCGGAGTCGGCGCGACTCCAAGATTCAGCTATATACAATACGAGGTATGTCCGTCTTCTTGTCATCACTATTCTGTTAGTTAACTGAGTTGTTTTTGTGTCACTTCTCAGATGATGATGCTGACAAAAACCATGAAAGTGTGTAGAAACTATTAAATGAACTACTGACTTGATGCACATACTGTAGTATGCAGTCGTAACTGTGGATGTGCAGCTGACACTTCAATGCAGAAACAGTTGGGCAGCATACAACACACAACAGAACCACCAAAGGTATGTTACAACTAAGCTTTGTGGTATATGCAGACGTTAACTTATTACAAGAACTCATCAGGAGATGAGATAGTGAACATGAACTTTTTTTTACGATGATATAACACGTGTACTTCAAAATACCAATAAAAGAACCTACTTTGTTTAACAAATTAGACGATAGCTAGGCAAGTACTGTGCATTAAGTCTTGAATTTATGAATCTGCTATAGAATTTCCACCCAGCAGTTATAGAATATTTATACCGTGGGCATCGCGCGGTTCCTCTGCAGACGTCTACTACTAGACATAGTAATCGTATATTGTCCATAGAGTTAAATATAATTTGTGCAAGGAGTACTTCACAGACTGAGCAATAAATATTTGGAATGGTCTGCCAAAACCCAACTGTGTGGTCTGTATGTCTGACACAGTTAACACTATATGGGTTACCCCTGATACTGTTTGTTTTAGTAGAACTAACAAAATACTCAGGCCGTTTAATGTGTAAAATGTATCTTTTGTTCAGAAACCTTCTGATTTGCTGGGTGTAAAGTCGTTTGAAGAAATCATGAGAGAGAAACAACAGAAACGTGCTGCAGTAGTAAATACGAGTAATAAGAAACTGGAGAAATCAGCTACAAGTGAAACTGAGTCAACGTCTGCTGTGACGAAGAGTACAGCCAGTGTACAGCATGCACCGAAGACTAAACAGGCGGCAGCGGCACCAAGAAAGTATAAGTTCACACCCATTGTCTTTGATCTTAACAGTAAAGGTAACGGACAGGTGAATTCTGGCAGGAACATTAAGCAGTCAAAGCGGGAAAATTTAGAGGTCCGTGCAGATTCTGGTGACAGCAGTATTCTTGGACGGAGACGAGTGTCTGTTTCAAAAGCAGCAGACGAAGCAAGCGCTGATAGTGCTGTCGCTGTGACTGATATTTCCACGACAGCTCAATCGTCTGTTCCATCAAAATCTGACGTCACAGCTGCGGCAACAATTGTAAGTACAGGGAACGCGGTTGACAGGATCACTCCCGTCATAAAGCGCCAATCATCTTCTACTCCACTATCGGACGGCAGCAAGAAACGACGAACTTCGGCTGATAGCAGGTAGCAGTTTACTTCAACTTGCTATACGATTGTTCAATAAAACTGATGTTAACAATGATTGCCAATGCTCGATACTATATGGACAGGGAGAGGAACGTCGTTGTAACATAATTGATGCCTTATTGTCATCGACTAAATCCCTTGTACTTACATGCTGGTAACACCATATTGTGTTTTGATTATATCTGGATTAGTGTGATAGGAAACTCTTCTAGGTCCTGTGTAAACATATATAAACAACCAGTGGAAACGTTGTCTATATGTTGTATCGAAAGGAAATGCGACTGAACATGCCTTTTTCTAATCTGTATAGCTTTGTTGTCTGTTCTGTTACTTAGCCGTTGATGCTGTGGAAAATGGATAACTTTGTGTACTGCTTCACCTTTTGTTTTTAGAATATGTTTAAACAACAGTGGCATCAACATATTTTCTGTGTTTTAAAGAACTGTCCATAGCTGTGAAATTTATTTTTTTCTCGCAGATCTCCTATTTTGTTTTGTTTGGCACAAAAATCGGGGACGTTGTTTTATGCACAACCTGGTATAATTGGGTTGAATTGGGATCTTAGCTTCCATTTGCATAGTAAAGTAAATGAGGATTTGTATAGCGCATCGTCGTAACCACCTCTAATGCGCTCAGGAATGGCACGTGTTAACGAGGGATCACACAGTATTATCTGCCACCCACACGTTTATTAACGAATGGAATTAGCCATCCTGCCTATTCCGTAAGCATTCACCAGATGGTGCCACCCAAGCGAGGTAGCACACATCCAATTACTGCTTACTACTCATTTATCAGTCTCAAAAGGATGAAAGGCTGAGTTGGCCTAGTTGGCTGACCTGTAGTGGACGCTTTACCCACATAAGTGGTCAGCCATCAGCTGCTGGTCGAGTGTGGGAAACGGAAAGTTCGCCGGTTGCAGACCAGCGTTCTACCACTGTGCTACGCAAGCAACGTAGTAGTCTGAAGATAAATTACAGGTGCAAGCTGTATTGATGATGCTGTGATGCAGGTCGCAGGTGTCGCCCAATGTCAGCGGAAATGTACTGCCGTCGTCAGCAGATGATGACTTTCTTGATGAACTGATTGGAGACATTGGCAACATATCAAACGTTAGCGCAGCTGATGCTGTGACCAGCGATGACCAACTGTTGCTGGAGATGCAGGAACTGCTCTCTTGATGTCTCACATTTTGACTGTGATAACGTGCATTTTTCAGCTGTATGATCATGTTCTAAGGTGTTGCTTGCTTCAGTTGCGTTCCGGTCTGCCAAGCATATACTGGAAATGGGCATAGTCCTGTCTAAAAATGACTCAGTTGGATGAATGGTATTTTTATACCGAACTTGGCACTTTTGGGCCATACTGATGACAGCGTACACAGTGTGTAGCTGATATGCAGTGTAGAATACAGTAAGAGCCTGTGTCGACTTATGTTCAGTCATGTCATAATATCCATATGGCATTAGGAAATTATTTCCGTTTATTCAGTTTGTTGTGATTTTCCTTCATTCCTGCTGATGTGTTGCATGCATTTTGTACATGTCACCTGCATCCTTGTGTTATTTTGTGCACTTTATTGCCACTGGCTGCGTCTAGCAGATGGCAACGTTCTGGCGTCTGTCTGTCTGTCCTGTGACTGCGAAATACTTCACACACAGAAAACGGGCGGTCTATATGTCGCGTGTGGTTAATGTTTCACGTCAGAAGCAGCGTATGCGGGTAAAACCTGGTGTTGCTAGCGTGGCTAGTGGGATGGGGCATTGCAGCAGGGAAAACCCAGCGTGGCTTACGTACACAGCCAGCGGCAGTGCTGCGGTCAGACTGAAGCCCAACACTTTCAAATAATGGATTCTGAGGTCAGAGGCACCAATGCGCTTTCATTGTGGATTCTGGAGGTGGATGAAGAAATGATGAAGCCAGGATGCTGGTGTAGTGCAGTGATTTGACACAGTTGGGTGATAGGAATGGCATTTGACCCATATAAAGTCTGTGCCAGTTATTACTGGCCCGCCTATACATAGTGTAGGGGCCCTGGGGGGCCAGTGTTGTTTTGCTGTCTGGCATCTGTCGTCGTCTGTAACACTCCATGGCGGGCCTGCAGGCGGCTTACATACATACATACGAGTTTTTTGTATAGTGCATATAATTCAATACCTTCACTATGTGCTTCAGATTCACCCATGCAGGCCAGGCGATGACGTCATGCTGCCTCCAGCCTAATCATAGCTCCACGGTAACACTGCACGGCGGGCCAGTAGTGTTACATCCCGTTAGGGCGACACCTTGTTTGCAGATGATCTCTTGTTGAACAATTGCAGGACGAAGACTAATAAATACTGCCAAATTAGACGCGGGAGTGAAATGATCATTAAGACGAAGGTGAGACATGTCAACAAATGCATTGAGGTTTCAATTGGTTGGCTCCTAGTGGTCTTGCCAGCATTATGATGCAAATATGTAATGAAATATTGAATGGGCAGCCTCATTTCGTATTGACTTACCAATATTGCTTTGTTTTTCATCTGTATGTTTGTTGGTCATAATGTGAAACTCTCTGTTTAGCTGTAGAAACTTCATTATTCTCACTAAGCTAGCCCAGTCAGCCTAGCTTAAACCAGAATACAGTCCCACCTGACCTTTATAAGGCTTTAGCTACGCAGTGTCCTGGATTTCAGTAGAGGCCAAGCCTAATTAGTCAATGAGCACTGGTATTTTTAATGCCACATACAGTCAGACTTATAGTACACCGTCAAGTGCTATTGGAGGAAGAGTGGAGCCATAGATTTTATAGTCTATGGAGAGTGGTCACCCTAGTTATTATAATTAGGTATTTCAACAATTGTGCTGTTTTAGCCATTTTGTTGGTGTTGCTTTGGCTGAGATGGTCAATAGATGCCATGCCAAAAGTTGTATTAGTTGTTCTTATTTCTGGCTCGTAATTGTCCTACGCAACCCTGTTGACACATTTTTTGTTACCAAATGTGTCAACACTGTTGACAAAATTTTGTCGATGGCTATGAATGGTTGTTTTGATGCTTCAAGATACACATTAAGCAATGGTTGACACTCTGGTTGTACTTTGTTTAGTAACATCTCGGGTCATGCGATAACTCCCTTATTAGCAACACAGGTGTGTGTGTGTGTGTGGAGAATTTTTGCATTGTCGATTTGTCGTGTGCACATAGGATGGTTCAATGTCAGTTTACTTTTGTCACTAGCCACAAAACGTGGCATGTTTTATTTCAAGCCTGTCTCCTAGCTGATTTTGGTTCGCCATCCATTATCCACTGTTAAATCACCAGATGTTAATAATAGAGCTGAACATTCCGTTCTTTCACTTCACTCACTACTCACTAGGACATTACGAACATAAGACAGAAGGTGGCTTAATGTGGGAACTACTCACCTAGCAAATTGCAGTTGATTGATGTAGCTTGTTTGTTTGTTTGAGGAGCCAGCAGACTGCTACACCTGTGCCTTGATGTCCAATTTATGTTGGTGGGCTTATGATTCACAAGTGATGTGCTTTTGTATTGGAAGAAAGACTTATTATCTAAATGATCACATTTATTGTTTCATCACTACTGTTCTTCTGCTACAACAACCGTGTTGATGGTTTTGAGAAAAACTAAGCATTTTGAAGTATTGCTTGCTGAGTCAACTGACAAAGCAGTGAAGTTACAGTGCATGATAAACAAGGTCCAGCAACTGAGAAGATACGGCCATATAAGAACTGAGCACTCACGATTCCTGGCTTGCATTAACCTGGAAAATAAGCGTTTTCTGATCACACACCATCGATTCATTCCAAACAACAACTGTCTACAGCCATGTTTACGGCACAAAGCTATGCTAGCGTGGTGTGTTCGTCTGTCTGTCACACGCCGGTATTCTACCAAAACAGCTAAACATTGGATCACGCAAAGAAGTGCGTATGATATTAGACCATGGACTGTTTTCTGATGCCAGAGATCTCGGCAAAATTCCAACAGGGGCGCCAAGAGAGTTGGGGTAGGTTACAGTCGGCGATTTTCAACCAATATCTCAGAAACGGTGCAAGATAAGCACATAGTTTACCAATGAACACTCATCCATCATCATCAAGGCTTTATTATTCAGTTGATTAAAACGTAACTCAGTACAAAAAATAACAAAACTTTAAAACGATAAGCAGTAATCTGTCAGTGGATTTGAACAATTACTGAGTTTAGACATAATGCAATAGCTCAATAAATGTTATGAAACAACTGTCTTGTTATAAAATTACATTGGATCGTCAGTTTTAGTAAATTTAGTCGCTAAAACGAAGACTAGCGGTAATTGTTGACATGATGTAGAAACTGTTGCAGAACGTGATGTTCACTGTATCTGATTCTGGTGAACAAACTTTCGTCGGCGTCCAGGGCGAGATGAACAAAGTACGATACGATATATTTACGTGGGCTTAAAGCTGACAATATGGCCACGACACAAACGAAAAAAAATAGGAAAAACAAAAACCGAGTAGCCCAGAAGAAAGTCTCGGGAAAAGTCGGTGAAGGCAGTCTGAACCAGTATGTGGTCGGAACCAAACACCTCGACGGACGATGCGCAGCGCTGATTGTTAGCAGTCATGGCAAACCACCAACGCTGGAGAGGCGTAGAGCAACTTGGCGAGCACTACTTCTGTTTGGTGGGCACTAACCGTATCTCTGGAACGGCTGAAGTGAGTCGCCAAATTTTGTATGCAGGTAGAATATATCAAGTGCTAGCCTTGGGATGACAGACTACGTCACTACCCC
>Ga0209363_1001258_pt1 | contig 11874 bp, 8 predicted proteins | sample WorMetexBAHAMAS3_FD_187385 | JGI IMG/M metagenome (GOLD analysis project Ga0209363, IMG submission 187385) | Marine gutless worms symbiont microbial communities from Max Planck institute for Marine Microbiology, Germany - Inanidrilus exumae... | ecosystem: Host-associated > Annelida > Digestive... | reverse complement strand
CTACCAACCTGTTGCCACCTAGTGAATCCTGCAGCAGCCGGGTTAGTTTGGAGTCGCGATACGGCACATGGCAGCCGATCTTCTCTTCATCTCCAAGAGCCGAGATCACATTGCCAAGTGCAAGCTACAAACCATCATCACAAAAGTTACAGCAGGAATCAAACCCTTGTTCACCAAGTATGAACTGAATGTCAACATTCAGCGCCTCTCATGGAAAGGAAAAGATAAAAGGGAGCCAGAAAAACAGCACAGAGTGCGTGCAGTTCCCTCTCATATGCCTTGAGCAACAGCATACCACTAGGGTCTCTGACTGAAACTAGAATGACTATGAGTTAAACCAATGACCTCATGATTACCAGTTATCACCCGGACCATCACGTGCATCCAACAGAGAACCATGTTACAGAAAAACATCACCGCTGGTAACGACAATGAACTGAATATGACGAAGATGCAGTCGGTGCCGCCACCTGGCGAACTGGATAAAACATATGTATTGTCTTTGATTCTGAACCATTCGCTCCATTATATAAAAACATGACATCATCCACAAAACCAGAAGTACATAACGTATTGCATTGTCGTCAGAGAAGCACCGAGATACAGCCATAGGTAACGTATATCGAAAATTTGGTAAAATTTGAATGTGTAGTTTATGAGGTACGTGAGTGGACAGACAAACAGACAGAGAGACACATGCATGCTGATCACAATACTTTGCAGTTCGCATCCCAAGTGAGACAAAGTAATAAAACAAACATACAAGGCCACAGTTGATGGAGATTCCCTCGCGAGCGCGATCTCCTGTCGCTCCGGTACGTTTGAGACGCTCAGATCCCGCCAAATCCACAAAGTTGAACTTTGCCGTCAATATCTCCACCTCGTTCTCCACAGTACTGCCTTCCACCTTCCACAAAGCAGCCAATATCAGCATCAATATCAAATGATGAATTCCAAGAGTACAATAGTATTCAGTACAAGATCCCTCATTTACCGACAGCATTGTGTGAAGGTCAAACTGCCAGTAATGAATCTACTCAGGGGTCCATGTCTTAGTGTTCGACCCAGTGGCAATATGTTGCACCGAGGGGAAATTTTGCAGACGTGAGCAAAGTGTTGATTTAGGATGTCTAAGCTCTAAAAATTAGGCATTTTAAGAATATTATCGCCCCACAGGAGCATACATACATACATACATACATACGAGTTTTTTGTATAGCGCATATAAATTCAATAGAATCACTATGTCACTATATCCCATGCACAAAATTTGTGGGTTTATTGCCATTCCTAAGCTAACTGCCCTTTGGCTGGACCAAATTATACTTCTTGGTGACAGATGCACATGTGTGCAAACAACTTGTCCAAGGTAATTATATGAAACTGTGATGTCGTGGAGTTGAACCCACAACCTCATGATCATGAATCCAGTGCCTTAATGTAAAGTAACGTAAAATGTTAATTTATATAGTGCAACAATGACAGAGCACTGAGAGCATCTAATACAATGCATATGTCAGTAGTCTGAAGAAAGGTTGGTAGGTTGGCAGATTAACGTCCCCTTTCAGCATAAAAAAATTGGCTATATCAGGGACAAGATCTTGGGTGAAGATTTAATTCCAGCAGGTTAAGGATAACCAACGATACAGTAACCGCCCAATCTCATTGCCTCTTTGTCCAGCAAAGATCCAAAATGGGAAAGCATAGGGGAGGTTCATTTAAGTTATTATGCAAGCACTTACAACAGGGTGGAAACTAACTAACCACCACAAGACCTATTTATCAGTTCAATATATTATCTTGTGTAATTGCTGTTCATCAATTCCTACAACATATCAGTGCCTAATGACTCTCATTGTATAATATCTTTTCTGTGTTGGTCTGGCTTTGGAATGCTTCTCTTATGTAAAACCCAAAAGAAGTATCCAGGGGACCTCCCGCCTATGGTATTACACCTGCCCCCTCCACCCCCGTCTGAAGAAAGAAGTGTGTTAGTAGACAGCTAAGAGCAGTATTGCTATGAGATGGGTCACGTAAATGTTTTGGCAGTGAGTTCTACATCACGTGTGACAGTATTATCAGTTAATGACTGGCAGCTGAACGAAGACACTGCCTTGACACAGACCTCGAGACTGGTAAACAGTGAGCCGTCAGACAATGAAGAGCAGAACCATTCTAAGCTAACCATTACACAACAGAGATATAACAGCAGCAGTCAAGAGTTGGACGTTAACCTCGATGAGTCTGACGCGGTGCTGACGAACTAGCAGAGTGAAGATAGCATGTGATCGCGATGACTGTGTGTTCATATTGGTGCTCGCCGTCGTACGTGACAGAGTACCAGCTCTCAGCATCTGTAGTGTCTACACACGTGACAGAGTACCAGCTCTCAACATCTGCAACATCTACACAGTAGATAAATATAAAAAACAGATCAGCAACTGGCTGGAATATCTATGTGCAGTAGGATTCCTATGGGCTGAGAATTTACAAGACTCTCGTATAGGATGTAGATGATATCTTGAGAGAGGGAAGCAATAGAAATGTTATTGTCCATAAAATTTCCCATCTCATGGTACTAACTGTATTCCTTTTCACATCTAATATAAAGTGACAAAAAACGTTGGGCAAATGAGCTACAAAGTTGGATAACCGAGTAATTTCGTGTGGCTATCCACTGCCAGTCTTAATGGACAATTGCATATCACAGTGCAGCATAATGACATATTCCAGTATGCCATACTAGGTTTTCAACATAGTCAACACTAGACAAGCTACTACTTACTTCTTGTCCAGAGAGGACAGGAGGCTAAGTTGGCGTGAGGCACGTTACAGTCGGCTACCACCCTGCTTAAGGCGGTTTGGAATGGATAATAATAATAATAATAATATACACATTTGTATAGCGCCATATGGTCGTAACTTCAGAGGCGCTGGATCAACTGAGCATTTACCAAGCAACCTCCCTTATGGTGAGTATGACAGTCTACCACCAGCCTATTATACAAAAGTGACATTACAGGCCGTGTGGTAATGCCAGCACTGTGTCAACAGTTACTGCTCTTGTCAATGGGAAAGGGTAAATTTTTGACCCCCACAGAATCAACACCTCTTAAGTGACTGCCAAAAAATATGTCACAGCTCACTATGTCAGCATAACCTACATTTATGTCAAATTAGGTTCAAATCTGTCCAGAGGGGATTTATATAGAAATGGGTGAAATATATTTGTTTATGTATTTATTTATTTACTTTCTCACTTAATTACTAATTTGTTTATTTTTTTATTTTTATTTGCACCTTTTCTCAACATTCCTACAGGCCAGACCCATCGACAGATTCTCATGTGAGGGCTCAAATGACCTAAAATCAGACAAGTATGTGTCTTTTTGGAGGTTAAAAAAGTATAAATTTCTCTAACATATAAGGATTTTTTACCCTCAGAATGCTAATTTTTCCCCAAACTCATAAATTTTAATATAATACTCCTAGCATAATCAGTGAAGTAAACCTCATGCAACGAGTTGACAGTTCTTGCAGTCAATCCAACAGTGCAGATGTTTCCTTGAGCATCCTCATGAATCTTTATATGCGACTTTCGATTCTAAATTTCACCAAATATGCAATACTAATGTCAGTTCAATGTATCTATTTTTGAACACAGTAAAGAAATACAATAATATGCTACACTGTTTGAAAAGAATATTCAACAAGCCAGTCAGTGCTCGCCGCTTGCCGCCCGTGCCTGCTGCCCGACCCTCGCCCATCCGTCCGTCCGTCCGTCCGTCCATGTAAGCCACGCCCCGTGGCTACACATCGCAACAATCCAATTATTATATCTAGATAATTATTATTAATGGCAGCATGCAGCATACCTTATCCACAGGATCTTTGGTCACATCCAACAAATCAAACAATTCCTCGTTGTAAAGCTACACACAAACAGCATCACGCCAACAATAATAGCAACCATCAATCCCACTAGAAACAGTTACATCAGTTATATCTCCCATACCCCAGAAATTGATGGGAAAAATTAAATAGCAGCAAAAAAACAGAACACAAGTTTCCAACATGAAGAAAAGAATTCAATACTAGTACGTAAATGGACGTAGAAAACTTTTGAATTTATCGAACAATGCTGAACCATAATCAGTTATCAAATTTGCAAATGATGCTGCCTATGTTTTGAAAAAACAAAAAGGACTGTGAATTTTTCGGCAAACATATTAGTACACTTCACCACAGCTGCAAATATGCATTTATCACAATGACAACAAAATTCGTACACACTTATAGCAGTGCTTTTTTGTATACCTCATTAAAGACCTGGCCAATAAAAGTGGTGCATAAGACTGAACTGTAATGAGTATGATCAGGCAAATATCGGGACCAAAATTTAAAAAAGTAAAATGCACATCCACAAGAACATTTCACTGCCACAGATTCAATGAAAATACATACATCGCATCTGGAGAAAAAGTGCCACTATATTATTGACGCTAACTTTGCGAAATACTGACCGATTTTCGATATTCTTTGAACGACAGATTTAGCAGTAAATTTGTAGCAAAGCAATAATAAAATATTCCAAAACACCTCAAATGCATCGCTACACCACCTAGTGAGATGTTGTGCTCGAAAATTTCCCTGCTCAAGAGCTGAGTGGAGTGAACTGCCATGCAAAATTCAGCCATTCGAAACAGTTGTTGAAAAATATTCCTCCAATGATGTTAATACAATTCTGTTAACTGACAAAAGATATTTACGGTGGTCACACCGAAAAAAAAACAAAAAATGAGCAACTGTACGCACTGCAGCAACCAAGAAGAAAGACAACAAAACGCTTGCACACACGATCAACGTTCAGACAGTCACTGGCGGCATCAGTCGGCGAGTCACAAGTTGTCGAGAAAACACGAGTTTGATACTTGTTGATCACAGAGTCAAGGTTATTGAGGGCTGTTATCGTAAGGTGATGTTGTTATAAGAGTTACTGTCCGCCATACGTTAGATCTCAAGCGAGTTCTTCATCTCTCAGCAGTACAGTGTCTGGGACACACATGGCACTTGAGGCAGTCAACTTTCTTATTGATAACTTCACCAGATATCGACTGATTTTAAAGTTCTGTCAAAGCAGACTCAGTAGTAAATTTATAACAAAGTATTAGTAATAGATCCCGCCATTCCTAAATCACGTTGCTACACTACCTTGCGATTTATTGTTAATCACCGTACACGTTTCAGGTTTTTGCTGTTTTTTCTGACATTAATATTTCACTAGGTAGTGTAGCAATGCATTTGATGGATAGTGGGATATTTTGTTATTGCTTTACTACAAATTTACTGTCAGTGAAAGAATTCTGACAATCGGTCAGTATTTGGCGAAGTTAGGGACAAAAATATAGTGGCACCTTTTTTATGACAAGGTGTGTGTATATATACATACATACAGACACACATACATCTATTACCATAAACTAAAGTAATTTTAAAACAATGCTACAATACCTCCATAAACTGAGCGTTGACTTTGAACTCTGGAGGTACTATTCCTTTCTCGCGAGCAGCTAGCTGTCGGTCCTCGATGCCGATGAACAGGTGCTCAATGGCACGGGGAACTATACCGACCAGTTCATCGTCCTCTCCACTAACATCAAACGCCGTTCCCATTGTGTACGTTTTTCCAGAACCCGTCTGCAAGATAATGAACCAGTTTTCATAACAGCAGCAGCGGCTAAAACAATAACCATTTACTGCCATTATACAGGTAAAACTGTGCTACCCAGCACCCTCAGTTAAGAAATAGAACCTTTTGTCAAATGCTCATGCTGATAGCAATTAACGCATTTGGGTTTTGGGGGAAGATGCTGGAGATCTCTTCAATGGTGTTACCTACACCATCCCAGTACCATACAGGTGGGGGCGTGGCATAGTGGTAGCGTCGTTGGTCTCGATCAACGAGGTTAACCTACTCTGAGCCCGGTTATTACTACCGAGATGGGTGACTGTGCCCGAGTTCGACTCCAGGAGGCAGCACTTTATTTCGGTATGTAACCAACCACCCAGGTCGACTCAGCCTTCTACCCTCCTTGGGATGGTAAAATGAGTACCAGTCAAAGGGCGGTGATGCTTTGCTTTGTTGATCAAGACCAACACGTTACCACTATGCCAAACCACCACAGGCAGTTTAGCATTAAACTTATGGTGTGGCGGGACCTCTGACAACTACTTTATTGCAAATTTACTGCGGAGTTTTCTTTGAAAGGATTAGTAAAATCAATCAACGATAATTGCGCCTCTGCGTCCAGGCAATCCTGCTGAAAGGTGTACTAGCCCAAGGTCTGACATGGCGGAAGGAACTGTTCTAACTGTTTTCAAGCGGGTACTCCCTCAAAACTAAAGGACATCCATATCAGCTCCCCAGATGTGAATATGAATTACATAAAAAGTCTTTTATTCCTCGATGTCTGTATAGAAATTGCAACTGTTAAACAGTCAGCTTTTTCATTGTTTGCTTTTATGTGTGTTTATCTCTATGTGTGTTCATGTCTGTATTTTACTATGTGCGTTTTTTTCTTTTTTCTCTCGGGTGTCTGATTCACTGTCATGTTCAGTTTGTTGCATGTACGTTTGTTACGTGCTCTAATGAAGATCAATCAATCAATCAATCAATCAACATCATCAAATTATGACAATAAGCATCACTGACATTGTGTCCAAATTTGACAAGTACCAAACTGGTGTAGCATCAACGCTTTTGACTGTCTGAACGTTGATAATGTGCACAGGCATTATGTCGGTATGTCGTTTTTATTGGTTGCTGCGGGTGAATACAGTTGGTCATTCAGTAGTTCTTTGGTGTGGCCACTGCAAATAGCTTTTCATCAGTGGACCAAATGTTGCTAACATCACCAGATGAATATTTTTAATAACTGGTTTGAGTCTTGGCATGGCAGTTAGCTTCACTCAGTTCCATAGCATGGCCTTTTTTCATCTAAACTTTTCACAACAGACTTTAGCAACATGCTTAAAAGTGGACAGGATCTTTATTATCAGTTTATTACTAATAAACTGCTAAGTCTGCCAGTGAAAGAATTTTGGAAATTGGTTGCATTTGGCAAGTTGTGAACAAAAACAAAGTAGCACATCTTTTTCTATATGCAGTGTATATTAATAATATTTAAAGAAACAGACTGACTTATATAAAATACAGTGTGATAGATACGATACATCAGAGAACAACCTGTCCATAAGCGAAAATTGTAGCATTGTAGCCATCAAAAGTCCTAAAACCAACCACATGTTCATTTATTTCCAAAACTTAACCAAGGTATAAACAACAAATAATTTAACAAGCTTAATATCACAAAAAGCACAACAAATTATCAACAACAGTATTTTTAAATTTCACCATTATGGCTAAACAATAATAAAAAATAAAATTAGCCCCATGTGGGACTGATGGTCGACTCTTTGCAACTGACGTTTCTGCCAAGTTCAAAGACACGTGACACAAAAAACTAGGCCAAATATAAATAATCCGGCCGGATCAATTTTAGATATTGTGCCCTAGTTTAAGAATCAGTGGTCTGTTGCCAGTTCCAATTGTAAATGGCAAAGGAGATAGGTTTTGAAAATGGAAGGATTTTCAACTTTCAAGGGCTCGTGACCTTGACCTTGACCCTGGATGCTACGGACGTACGGACGAACATTTAAGACCTACTTAATTAGATCGACTCTGAAGGTCGACTCAAAAATGCACCGATGAGTATCAAATCTGTTAAGACTGTTCGTGTGAGCCAACACGGCAGCTCATAGGATGATTAGTGTAGCATACTACACCCATACATATTGAACAGACTTTACTGAGCAATGCCAATGAGGATGGTGGGTACATTTGAGGTAGACTCTAAGGAATCCATTTCAGGTTAAGATAGTGCACGCCCAGATCAATGATGACTTTCTGAATTATCACTGTACATTAATTGTTGTGAGGCGTAATAGTGCAATACATAAAGTGTAAGGGCATGCACTGGTGATCCAGAGGTCACACGTTCAAACCCCATCCATTCTGCTGTTATGCAGAATGTAATGGCAGCCTACTGCTGGGCTTATGAGTGACTCATGTCCTCTGCGGGCTGTCTGCCTCAAAAACCGATCACTACAGTTATCAGAATTATTGGAGTTCTTTCACCTTTACTGTTACATTAACTGTAACCTTCTACAAATCACACTGTGCAAACAATATGCCTCTGAAATATCTGCACCAGTTCAACGGCCATTTTCCATACAAGTAAATCTGAGTTACATAGTTACCCCTCGATCCATGGGGGTTACCGGTGCAAATTTCTGGTAGGCGGATGCGCCAAGGCCGAGTCAAACCCCGGCCACTGAGCGCATCATGCTCTACTGCACAAGGCGGCCGAGTGCATTAACCATACGGCCAAAATGGCAAGTCTTGTCCATAAAGGTTAAGTGGTGCAAATTTCTGTGTAGAGAGAAACCCTTGCTGACACCAACCATGGGAATCAGTCATTGGACCTCATCATTTATTCATCCATCAACTGACTCCGGAGGCAAGAGATGTTGCTCCCGTTAACGTAGGCTCTCCTACGCCAGTACGGTAACTGATGTACCTAAATAAAGAAAAAACCGTCCATGAAAATATGTTGCAAGTGCTGCAAATACTAGCGATCCCTTTTTGAGACACATTGTGGAACTAATGTTTCTTCATAAGATATGATACGATACAATACGGTAGATTAATGTGTGCTCAAAATCTGACAAGATGGCCAGCTTAATCTAGCACATGGAACAGAAACGAAAAATAAGGGAAAAAATTAAAACAAAAATCGAGTAGCTCAAAAAAATGGTCCAGACAATAGTCTGTGGAGGCAACAAATAAATATTACAGACAAAGAAGGACATAATAACTGTAAGACGCTCAAAACAAACCCATCAATAAGTCTGCTGGCACACGAGTTGTACACTTGTTGCTGGCCGGTGTTCATATCAAACACATAGTCAAATGTGAATGCCTTGTCTTGCCCTATGACTACCTGTGGCTCGCCAGGTGTCACACTCGTGCATACGCGGCACATGTCAATTCGTTCACGTGCCAGCTGTGGCCGAATTCTGCGCATACACAAATCCAGAGAAACATTTTTACTAATACCAACATTACTTTTGGTCAAGTTTTTTTCTGAAGGGTAAAAAGACTGTTGAAGGGCTGAAATAGACACAGCCGAGTATCCTTTATTTTTATGCATTGTGAATTTGCCCATCACTGAAACACATAATTTAACTGATAAAAATGCTTTTACAACGTTACCTGCAACAATGTCATTTGATGACAATATTAAAAGAGATAAACTATTTTACTAAAAAATAATTTCAAACTTCAACCGGTAAACAACAACAATGGCAAATACTGCAATTCGGAAAGATTCACTGACCCTATAAATAGAATAACATACCACAAGAATGTGATGCAGCAAGTGCAGATATACATGCACTTGGGAAATGGCACAACAGCTACTTGTAGTTGGTGTGCAACACTAAATACTGTTCATTTTTACTGCATGATGCTATGCTAGCGCAGTATACGCTGTTGTCATGAGTCTCTCTGTCTGTCACAAGCCAGCACTGTACTAAAACTGCTAAACATAAGATCACGCAAACAACTCCGTACGATAGCCCAGGGATGCCAAAAATCTCAGCGAAATTCCAACAGAATGACCCCCTACAGGAGTGCCAAATACAAGTGGAATAGGTTCAAATTGGCAATTTTGATCAACATCTTGCTATATCTCAAAACGATGCAATGTAGTGACATAGTTACAATAGAACACTAATAGGAACTCGTATGCGCTCTATCGAATTGCGATATTTCAGCGACCTTAAGTGACCTAGCTACCCAAAACAACCCTATTTTCGCTATTTTGTATCGCTTTTCAAATGTTCGTAGTGTGTAGAGATAGAGACTTCAAATGTGGTAGATAGTTTGACCATAGCAAGAGCTAGCCCACGAATAGCAAACTATTCCTGAAAATGGGGTGTGGTCAGGTCATGCTAACCATTTAAATTTTGGTGGGCACCAACCATATCTCTGAAATGGCTGAAGCTAGACAGGTCCAATTTTGCACGCATGTATGCTATCATGCTATGTCAAGTCACAGCATAGGGATTACAAATCACCCTTAAAAGTAGCATGGTCAAAGTCGTGTAATCACTTTAAATTTTGACGCCCCCTCCCCAATGATATCGCTGGAACGGCTGTAAATAAATCTGTTGCACAACTGCACAACGTTGTGCATATAATATTAATGTTTTATTTTACGTTCTACGCTTTACGCTTTTTATGCTGTTAACCAACAGTTTTGTTTACATCATAGCTTTGGATTTTTCTAAGGCCTTTGATAGTGTGCGCCATTCAACCTTGATGGACAAGATGGCACAGCTGGCCATGCCTGATCAAGTTTACAATTGGATCAAAGACTTTTTCTACGAGCGCTACCACTGTGCCAAGTTTGCTGGGGATATCTCTCCTCTTGTGGACATTACAGCAAGTGTAGTACAAGGCTCTGGTCTTGGACCAGCCGCATATATAGTCACTGCTGCTGACTTGCGACCAAAGTGTACTGGTAACTCAACTGTCAAGTTTGCTGATGATACCTATCTTATCATACCAGCTGCTAACTCTCACACTCGTGAAGATGAAGTATCACATGTAGAGACGTGGGCTGACAGAAACAATTTACACTTGAACTGTGCCAAGTCCCACGAAATCGTGTTCCGGTCCCGCAGACTCCGAGGTAAAGCCGATAAGCCAGCACCGCCATGTTCTGTAATTGAAAGAGTCAATAAGCAGACAATACTAGGTGTAGTTGTGAACAGTAAACTTACTGCAACTGACCACATCAGCTATCTACTCGACTCTTGTTCCAGTTTACTACATGCCATACGAGTGCTGAGAACTCACGGCCTTCCTAGTCAGTCACTGAAAGACGTTTTCCATGCTACCGTGATAGGCAAGTTGACTTACTGTGTGCCAGCATGGCATGGATTCTGCTTGGCCTCTGACTATACGCGATTAAACTCGTTCTTGCGACGTGCAGTTAAACTAGGGTACTACGACAAACAATCTGCAACTATTACTGATCTCTTCGATGATGCTTATGATGCGTTTTTTCGTAAGATATTGTACAACAAACAGCACGTTATTCACACGTATTTGCCTGAACGATCTGACATTGTATATACTTTGCGTTCTAGACAACACGACAAAAATCTAATACCCAAAACTAGCGATCTTAATGATCGACATTTCTTAATCAGACTTCTCTATAAAGACTGCTATTAGGCTGCTCTAGCCTATGTTAGTATTCTACGTTTTATTTTACATCGTGTTGGCCTACTGATTGTTCTCTAGTTGCGTCTGTCAACTTTTAATAAAGAATTTTATGATGATGATGACGACCTACAGCCAGGTTAACACTAACCTGACCGCCACTTTAACACTGCTTTCCGTAGACGCATCCATTCTAATTATGTAAATGTTGAATACTATTGGTAATTCACATAAACAGACTTTGTGTTGTTAATATGTAATGCATTTATCGCACATTATTAACTTCATCTCCGACCGGATGTCAGATTCAGCAGCTGCACAATGTAAAGTAAACAAACTGCAATCCGACAATAAATAAGTAAATTTGATATCGCCAACACCTTGAGACACGGTGTAAAATAAGTCTTATTTTTTACAAACGTCAACGTATTACGTTACGTTTGCTATATGCGATCGCAATTCCGTCTGTCGTCTGTCTGTCTGTCTGTCTGTCGTCTGTGACGTTGGTGCACCCTACTCAG
>Ga0209363_1001257_pt1 | contig 11876 bp, 6 predicted proteins | sample WorMetexBAHAMAS3_FD_187385 | JGI IMG/M metagenome (GOLD analysis project Ga0209363, IMG submission 187385) | Marine gutless worms symbiont microbial communities from Max Planck institute for Marine Microbiology, Germany - Inanidrilus exumae... | ecosystem: Host-associated > Annelida > Digestive... | reverse complement strand
ACACACGGCCGGCCGTGTTACGGTGTGTATAGGCAAAAAGTACAAATATGCTATACACACGGCCGGCCGTGTGTATAGCCAAATGCAGTCAACTTTCACATGGCCGGCCGTGTGCAAGTTGACTGCATTTTGCCTATATACACGGCCGGCCGTGTGTATAGGCTAAATGCAGTCAACTTGCACACGGCCAGCCGGTAGATGGCGACACTTGACGTCGCGAAACTCTTACTGCTAACAAACCAAACTAAACTGACCCTAACCGTAACACTAACCCTAACCGACACAGTAACGGTAATATTTTTTACGCGCATTTCGTTGACACCCATAGAAAGATTGAATCGCAATAATAAAAGAAATTTTTGCGGAGGCGTGTTAGCAGGGTTCGTGGGTGGGCCCGTTTTTTTCCATTTTCTGACTTTTTACCCCTTTGCTGACAAGAATTCGATAGTAAGTTAATCCTTTATCACTGAAAGATGGTTTTTTTGTGGGGATATATAAGAAAAATTGGCTAGGTCTTTTGGGGGCATAACAGAAAGAAAGAAACAATGGAGTAGCTTGTTTGAATATTTTTGGGCCGTGTGTATAGTCAAACGGTAGTGGAACATCACACGGCCGGCCGTGTGTATAGAAACTTCGTAAATTTAAATAAGACAAATATAAAACTTGCATTTAATAGCAACATTAAATTTCGGGAAAAACAGCAAATGTAAATGTGCAAACTTAGCAGTTTAAAACACGGTGTTAGAAGCCAAATCACATGTCTAAAACTGCTGTAATTAATTTTGGGATTTAGTTAGTCACTAGGCTTCTAACATGGCGCTCAAAAATTATTGTGGCCCATACAACTGTACAAAATTTGGTGTTGTTATGCTTCTTCTTTCTTTCTTCTTTGCGGGGAGATGTTGCCATCTGCACTGAGGCCTCAAGTAGGCCCAATGTGCAACCCCATATCCCCTAACGGGTTAGAATTGCTGAGAGGCTTTTGCAAGCTTTAAAAGAGCACACCAGTGCACCAACACTGCTGCTTTGGCTGTTTGAATGGACAGAAACATTAGAATCAGGTGGCAGAATTGACATCATGTATACCTATTTTGAAAAAGCATTTGACAAGTACCCCACAAGTGGTTATTTAGTAAACTCACATCTTATATACAGTGTGTCTAAAAAAAACGACACTGCTTTGGCTTGCTACAACTTCCACGTACATCAATCGATTTTGATAATTTTTGGCACAAATGTTGCTAAGAAAGCAAGCAGTCAAATGGTACTTTATTTCCCACCTCACCTAACTAGTGCTGCTGCACTACCTGGGGAAACAGAAAGCCGGAAACTGCATCTTTTCACTTAAATTCTGAACGTTTTTTGCCAGCAGACACAGAAAACACTTTCATATTATCACTTGATCACAGCTGAACTGCCCTTCATTCTCACAAGAATCAGCCATATGCACCAAACAAGACCAATGAAGCGAGTATAGCATGCTGCCGTCTGTTACCACACACTCATTGTTTACCAAGTCTGTTGTAATGTCGATCGCTGTGTCAAAAGTGGGAGTTGTTCCTTGTCGAGCCTCAAGTGAAAAGTCAAAGGACAGTATTGGTAGGATATCTTACTATCTCAAGAAATGTTAGCTGTTATCAAACGCTTTGTTGACAACAATATTATTTGCCTTTCAGCAACACAGCTCATGCATGCACCAGTGCATGGTGTGCGCAACACAGTTTAACAGCTGCTGCGCAAAACTAAGCTTCATTTCTCCTGAGCTATGGTCCCAACAGGCCAGAGCTGAACTCAATTAATTACGAGATTTAGGGAGTCTATATCAGCAACAATATGAGTTTTAAGTCAACAAAATTGAAGAAATCAAGCAGCAACTGGTTGAACTCTGGAAAAGCAGTAATACAACATTTGAGTAAAAAAGATGTGATTTTCCTGTTTCCATGTTTTGCCAGGTAGTGCAGAAGCACTAGTTAGGTGAGGTGGAAAAATAAAGTACCATTTGACTTCTAGTTTCCTGTCAACATTCCTGCCAAAAAGTATCAAAATCGGTTGATGCTTGTCGAAGTTATAGCAAGCCAAAGCAGTGTCATTTTTTAGACACAGTGTAGTACGTAGTAGCACAGTCGAATGGATTAAAAACTTCCTATGAGACCTACAAAAACAGAGTAAGAGTAAATTGAGGATGTGCCTGATATACGGTTCAGGTTATGGTTGGCCAGATATCCGGCCGTTTTTAAGCATCTGGTTCCGGCTCTGGCTCTGGCAGAAAAGATGTAAACTACCAGATATCTGAAACGAATATTTTACTCATTTGTTACTAGGAGTTGCAGCCATCATCTTGGTGAAGTTTAAACTTGTAAGCAATAAATGAAAAGCATGATTGAAAATTAAAGACTAACTGTCATTATTTACTTGAGTAAACTGAATAAACACTGCCTGTGTATTTGTGTATGTAGTGATTTGTAGTGATATACATGCAAATTTATATTTGTACATAATCACAATCACAACATTGAACATTATGACAGAAATTTAGTACATTGAAAATTCTGTACATCACACTATCTGGTTCCGGTCGGATTCCACAAAAATGGAATCCGGTACACCCCTAGAGTAAGTGGTTGGTTTTCATGTTGCAGCAAGGTGTTTAGTGGAATACTGCAAGGATCAATTTTGGGCCAACTTCTGTTTATAATATCCACAGATGATTTAGTAGACATCTGCATAGTTAACATTAAATCGTGTTTTTGCTGATGGTGCAAAGATGTAGTATCATATGAAAGACATTGTAGATAAGACAGTCTTGAAACAGGAATTGAAAATTTTGTAAAATGGACTGACAAATGTGATGTGATATACAGATGAGTGCACAGAGGTGTCAGACATTGGCATTGCATCAGTCAGCTAATGTTCTCAGTGATGCATTGTTTGTGGTAGATTACCTGTTTCTTGTATTTATTTAGTAGTATAGGTATAAGGTGTTTTCTTTGTAACTTATCAATTAAAATTCATCTGTTATTGATTAGGTTTTTATTTGCTGGGTTTTAACTGGTTGCACTCAATTAAAATTGTGCAGTTTTTGATTATTTTTGTAATGATTGTCCTGTATTTCATTTTTTGTTGTGTGACATAAGTACCATATCTGATCATAACTGTTCTGAATGCAACCATGTCTCAGGCTAACTTTTTTCTCAGAACCGTATTAGAAGCATGTTTAGTGATGTGTCATTTGTTTATTATAATTAATTAATATAATCATTTTAACAGAGGTAGTTTGAACCTAGCAAAAGCGTTGCTGATCTGGCTAGGTTAAATACAGTAAGCAGAAATCAGTGACTACATTGCAATGCTCTCTTCAACAGTTACAAATGTGAGTACTGCATGAGACCTTGGTGTGATTCTAGACAGTCATCTCAACATGTCGGCAAATAATAATAATAATAATAATAATAATATACACATTTGTATAGCGCCATATGGTCGTAACTTCAGAGGCGCCAAATGTCAGTTGCATGTGTCTGTCACCATGCTCCCTGCTCTGGCTGTGTCCGATCATGCACCTGTTGTTGGCTGATGTAGCTAAGACAGTATTCTATGCATTGCATTTGGACTACTGTAACTGTGATGCATATGATATTGATATCTCCGACATTTTACTCCAGCATCTACAGGCAGTGGAGAACACTGGAATGCCTGGTGACTGGCACTTGAACGTCCAGCCACACCGCACCTTTTTCTCCAGCAGCTACATTGGCTACCTGTACACCAGCGAGTGAATTCATGCTTGCTGTCCTAATTGACGAGGCTCTTAACAGCCTAGCACCACAGAACCTCATGATGACTACCAGGTTGTATTTGCTGTCAACTGCAGTCATCAGACAACTTTAAATGTTCCGTCCTTGGGACACGTTCACATCTTGGCATTCACTGCTGCTGTTTCACGCAATTGGAACACTCTTCCATTCATATCCTTCATCCTGACTTGTTATTAGGACAGGTGCATTTTTCATCGAGACTACATTGCCTAGTGACTGATGCTTTTAGTATGCAGACTTTAAATATTCTTTTTACTTACTTATTTACTTACCTACTTATCTCCTTACTTAGTTGACAACAGTCATAATTTTGATCATTGCTGTCTTTGAGATTGTGATATTTACTTTCCACGATAAACAGTAAAAAATACACAGTGCTATTTATTACTCACTTTTATCAATTTGTGATTTTCTTATTCTGTTTTATCTAACAGTTTTTTTGTATGAAAATTTGAATTTACACATTATAGCTGTGCATTTCTTGAGCATAATTTATTAGTCGGATAATCAAGGTGGCATATAATTAATGGAATTAGTTGAAATCTTATTCTCAGTCAGTGTGATACAGTTATAAACAGATTCATTGTACATGTTTTTGTAAGTGGAAATTTTGTTTGTTTTCAGCATCGAGACACACCTGAAAACAACCCTTCAGTACCGTTTGAGTTTACACCTGAAAATTTAAAGGTAGTGTATTTTAAAATTTGTTTATTGTTTTCATGCTGCATTTTCTCGGAGTGATACTGGTTATGCACTTGTTTCAGCGAGATGAGTCCAATAATTGAATCAGAATAAGTCTTAAATTAAAAATTATAATCAGTGTGTTTGGCTAAGCAAAAGCTAGTTGACATAAGGCTGTTTTCCAAGTACATTTAAAGTATAATACTCTAGTAATATAAATAACTTCCAATAATGAAAGACAAATGCAGAAAAATAGTCAGATAGTGTAACAAATTTGAAATACAGTGCACAGTTTACCGTGAATGCATTAAAAATGTGTTAGTTTAAGTAAAAGCCAACTGATGGCTTTTTTGAATAGGTACCTAACGTTAACCGATCTTATTGTACAGTTGAACACATCTCTGAGACGCATATTTTCTGACTTTCTGATTCATTGTGCCCATAGGATCTCTGGGACCCAGACCCCAAATTCGGTACACTTATTAACTCTGTCTTGTAATAAGCAGTCTGTGTTATATATGAACTGCTTTTTACTGTGCAATACTATGCTAGTGCAGTATATGCTGTTGTCGTGTGTCTGTCTGTCCGTCTGTCCATCTGTCTGCCCATGTGTCTGTCACACGCCAGTATCGTAAGGGCTAAATGTAGGATTATGCAAACAACACCATACAATAGATAGCCCAGGAACACTAGTTTTCTGACGCTAAAGATCTCGGCGAAATTCCAACGGGGTCACCTCCAATGGGGGTGCCAAATAGAGGTGGGGTAGGTTTAAACGACGATTTTCGACCAATATCTCGCTATATCTCAGAAAAGGTGCATGATACGGACATAGTTACTATGGAATGCTAATAAGAAGTCATATGCGCGCTAACGAATGGTGCTGTTTCGAGTGACCCCAAACCACTCCTTTTTGACATTTTGTATCGCCTATCATATCTTTGTAGTGGGTGGAGATAGCGATTTCAACTTTTGTAGATAGGTTGATCATAGCAAGTGCTAGCCCATGGATGGCAAATCATCCCTGAAGGGGGCATGGTCAGGTCACATGAACCATTTCAATTTTGGTGGGCACCAACCCCATGTCTGAAACAGCTAAAGCTACAGTCATCAAATTTTGTACACAGGTATCATAGACTATATCATCTAGTCTCAGCATAAGAATGACAAATCACCCTTAAAAGGGGCATGATCAGAGTCACGTGACCCACTTTAATTTTTGGGCCCCCAGTGATATCTCTGGAGTTGCGAAAGCTAGATTTTTTTACATTCTTCACACGAGTAGACTGTATTAAGTCTTAGCCTACGGACAACAGACTGTTTGCTACAAGACCAAGACAACAAACCACCACTAAAAGGGGCATGGTCAGGTTACATGACCTATTTTCAGTTTCAACTGCAGTCATATCTCTGGAATGGCTGAAGCAAGAATCGCCAAGTTTTGTATGCAGGTACAATATATCAATTGCTAGCTTGAGACGACAGACTACCCCCTAGTGGGCGTGGTCAAAGTCATGTGAGCCATTTTTTTATAATTTTGCTTCAATCATATCTTTGGAATTGGTGAAGCTAGGCATTTCAAATTTCGTGTGATGATTGATACACAGGAGTACTGGTGCATGCTTGATATGTTGTCCCCACATGACCTCTTTAAATTTTGGGAAATAAATGATAATATGTCGGAAACGGTGCAAGATAATGCCATAGTTCCAATGAAAGACTAATAGGAAATTGTGTGTGGTCTATTGAATGGTACCATTGCCTATGCCGTTGAAGGTCACTTTTGATGTTTGAAACCTTTCTAAACTCCCATTACCTTGTGAAACATAGCACGAATTTACTAACATAGCACATCACGTCTGTCGGCAATAGCCGAGCGTCTTGTACTTGTAACTTGCACTTCGTCTTGTGGAACAACAGAATACATCTCACTTTCCTCTACACTAACAGTGACTGAGTCACCTTTCATTAATCTCACATGCTTGGCCTCAAGAAGGTTTGATGCACTACTTGTTTTGTAGTGATTTATGGTTCTATTACAAGTACAGTCAGGATATGATTTCTGTGTGTTTTGGCATAGAAGATATTTGATTGATATTGTATATGTGCATTTTTTGTTGGTAATTGCTCTTGCCTGTTTATTTAAAGCTTGTCATTTGCTGATGGTTTGTATACATGCTTTTGTATTAATCCTCTTATTGTCAGAGTCAATGGAGTCAATGTGAAGTAAAAAATGAAGAATATATAATCCATTTGTTTAAATGCACCAATTTTGTTATGTTTTAGCGAGCAAAGCATATTATTGGAAACTACCCAAAAGGGTATGAAGCTTCAGCTGTCATGCCTTTGCTTGATCTGGCCCAGCGGCAGAATGGTACGTTATGTGACACTGTTGTTGAAAATAACATTTGTGTCTTCTATGATTGAGTCAACATGCTATACATCATGTGATGTCAGTGTTACAGTGTGTGCACAGTTAATTTTTATTATTGAATTATACCACATCAATTCTGTGGGTTGACTTTCTTCTCTATGATATTTTTCTGTTTTTTACTGATCAGTTTCTGCAGACGTCCTGCCAAAATGAAATAGTAGCCAGTACTTCTGTTATAAGCAAGGCTAATGTATTGCATATTTAATGTTATAGGTTATTACTGGCCCACTTACACATAGTGTAGGTGAGCCAGACTAGTAACGGTTGCTGGCGTCTGTTGTCTATCATTGTCTGTAACACTCCACATATGCAATGTAACTCACCAGGGGGCAGCACACAATGGAGGGCCAGTAGACGCATAGATGCGCTATGTGAATGGTCAGCATTATGCCAGCTAACTATTTTGTACAAGGAATGATCGTGTATGTTTGTTGGACGTAGCATCTATAGCATCACATGTAACTTCAGTCTAAATGGCAATCCTGTCAAAGTAGTTAATGATAGTAAAGATCTTGGGGTAATTGTTGACAGTGGCTTGAAGTTTCATACACATATTAATTAATGGACTTGTAGCTAAAGCCCATGTTAGAGGCGAATCTTATTCATAGATGTTTTGTTTCTATGGACACCTGCACTTTAGTTAAAGCTTTCAAAACATATGTTTGGCCCCTACTGGAATATTGTTCTTGTGTTTGGTCACCATATCTGCGGACTTCCAATAGACAGATCGAATCAGTCCAGCGCCGATTCACTAAAAGATTGTCAGGCCTTTATTCACTGTCATACATAGACAGGCTAAAAATTCTATTTAAGTGAGGCGTTTATATTTTGATCCGATACTAACGTATAAGATTATCTTTCATTTGAATGACTTAGATGTGGATACGTTTTTCACATTTAACCGATCTTATTGTATGCGTGATCACATATATAAGCTACTTCCTTTGTATACTTGTGTCGACGTATATAAACATTTTTTTCAGTAATAGAGCTGTAGAGCCGTGGAATAGTTTGTCGACTGAGCCGCACCATTTTTCGTCATTGTCTGCTTTTAAGACGTTGTTGAAAAGTGTTGATTTGTCAAAGTTTGTGCAACAGTAGAATGATTCTATATTGTCGGAGTTTAGACACTTATTAGACTATGCTGTATGTTTTTTAATGTTTTAATTTTTTTTTGTTTTCCTTTTCTTTTTTCCTTTTGGTTGGTGCCTGTAAGAGCTATTTTGTAGCCTTGGTACTATGGTCATTGCGATCTGTATATGATGTTAAATAAATAAACTCTAACCTCCGTAATCTGAATGCACAATTTGCCACCATCAAGGGCATGTGGGCAGTGAAATTTTACTCCAACAAAATGCTCCAGTTTTAACTATGGTGCCAACTAGCACATATTAACCTGTATAATGACCATGTGTTGTGCCCTTAATGTACAACACTGGAAGCTTAGACCTTGTATGAGCAGGAAATGTCCTTGAATTTCATTAAAAATAGTGGGAACTGTGTAGCATTAGTTGTGAATATGTAAAAGCTGAATTATTATGTTATGCTGACAGGATGGCTACCGATTTCGGCGATGCATTATGTTGCCGATATGCTGAATATGTCAAAAATGCGAGTGTATGAAGTTGCCACTTTCTACACCATGTTTAAACGGTATTTCTGATTAGTAAGATTATTTTTGCGCAGTAGTTTATACCTATTCTATGGAGTGACAAAGAGTAACAACTGGAACAATGCAGGATATATTTTGATTTCTATTAGGTGACTGTTGTCATCAGTTTGGTTCTGTCATGGGAGGAAATGAAGCATGGTGTCGTCTTTGTTATGAGTTGATAGTTCATGAAAGAAATGAGACCAGTGTGTGACTGTCCATCGTTGTGGTCAGTGCTCTTAGTTCCATGCAGTGCTTTGACATGGTTGGCTGATAGGATGGACATCTGCTATTCAAAAAAACGACACTAGTTATCCTCGAACATTTTTTGTTGAAACAAAATGGAGGAACAAAGTCAAGTAGGCGACCACAACTGCAGGTTCACGTCTAAAATAGTCATTGAATTGGCAAATGTGGTTTGTGTAAAAGATTTTATGGTGTTGCTTAATAGTTTGACACAAGGGCGATAAAATCACGCGATAAAGCGATAATATCGCTTATGTGTCATGGCGTGTCCACAACTTTTTGGCCCCATTGCAGTTGCAACTTTATTGCACGATATTATCGTGCAATAAACTTGCTCATGTGTCATGTCATTGCACTTAATCATCCGTAATGACACCTGGCCTAGCCGTCTTCCATGAACCACCTGCTAAGTGTGTGATTATCCACAGTTGTGGCATGTGCTTTGGCCTGACAAAGCAACCCAGGCCAGCTCAGCCTCTTGCCCTCAGCGGGTGGGAAATGAGTACCGGCCAAAGTGTGGTGAAGCTGTGCAGCTGGGGAGTAAAAGTTTGGCATGGTTTATTCCATTTGTCGATTAGACGTGTGGGTGGCAAGTAAAACTGTGTGATCCCTGATTGACACATGCCATACCTGAGAGCATTAGAGATGAATATCATAATAAAGTGCTGTAGAAATCTATGGTGTACTTGACTTTTACTTCACTGAGTCTAGAAAGTAGTTGTAAAATGGTTGTGTATAAGTTGTGTAGTAATAATAATAATGATAATAGTAATAATAGCAGCAACAACAGCAAGGCAGCCGAGGATAGCTAACTTTGCCCCCGTAAAAACAACAGAACTTGTTGACAGCATATGATCAATCTCGTATTCCACATGCCCCATTATGTGAAAACATGATATCATCCACAAAACTGGAAGTACGTAACATATTGCATTGTTATCAGAGGAGGACCAAGCCATGGTCACAGGTTAACACATAGAAAATATCGTGAAGTTTGGACATGTTTTTAGACGTGCAAGTGACCATCAGCTTTGATGTGATGATGACAGTATGATTGTTTGTTGTAGTGAGCCAGTCGGGAAATACCTCGTGCAAGTGTGTACAACTACACCATGCATGCTCGGTGGCTGTGGCAGCTCTGTCATCCTGGATGCTGTGAAGAAGAAGATTGGTATGCTGATGGGTGTCACTATCAATCTGCATGACACTGTCATTATTTTTTGTTACCTGCTACTTTGTTGATCCAGGTAGTCAGTTGGTCCACTGTTTGCACACCCATCTGTCCAGCCAGTAACGGTCAATTAAATGACCTTTGACGTAGGTATGTAGCGTGTCTTGACACTGTCTAAGTGATGTTCGAAGGTCAGGGTTATATGTCAAGAGTTCAAGGTCATAAGAGGAAAATGTTGCTGAAGTGATCAGTGAAGGCTCTAATGGAGCTTTCGAGTTGTTAGTGTTGTGGAAATTTTCTTATACTTCATGGCACTGTAATAACAATATTTTCGGTGATACTAATAGTAATCACAACGACTGTGGTCAAATTTCGATGAAAGGCTACATCGCAAGGCCGAGGGCAGATTTTTCATAGTGGACAGTTTAATGTAACACTGGCCAGTTGGAAGCATTGCATTGCACTGTCCTACCGTTATTCAGGATTGAATGATCCCTTTTGCTGCGTACACCACAGCAGAGACACTGAGTGCTCTTCAGGGTCGGACAACTCCCAGAATTGCCTCTTCCCATTGAGGATCTCAACTGTTATCTAATACACGGTTCCTTTGACTCATTTTAGTCAGCTTCCCAAATGGCTTCATGATCGGTTCAGCCATTTTTGCACAGCACATCCATGTGACTAACGCAGAGGCAGACACACAAAAGCACACTGCTTGTGACATCTGATAGCAATAGGCTGCATATATGCATTATGCAATGCGTGTGATGCGGCCTAATAATAAGCAAAATGATCGTATTTAAATGAGGCTGTTATTGACAGTATGAGCACTATTTTTTGACGTAATTATATCAGTTTATTAGTTTTTATGTCATCAGCTGTGAATACTGCTTCTTATTTCTTGAGGCTGTTCTTATCATTGCAGTGTCTGTACGTTGCACAGTGTTACAGGAAAACAGTTAAACCATGGGACTATGAATATGCGGTAAACATTTTAAAGAGCTTAGCTTTATAACGCATCTAGTGTTTGGTATCATTGCCTTTGTCACAATGTCACATACGTACACTTATGTTTCCCAGTTTTACCTGAGTTAATTGTCTGTCTGGTGCAATATGCGGCAGGTGGGTGTCGCCGTCTGCTGCCTTGAAAAATCTTCATACACCTAAGACAGAGCCGTGACATGGCAACCATCAACTGCCACTAAATAAGCCTACCTGCTGAGCACTTTGGGGGTGCCCTAAGGGTGGTCCAGGTTGTTTTCTGCTTTAGGGCTACCCAACTTATCCGTGTTTGCCTAGCAAGCCCCAGGGACAGTCTAGCTTAAGTGATTCCTATGAGTATGTCTTGCACTGTCTTCGCAATGGCAACGTCTGCCATTGAAGAATCCACACAATGATGATGACAGTGCAGTCGTTACAGATTTGGGTTGGATGCCAAACTGTCATTACTCATGATTAGTTCACGTGCTGTACATGACTTATATGTTGATAGGTGTGGAGCCCGGTCACACGACGTCAGACAAGATGTTCACATTGGCTGAGTGTGAATGCCTCGGAGCATGTGTGAATGCACCGCTGGTTCAGATCAATGATGATTACTACGTTCGTATATCTGCTACTGAATACTCTATTCACATTTCACTCCAACCGACCGAAGATTAGGCCGAATGTTGTAGTTCTGTTTGGACGAATACTATTGTCAGAAGTAGACTAAATATGAATATTTTGAGTTCCGTTGAAGGAAAGGCAGTTTGCAACTAGAAACCGTAAGCATCGCCGAGCCGCTGCAAAACCGGCAGCATGCGCGCGAAACCCCTAATGCTGTCAACATTAGGAGGGAGAGAGAGTGAGAGGGAGAGTTGAAGGCAAGGAGGGAGG
>Ga0209363_1001255_pt1 | contig 11877 bp, 4 predicted proteins | sample WorMetexBAHAMAS3_FD_187385 | JGI IMG/M metagenome (GOLD analysis project Ga0209363, IMG submission 187385) | Marine gutless worms symbiont microbial communities from Max Planck institute for Marine Microbiology, Germany - Inanidrilus exumae... | ecosystem: Host-associated > Annelida > Digestive... | reverse complement strand
TCAGTTGCCTTTTTAAATCCTACATAATCCTTATCATTTATTACATTATCATAGCATTTGTACTCTTTATCGTCCCTTGTATTACTTGCTTGCACAAAATTTTTAAAAAAATCTGATTTAAATCAAAAAAAGTCCGATTTAAATCATAAAAAGCTGATTTTTATGATTTTTAAATAAAAATCATGATTTTTTCCAACCCTGCAGAGAGCACACTTATAATAACTACATAGCCAAATGTGTGTTCAACTGTTACATTTTAGCATTTAGGGCCGGATGCACCAACGCTTAAATTTAAGTAGGGATTAAATCGCCCGTTAATCTCCACTTAATGCAAAATGCATTGCACCATGTCCACTTAGGCACTAGTCGTTACTTAAACCTCAACTTAACTAAGTTACACTTACTTTGGTGCAACGAAATCCAGATAAGTAGCGATTTAGGGCCGGTTGCACCAACCATACTTATATTCGAGTAGTGCTTAAATCTCTACTTAGGTGCTAATTAGTGTAAATCGCGTTGCATCGTCACCCATTAACTGCTAAACTCCGGTGCAACGATTCTGATTTAAGTGGAGATTTAATCGCTACTTATTTAAGTGGAGATTAGTCAAGTGACAATTTAAGTGTGGTTGGTGCAACCGGTCCTTACTCAGCTAAACGTTTATTCTGTACATTGAATGTATTTCAGATGTCAATAGATCCAGAGTTGGCTCTGAAGACATTTGATAAGCTGACGGACATGGAGAAAGCATTCTATCCACCACACAGCTAATGAGTACTCTGCAGCTGAAATGTGTATCGTGAACTGCAATAGATGAAACGAGGCATTATATAGAGTGACACTGGCAGTGGGCAGCCATACAAAATCTTACTTGAAAACACACAAAGTTTTGCTGTTATGTCAATGACAGGCAAATCAACTAGTGCATATTGGTGTAGGTGTGGCTACGTTAGCAGTTGCAGTTTATTGCACATTCACAGTATTTGCGGCTAATTCGTTTTATAGTGTTACAATTACTGGAAATGCTCACACAGTGGGATTAATTCACGAGTTTTTGCAATTAATACAAAAAGAAACAGAAGCATGCAGTCATAAGCGTCAGCTTGTTCCCTCAGTGTATTAGCTTGGGTATACTCATAAGTAAATACACCAATACTTCATCGTGACGATACATAAGACTGTTAACAGTGCACCAAAAATGTCTGGCAGCTGAGTGCCTAGACCCTCTAGGTCAGCTTAAGGGGAATATCAAAGCCATGATCCTTGTTCTTTTACGTGCCTTTAAAGCTTGTGTACAAACAATACAGTACTGGAATTTAACCACTGTCTGGTCGCCTGTACAAAAAAGGCATAGAAGCCGTTGAGAAAGTACATAAGTTCACGAAGTGACTCTCTGGACTAAGAGACTGCTCATATTCCAAACGTCTTCAGAAGTTAAATCTTGAAAGTTTGGAACTACGAAGGATACACTACGATCCGACTCTAACGTATCAAATTGTTTTTGGTCTATCAGTGCTGAAATGTCAAGAATTCTTCCAATTAAGCGGGTGCAGTGGTATAGCGGCCACTGGTTTAAGCTCATGAAGCAGCAAAGTCGCGGTTATCGGAGACATTTCTTTACTACCAGAGCTATCCACATTAGGAACTTTTTACCTAAGAATGTAGTAAATTTTATTACACTGTGCACTCCATGCACTGACGCCACTGCATGCGGTTTATTATGTAATTTATAGTGATGGCACGATACGCCCGTGGGGGAAAAATGATGGATACGATACGATACAAATACTGCACAAAATATCGCGATACGATACAATACAGTCCCAATCCCAAAACGCTCTACCATATTTTACTGTATACACAAGTAGACCTATGTTCAACAGTCCGAGATTAATGTAGCTTAAAACCACTCTAGCAGGCCTCCACACACACCATCACAACGGATATGCGGACAGCGTCCAACTGCTCGCATATGGTGCGACCGCACACTGGCTGGACGACAACTTTGGTACCCACAACAAGTGCCTTGCAGTACATCCGACACCAAGCAGCCACATGCTGACTTTGATGTAATTCAGTAATAGTAAGACGAAAAGGTATACGCCTGACACATGCACAAGTGAACCAGCAACGGCCTTCAAGGTGGATGGGAGAGGATGCACAAACAAACATCACCCCTTCCCTATACCGGGCAATTTACTGGCACTTTGCACGTCCGCATGGTCTGTGGAATGCATTCGCCTGCAATTGGTGACACTAATTACTCCCTTCCCGTCGCTCTTTGCTGATGATGCCGATAGCGATTACCGAAACCATTGCCGACGACGCAGCCTTAGAATAGTGCAGAATATAGATTCCTTTGAGAGGGAATTACCGCAATATGGATATGATGTGAGACCCCTTCGATATCGCGATATTCGACATGATGCGATGTATCGTGCCATTACTAGTACTTTATGACTTGTAAATATCAATTGTTATGATGTTGTGACCTTAGTGTTTTCATAAATGAATGCCAGTCTCAAGACTGATTCACCTGTCTACATTTCTTGTTTCTCAGAAGTAGACCACTATAATGTAACAGCTCCTTACACATGTGCTGGTGTTGGATTTACTTTTATTTTTGCTACCATATTGAATATCATATTGCTATCATATATTGAATACATCAATACTGCATGTTGAACAGCATGTTGCAGAATTCTAACAAGCAACATAAACCTTACGCAACACACTAACAACATCCAGAAAAAACTGAAAATAGTCGTCAAAATAACGTGAACATCATAATGTCCTAGTTGTTACAGTAGCAGAATGCTGGACTGATCATTAAGGAAAATCGTCAAAGTCATCATCTGCAATCTCCTTTGCACTCTCCAGTTCCTGCTGTTCACGCTCTCGACGCTCCTAAACATTGAGCAAAACAGTTGCATCTTGATGTTTTATTGACGTATGCAGATTTATTCAAAGTAATGTACCATACTGTGATATAAAGCTCAATGAAATATCATAACTGATTAAATGACAACAAACGAAAGCTCACGACTAACCTCTGCTGATTCTAGATCTTTGTTGTATGACTTCGGTGGAAAACGCATCGCCTGTACATCATTGGCAGCAGCTTATAACTAACAAGAAGAAGTAGGCACTCACTACAGCATAAAGACCCACACCGGCAATGTTTTTGAGACTCGACCTTGACGTTTGACCTTTTGACCCTCTGCCAACATAGTATCAAAGTTGTGATCTAAGCCTTCAAACTCAATATCCTTCTCTTTAGCTGCCTTCTCATGGCATTTGACTCTACTGTTAATGTAAGCTTATGGAGCACTCTGAGTACATTGTTGGGGGCTGGCCCTGGTAGATTTAGGGCACGATCCACGCAGTAGTGACAGCTGGAGAGCCAGATGAAATTTTGTTTTTTTGTCAGTTAAGCAATGCACAATTTCACAGATTTCCCACCAGCCAAAATTTGAACACAACATGTCGATCGGCGTCACAATGAAAACTTTCCAAACAGAATTTATTTAATGTCTTGCTACTTCGGGCGTCTGTAACTTCACACTGATTATAAATTGACGGAAATTCACTACCAAATGATCCCTCTATGGATGTCTTAAGTTTCCATTTTTACCACTGGAATCAAAAGTCATTCCTTTGGTCTGTACACTCCGTACAAGAAAACTCCCCAAAATTTTTGGCAATTTCAACATTCGATATTCGGTAAACAAAGTACGCCACAGTACCTGCCGGCTGAACGACGTGGAACAAAAGCAGTCTTGAATTGGAAACTGTAAATAAGTAACATGGCAGATAACACAGACATCACTCAGTCGCAGGCAGCCATGCACCACACTAGGCCTTGTTGAATGCAGGAAGTAAACAGCTTGTGCACAGATAGCCGAGTTCTTTGAGCCAAATGTATTGTGGGCATTCCACACAATACAGCCATCTAGTCTTGTTATAAATTATACCATGCTTGCCTACTTTGTGCTATGTGGAACTAACCAAACTTAACAGTACACAAGAGAAAATGTTGCATGTTACCTTCACTGAATGGTTGTGCAGATCCAGGCAGAACGTTATACGCTGGTGAAATGCAGTCATTGGTTCCTTCGTGCCGTAGATGTCGGACATTTCTTTTGACTGCACATAGCCTTGTTCATGATCAATTGTCGCTTCAATGACGCCGTCTCGTATTGCCTATTGCAAAATAACAAAACTTCAGATCACTTCAGTAACATCTTCATGTAATTTCTAACTATCTTGCGAAAAGTGCTGATTGCAACACGGGGTGAGGATACTACATTGTAAAATGCCGTTTCGCTGCACTTGACTTTAATTACACCACGACCACTATCACCTCTGTTTTACAGTCATTTTCCAAGTGAATGGGTTAGCTTGGTTCTCTATCTCCACACGTTCTGGAAGAGAACCTGTGGACGTGAGTGGCTAGATACCCTTCCTGTCAACCAATCAACAATATCTAAGCACTGAGTGAAGGTAACAACTTAAGACTGACAAGTATTAAGGTTTCATGTCCCACTCGACACCGAATAAGTCATTTCGTAGACGCTCTTCCCAGCCAATCTCTTGGCTAAGTACTGAAGAAATTAAGCACAACAAAAGCGAGCAATACAAGAACAAAAAGACCTAAGCTAACATGAAATAACGCATAAAAGATAAAACCTAAATAAACACAAAAAGAAATCTAAACCTAACATGCAAACATGTCAGAACTGCTCACGTGTGTGTGTATCATTGTGCAACTGTCATACATAGCACAGAGCAGTTCTGATTATCTTCCATCTCAATAATAATAATGAGTACATTTATATAGCGCAAAATAAACAGTTCTCAGACAAGCATCAGAGCTCAGATGCTGTCTATTGGAATGGAGAGGCGATACAACTTAAAGAGTAGTTAATGAAAAAATCAGCACTTTAACCGTATAATCGAGCCAGGAAAATTCACAAACGAATTCATTGAAGTCTGAAAGTTAAATTTCATTACAGATTCTCACATTGCTGCCACTGTTAACTTGGCTTTCTGCTAATGTGGATGAAACACTAGCCACACTTATTACACTATGCATTAAAAGCAGTTTTCTCCGATAAATGTTACCTTGGCAATGATAAATTCTGCATCTTCAGGGCTGTCAAGCTGTAGCTTGTCAGCAATGTCCGCAAGTGATATACGCGAGTAAGACAGGTTGATCATGCGGACGCCTGTCTTGATGACGTTATGACGCAGACGCACAATCAGAGTGTATGTTCCCTCAGCTGAGAACTTGTCCGAATATGTTGTCAGCGTCTGATTGAAGTTGTTCAGGTTACCCGTACGAACAGCTGATCATAACCATCATCAATAGAAGAAGGTAAGTAACCACAAGCCTCAGTCAGAAGTACAACCATGACATGCAACCTGTCCTGGCTAGACATTTATTTCATTTGACTTCTGAATAATGTATTATAGCACCTTGTAGCATTTTATAGATGATTCGGATCAAATTAAATTATGCTCCCAAATCTGAATGCAGGCATTAAAACTTTCCTCCAACAAAAACCCCCAGATCTTAAAGACTAGTGCCAGCTTACACAGGTCGACATGTATAATGGCTATAAAACGGTTGTTTTTGTCATCGTTAGACCAAATTAAAACAATGACAGAATAACACAAAGATGAATTATCGTTGCCAATGTGCAAATTTCCAAGTATTCTAACAAATATTCACTTTTAAACATCAACGATCTTATGCAATGACAAAATTTAAGATTCAATATCACTCTGGCATGCATCCATGTTTGCTGTGTTCCCTACATAAGATTACAGCCGTACCAAAAATGACTGCACTATATGTCAAAGTTGTGAAACTCTGATTCACAAAAAACCTTTTCCAAAGATCACAAATGGCAGAAATTTATGTATTTGATAAAAATGAAACATATGCATTTAATATGTTTATCTGTGAACACCAGAATGTTCGAAGTGACACTATTTAAAAATAGACAAAAACACAGTAACATGCACCCACTGTTTACTGGCCAGTTTTCAGGTGAAACCCAGTTAGCTGTTTCCTTCCTTGATTTTTCTACCTCTAGTTGTTCCAAAACAGAACCTGGGAACACATGGTGGATTTTTTACTACCAGATGTCGTTACTGTCACCCAACCAATCTTTCCAAGAACAGAAGGGAACTAAAATCATCGAGCTCAATGCGAAAAAATCACCCTCCATTTTTGATCCACCAAATACCTCCTGATGGAAAAGGATGACAAACCCCCTTTACACACTGCTTCTCCAATGCCAGTGCCGAGTGATAGGCTAAAAATTACTAATGTGAAATAAATGAAAACTTAACGCAGGACTTATTTGGAAATAATCTCACTCCAGCACCCACAGAGGTTTCTCTAGCAAAACTTAGCTCACGTGGCTGAATGTGCAGTGACGAATCAAAACCCATAAAAAAACTGTCAGCAAAAGATTAGCAACATCTGTCACAAATGGCATACAAACCTTGTGTCAGCTGGAAGTATGGCTGCAACGTTCTTCTCATTGACGGCTGTCGGAAGATTGATTTGTCTGGGATGTCACCCAGCAGTAACTCAACGGTGATTGCAAACTTCTGAACCTAAAATCAAACACAGATGATGACATACCAATGAATTAACTTTTAGGTGGACTCCTCCAAGTCGACCTAATAAAGTGGGTCTCAAATGTCCGTCCACCCGTCCATACGTCCGTCCACAAAAAGTTTCTTCGATTTCAATGAAATTTGGCATGTAGGTAGAGGTTGACGAGTGATGCATGACGGTATGCAGTATGACCCGATCCAAGGTCAAGTTCACGAGCCCTTGAAAGTCGGAAATTCAGTCATTTTAAAGGGCTATCTCCTGCCACATTCATAATGGGCACTGGCAAATGACCACGGATTCTTAAATTAGGGGCAATGCTGAAAGCTTATTGGGCCGGATTTTTTTTAGTTTTGTCCTAGTTTCTGCGTCATGTGACTTTGAAGTTGGCAGTAAGTAGCCGTCCACAAAGTTTCTTCGATTTCAATGACATTTGGTATGTAGGTAGAAGTCGATGACTGATGCATGACGGTATGAAGTATGACCCGATCCAAAGTCAAGGTCACGAGCCCTTGAAAGTCGGAAATTCGGCCATTTTCAAAGGCTATCTCCTCCCCACTTATAATGGGGGCTGGAAAATGATCACGGATTCTTAAATTAGTGCACAATACCTACAGCTTATCGGGGCTGGATTTTTGATTTTTTTCCTAGTTTTTGTGTCACGTGACTTTGAAGTTGGCAGTAAGTAGGAGTCGACCGCCATTCCCTTATGGGGCTGATTTTCTCGGCTATTTATATAGCACAGTACTGACAATCAACTGCAATCTAACTGCATACCAGTGATGCTAAAACGTACTCCATGTGACTACTGCTAATATTTCATCTAGTTCTCAAAATGAAATTCTGTACATTTCCTTGGTAGTTACATCAGCCCGTGACTGCCGAGTTCATCTTACTCCGTCAAAAATTAACAAAGCTGTCCCATTTTAAATACAACAACCGTGTGATTATAACGTCTTCAGAAATGTTTGCTGGTTATTACAACAAAGATTTGTACGGGAGATGTGAGATGGGAGACGCCTCTGAAGTTACGACCATATGGCGCTATACAAATGATTCCAGACCAGGTTGGATAATTTCGGCATATCCTGACAAGAACTGTGCAATAAAATTAGTCACCATATCGATTTAAGTAAATCAACAACAGAACACCAGTCTGGTATTGGGCAACCAAAGTCTGGATGCATATCATTTAACAATCTCAAAATGTCTCTTCCTTTTGACACATTACATGCTAATAATACTATTCTGTGGCATTGTTGCATGGGCCTTTGTGAACATGTTAAAATCAGGAAGTTTTTACATTTGAAGTAGCGTAACTATGTCCAATATCAATATCAGCTGATATGTGTAGATATAAACTACAAATAAGTATATAAAGTTTCATTTAAAAATTCAACAGGATAGCTGAAAGATTAGACAAAAATCACAAGGGGATTGATTACTTTTCTGTGCCACACCATGAATGTATCACAACAAAAAGGTGGCATTATGTATCGGTTTCATTCGGCTTTTGTGAAGTAAACACAACGCAGGCTACTGGACTTAAATAGACCACCTCATGAGATTTGCTAGTAGTGAAAGTGACACGTAGTATGTTTGTGACTCCAGTGTCTCGTGTCTGTGATTATCTTCATCCTATATACATACTGTAAATCAAGAAATTTTAATTATTTCAAGCAAGATCTACAGACATAGGTTGTCTTTGTCATGTTGTGAAATAGATAACGTTTGTCTGTCATCTTTACTTTTGCTTTATATTTGCTATGAGTATACTGGGAGGTTGACCGCAAAGTATCCAAGAAGCTGTTAATACCACATTTCATCGAAAATGTATTAAACAAGAAACTCAGCTACTGCAAATAGACCATGCGACGTGCAATGTTAGTAAATTCATGCTAGGTTTCACGAGGTATCGGAGTCAGAAAGATTTCAAACAGCAAAAGTGACCTTCAAGGGCATTGGCAATGATACCATTCGATAGGCCACATACGATTTCCTATTATACTTCCGGTGCAACCATGTCTATCTTGCACTGTTTCCCAAAACTCAAAGAAATCACGTGACCCTGAACACATCCCTTTTGGTGGTAATCTATCATCCATGCACTTGCACTAGTACACCTCTGTATCAATCAGCACACGACATTTGAAGTGCCTAGTTTCACCGACTCCAAACATAGGATTGGGCGCAAAATTGAACAAAAAGGATCACGTGACCCTGACCACGTCCATTAGGGGTAGTCTGTCATCCAAAGGCCAGCATTTTATATATATATTCTACCTGCATACAATATTTGGCAACTCTGGCTTCAGCCGTTCCAGAGATGATTGCAGGACTCTAAATTGAAATGGGTCATGTGATCCTGACCATGCCCCTTTTAGGGGTGGTTTGTCATCCATAGGCTAAGATTTGATAAATTCTACATGTGTGCAAAATTTGACGATTCTAGCTTAAACCATTCCAGAGATATCATTGGGGGCCCAAAAATTAAAAGTGGGTTACGTGACCCCGACCATGCCCCCTTTAAGGGTCATTTGTAATCAATATGCTGTGACTTGACATAGCCTACCTGTGTACAAAATTTGACTACTGTAGCTTCAGCCGTTCCAGAGATATGGTTGGTACCCACCAAAATTTAAATGGTTCACGTGACCTGACCACGCCCCTTTCAGGGATGATTTGTCATCCGTGGGCTCGCACTTGCTACAATCAAGCTACCTACCAAATTTGAACTCTCTACCTCCACCCACTAAAAAGATATGAAAGGTGATAAAAAATATAATTGAAAATGGGGTGGTTTGGGGTAGTTAGGGGTCACTGAAAATAGTGCCATTCAATGCGTGATCATACGTTTAGCTGTTTTGGTACAGTGCCGGCTTGTGACAGATGGACGGACACAACGACGGCATATACTGAGCTAGCATACCATTGCATGGTAAAAACACTACTGTTGTTCACAACTAAAATGCATATATTACCTTTGATGTGCTCAAAAGGAAAAGGATAACCACTAGTTAAGCGTGACTAGATTTTTTTAGATTCAAATGTATTATTACTGCTCGAGTTTATTATTACCGTCTGTTTAAATCCGACAGCTGTGTGCTGTGGTGCTTTTCGCATGGCCTGCAGCAAGTGTCTGTGGGCTTCTGAATAATCCAGCTGTATAGCTCTGATACGACCTAAATCACAGCACGAACAAAATCAAATACGGTATTTATACTACAACTTTGGGCTAAGTATATACCACAGACATACAGTATCTGGTTCCCATAGCTGCCCATTATGTGTCAAGAGAGACATTACACCATGCTCACTAACTCACTATGCCAGACGTGTATCAAGAGCTTTTGTTATTTTAGATCAGAACTGCTCTGTACTGTATGGCATCATTTGGCCTGCCATACTTGTGCCAAATGATATGCACAAATGTATTTCTTACAGATGACTGTTAGTTTACATTACATTACATTACGATAGTCATTTAGTGCACGCTAAAATACAGATAAAAATCGTACAGTATCATATAATAGAGTCAATAAAAGCTATGCAGTGAGATCAAATGTGATACCGAAAAGTGTCTCTTTAACAGTCATTTGAATAGTTTTAAATCGGCAGTGCTGCGGATATTGGGTGGCAATGCATTCCATGCTATAGGTCTGAGAAACTGAGAAAGAACACTCCTCAAGTTTCATACGAGTTCTTGGTACGACGTACGTCGGGCACGTGGATGACCGGAGACCCTGATGGTGAGTAGAAGTGGTGACAGACTGAACCATGTTGCTCATCTAGGCTGGGCAGTGCTGATGACAGGCAGTGTACATTAACAAACACAATTTGTATTGAATGCGATAGTAGACCGCGGTAGCCAGTGAAGTTGTTGTAGAACCGACGTGACATGATCTTGCAGCTGCAGTCCAAATATTAGTTTAGGTTGTTGATGTTGTTTTGCATATTTCTTAATGAGGGTCCATTCGCACGTGTTATGGTTAGTTACTGACCACATTAGTTGTCCAGGTAGAGCAGGTAGAGGTAGTGTGGGTGTCTGTGACCTACGTGTGGCATGTGGGTTAATCTTTATCCTATATAAGTCAAGTTCAAAGGTCAAGGTTAAAGTTCAGAGTTGCAGGATGAAAAACATTCCTTTTGGCAATGGATGCATGTTATAAGGCGAAGAAGTTTTGCAGTTTTTTGTGCTAAAGTTGTCGGTCAGACATTGAGTGAGGGCTTTGTAGTTTTGTGTATATTCTGTCTGCAAGACAACAAACTGCAAAAGCGGTAACCAGACATTAATGAATTCAGATGAAATGTCAGCAACAAAGCACAGGTTTACCAAGATAGAACAAGTAGCGCGCCCATTCATTGTTTGAAGCACTCTCGGGAAACGTTGTTTTCGAGACTAGCTTGTCGGCCTGGTCGTAGAGATTGTATGTGAGATAGTTGCGCAGCAGGAGGTTCATCAGTGTGGACTGGCCCTCGTGATCTGAACGTAGAGTGCACGTTCGCAGTCGACTGTGCAAGAAACTAAACACAAAAAGCAAAAAGTCACTAAGCACCAATAAATACTACAACAAGTTGAACTCTTGCTAAGGGACAAGCAATACCACACTTCTGGCTATAAATTACTGTAATGGGCAGCGGTTATCTACTTAATAGTTAACTACATAGTAATACTACTCTGAATTACTAGGAAAGTTAAACTGTCCAAAAGTAGTTAGCTAGTTACCCACCAGGAAGAAACCACAGAATCCATAAGCTACCATCCAGCATTGAATAGCTGATGAAAAGTTCGGCCATTTCACTACAATACCAGCATGTGATGGACATATGGAAGGCTGGATGAACACCTGGCAGAGACTGTGCAATGAGTATGCACTGCATGTGTTGCATAGTAAAAAATTAGTCCAGTACTGAGACTGACGGTCGACTTCCGCTAGGCATACTAGGGCCGTCAGACGTGGTTAGGACCAAAGTTCAGAGGTCACGTGACAGAAAACAAGGACGAATTTCAAAAATCTGACCGGTTAAATTTTAGACATTGCCCCCTAATTTAAGAATCCGTGGTCATTTGTCAGCCCCCATTAGAAATGGGGGAGGAGATAGAGTTTGAAAATGGTCCAAAATGGTCGAATTTCCGACTTTCGTGGGCTCCTGACCTTGACCTTGGATCCGGGCATGGTCATTACCTTTTTTCATCTCTCATCGAGTACTACCTGTATACCAAATTTCATCGAAATCGAAGAAAC
>Ga0209363_1001254_pt1 | contig 11877 bp, 6 predicted proteins | sample WorMetexBAHAMAS3_FD_187385 | JGI IMG/M metagenome (GOLD analysis project Ga0209363, IMG submission 187385) | Marine gutless worms symbiont microbial communities from Max Planck institute for Marine Microbiology, Germany - Inanidrilus exumae... | ecosystem: Host-associated > Annelida > Digestive... | reverse complement strand
ATGAATTTATAAATTTATACGTCATTTTTTCGGGATCTTTTCAAGAGGACCACAGCTTTATGCCCCCGCACACGTGGACATATGAAGATTTACTAAGTTTAACTGCTAACGCTGCGCCGCTGCTGTTGCTACTACTACCAGCACCTAAACAAGTGTCCAAAGTAATTTGACAAACGGCCGCATCGTCGTCTCGTCATCTCTTGATGACCAATGCGCAATGCACTCATGCGTAGGTACGTTACAATGAGCCGGGCACATGCCCCCTCAAAAGTGCCCCTTCCTGTGGGAGAACTGGACCCCCATGTAATACGTGACTCCTTGGACCCTCACGAGTCACTACCCCAGACGGCATCTCGATCGATACAGCCGTCTATGAACAGCTCAACCGTATGACCAACACACAGACATACAACACAAAGACCACGCTACATGCGACATCTATAGCAATAAGCCGCATCTATGCAGGCGATGAGGCATTATGATATAGACACAATGTATTAAGCCATACTTGGTATTTATTAATTCGTTATAGTCCAAACTCTTTTTTTGTCGCAACTCGATCAGTCGGTCATTTGAAAACTTTTAAAGTGGCCTAAGTAGCTTAGTTAGGTGATCAATTATTTAATTTATTTAACTTACGTTTAATTATGTATGTTTTCTTTGCTACCACATTTGTGGTAAAATAAAGTTGCGTCTAAGTGACACAGCCACTCTTGACCACATAGTTTGAACTGAACAAGTGGAAAGAGGTTTTTGGCAGTTCTATAAATAAACGTTTAAATGCGGGGAACTCCAGACACGAGTGTGCGACGTTGCATGACAGTGACGAGCTAGGAGATGGTTGCGGCAGCAGTAGCTTAACAACAGCGGCAGTCACTGCAGCTACTGTACGTGGTGATACACCTTGACGCGTGTGACATCAACGCACAAGAAACTCAGGTGCAAGACAATTGTCCGCGCCGGCAGCGCATCGAATTTCTCCGCAACTCGAGATACAAAGACACCCGGGCGTAGGTTGTCGCCCGGTCGCCGGCAACGCCAATTAACTATACATGTAGTAAACCAATCGACGTAATTACATGTTCGTTTGTTAGTCGTCCGCCTCTAAGAGGCACGCATTACACATTGCACACCGTTTGTCTGTCCGCCCGTTACTCCAGTACATGCTCCTAACTGAAATACGAAGACACAGAATGCTAAAAATTACGTGAAAGGTGCTTATTTCACGTGAAAATGGACTAGAAGACAAGTTTGAGGTCAAAGGTCGAAAGAGAATTTAAGTTCGTCAGCTATGTATGCGTCTTGTAGGCAGAATTGCTTGGCATATAAATCGTACAATGGAGTTCAAGCACGCAGACATTTTACCTCGACTCTATAAGTCACTTGTAAGACCACACATGTAATACTGCATAATACATCAAAAACACGGAGTGATTAAAGAATTCGGGGAAAATTTACTTGAATTATTCTTGCCATTCGAAAACCATTAGGCCTACACAATGGCAAGGAAAACCTGTGATCTTTGGAAGAAAAACCTCGGGTCAAAGCAGATCTTACTGGAGTCTTATCACTTTATGGTCTGTCTCCTGTCAGTTTGAACACATTTTTCGAACTTTGTCACAATATCCGGACAGAATTGAAAATAGATGGCTGTATTGTGTGGAATGAACACAATACAGTATTCGGCTCGAAGGCTATCTGTGCACAAGCTGTTTATTTCTTGCATTCGACGATGCCTAGTGTCACGTGCCTGCGACTGAGTGATGTCGGCGTTATCTGCCGTGTTACTTATTTTCAGCTTCCAATTCAGTCTGCTTTTCTTTTATGTCAGTCAGCCAGGCAGCACAGCGGTGTACTGGTTTTACCAAATATCGGACATCGGAGGTTGCCGAAAATTTGGGTCGGTTTCTTGTATGGACCGTCCAGCCCAGAGGAATGATTTTGAGTTGATTCTAAAGGTAAAAATGGAAACGAAACTAGACATCGGGGGATTATTTGGTAGTGAATTTCCAGCGATCTGTAATGATTGCGTAGTTATGGCGGCTAGAAGTCGCAAGACGTTGAAATTTTGTGAGAAAATATTGCGTTTTTGGAACAACGACCCCTTGCGCTAAAATTTTCAAAATTCTTTTTCGAAAGTTTTCACCGCTTCACCGATCGACGTTGTTGTGTTCAAATGTCGTAAAATTTGACCGACGGGAAATCGGCGAAACTGGTGCGTTATTTATCTAACAAAAAAAACAAAAAATTGCCTGCCTGTCAAACTGTCGCTACTGCGCGGATCGCACCCAAAATTGCCAGTACCAGTCCCCCAACAATGTACTCAAAGTGCTCTGGATTTCATCCAAATGGGTTCACTTTCGGTGGAGTTCGCGTGAACACCGCCAAATCGCCCCGTAAGGAAAATCCAATATTCAGCTGAAGCCTATCTTGGAGCCGAATGATTACACAAAACCGCATATAGGTGAACGATCTGCTACAACATTTTAAGGATAATCAAGAACATCAGGAATAACCTGGACGAGCACTGAACACTGAACTGCTTCAATGGAAAAAGCAAAAAAAACAAGTCTAATGAAGACTAATCGAGCCAGTTCCCTGGGAGGCCCAAACCCGGTGAGTTACCGTATAGGCCTACCGGTTAGTTTATCGGTGCCGATAACTCACTCGAGACTACGTAAGTCATTCGATTAGCGCTGTCCCCGTTCTTTCTCTTTCATCGCCTCTTAACCGACTCTCTCTCTCTCTCTCTCTTCGCTGTATGGCGTCCGTCTTAGGAGGGATTGAAGCACTGCTTCACAGGAATTTCAGAGAGAAATAATAATCGAGGGTTAGCCTTCACACTGTCACTGCGTCGATCACAAACTATTAGCCTAATGCTGCACTGTTTAAGATGAAGTTTATTCGCCATAGATGCAGTACAGCAAAATGCAATATAATATGACACAATAAATAACAAAATTAAAAAATAAAGATAAAACTAAAATAGATATAAAAATCCACAGAGGTTAAAAGCATAACATACAAGTTTACGAACTTACAACAGCAATGTTATTAAAACTAGTAAAAAACCTTTTTCGGATATCAAAACTATACAATACATTCACCAATAAACGAATCATACTCAGATTATGTCAGCATAGTAAACTCTTTAAAACAACTAGATGCTAACGCTTGCAATATAACGTCATTTGAGCTGTTATTAATCTCAGACCGAAAAGCAGCATGAGTTTATCATGCACGCAAGAAATCTAACCGATCACATATGAAAAGTCCCTATAAGAACATGCTATTAGATGCGTTAGCCTAATTTTGTTAGTTATACTTCATTGATACGCGTATAGCTCAAAAGTAAACAAAAACGTAGCCATTAAGAATAGCATTGTCATTTTAGACGGGAATTCATCATGACTGTATATCGCTTTTGCTACAGCATAACATTTAAGACGTTACGCATTATTGTTACTGCAGTCACTGCAGTTGTTACGGGCAGTATTGTTTTGCTCGCTGGCATTTGTCGTCGTCTGTCGTCGTCGTCGTCTGTCGTCGTATGCAACATTCCACGGCGGGTCCGCAGGCGGCTTCATCCGCGCAGGCCAGGCGATGACGTCATGCCGCCTCCAGTCTAATTATAGCTCCACGGTAACACTGCACGGCGGGCCAGTAGTGTTACGTCCCGTTAGGGCGACACCATGTTTCATTATCATCAAATAGTACGGCCAGATTTGAAATATATTCTCAAATGCAGCGTAGGTGAATAAAAGTAATAAACGTCGTATTTGCAAGCTGTACTCTTTTTCAACGCATACTGTAGCCGTGCACTTCACTCAGAAACTCTGTCATAATTTGCTCGTTGCAGTAGGCTAGTAGTGCGTTAGGCGATTCGCTATTTTGCACAATTTATGTGCTGTTCAGCCTATTTGCTTCAAAATGACTTTACATGCAACCACGGTTGTCAGTGTATGGCAGTGTTGCTGACATTGTAATGCCTATTGCAAAAATCTTTTACCGCGTTACGCTATGCTAATGCAATATATGCTGTCATCGTGTGTCCGTCCGTCTGTCCGTCTGTCACAAGCCGGCACTTTACCAAAACGGCTAAACTTAGGATTACGCAAACAACGCCATACGATAGCCCAGGGACTCTAGTTTTCTAACGCCAAAAGATCTCGGGGTCACCCCAACGGAGACACCAAATAGAGGTAGGGTAGGCTATATCGGCGATTTTCGACCGATATCTCGTTATATCTCAGAAACGGTGCAAGATAGGGCCATAGTTACTATGGAACGCTAATCGAAACTCGTATGCGCTCTATTAAATAGCGTTATTTCCAGTGATTTTGAGTGACCCCTAACTACCCCAAACTACCCCATTTTTGATATTTTATACCACCTTGCGTAGCTTCGTAAGGGGTAAAATTATAGACTTCAAATTTGATAGATAAGTTGATCGTAGCAAGTGCTAGCCCGCGGATGACAACCATCCCTGAAAGGGGCGTGGTCAGGTCACGTGAACCATTTAAATTTTGATTTACACCAACCATATCTCTGGAACGGCTGATGCTAGAGTGGTCAAATTTTGAACACAGATAAGCTATGTCAAGTCTCAGCAAACAGATGACAAATCACCCTTAAAAGGGGCGTGATCAGGTTCATGTGACCCATTTTAGCGAACGTGAACTCACGTTCACGTTCGCTATATCGTTCGCTATATGCTATCGCCCGTCCGTTTGTCTGTCTGTCTGTCTGTAACGTTCGTGCACCCTACTCAGCCGGTTACAATTTTCGGCAATTTTTCTTCGCCGTTTGGTACCATAACACGAATTTCATAACTTGGCGTGTCGCGCGGTCCCTCTGCGGTAGTGCAGTTTCGTGTTCAGTATTGCTACACATACAGGGTGGGCCAAAAAAGTGATACCTCTCGTACATTACATTACATTGTACGAGAGGTATCACTTTTTGTGGCCCACCCTGTATTTTAATACGTTTAAGTACTGCATGTGGTTTTACAATACTTTTTTGTCCATATTTTGCAATACTCAATAGCAATACTTTTAAACAAATTCTCACCCTATAACATATGACGTCCTTTGCGATACATCAACGATCTAGTTTTGCGCTGAACAATTGTTGAATTCGGTTTTATACATGCAAACATTCAGGAAATTATTGCAAAAACGTATTGCAGTTGCAGTACTGTTTATTAGTACTGCTGACAACGTCGCATGCAACAGACAGTTGCTCGTCTCCCATCAGATTTGGCAGCAACTCCTGCTTTTAGTGCTCTTACAATGCTCCAAAGACTTTGGAGTTCGGCCTTATCCCGGATCCCGCTGCGTGGAGAAGATTACATCGTTCCCCTGACGGTGCTCAAACGATTAGAGAGGAAGAAAAGAACAAAGCACCGGTGGCTGGTGAGGGGCAGGAGGAAAGGGAAGTGAAATGCGATGAAAAGTTGCTTCATTAGCTTTAGGAAACGGTTGCTCTCGTCGCTCTTCCTCTCCTTTCTCTCCTCTGATTACTTGTCCCCTTCTTGCTTCGATCCCATCCGCGCCGTCCATTTTCCTTTTTCTTTCCCTCTCCATTTCTGCTTTCGGCTACATTATGGGCTGTAATCCACGCAAGCTAGGCCTAATTGGATATACTGCAGTATTATATACCGCGCAGTTCTATAGTTCCACGTTATACATTTCATGTTGTGTTGCATCAAATGCCTGCAGCACATGGACCATAGAGTATTGACACAATGGCTTGATAGGTAGCCAACAATAACCCACGCATATTATGTCCAATTACATGAGATTGTATCAACGTCATATTGTGCGTTATGTGCTTACAGCTCACAACTGCGAGGCAAAGTCGACACGTAGGCCCTATTTGTGTGTGAAATAGGCACTACTCACACGATGCTGACGACATAACGTCGCTACCGGTATTTATCAAACGATGGCAACTACATTTCCGAACGTACCGAGGAGGGATGAAAGCTGACGGCTATATTCGCTGTGTGTGTGTGTGTGTGTGTGTGTGTGCGGCTTGCAGCTTTTGTGCAGTCTCAAGTCACTCGGACACACAGGCTCAAAGACAGGGCATCTGATACTAATGAGGTCCAATTGAGCGCAGGAGCCCGCCGGCCGTATTAAATATTCATCGCGTCGCGTGACGTCATCCTGGTTGCGGAGGACGCGTCGCTATGGCAACCAATAATTCAGCTCAAGTGCGAGGTAATTTTGTTGTCAGAGGTGTGGCGTGTGGACTTTATAATATTTCGGTCTATTCTATTTGTATATTTCCATTACTGGTTACCCAACCGCAGATTTATCGTGCTAGATTCGATGTAGAACAGAACTAGACGGGTTGCAGTGTAACTGGAGACACACTGCAATAAAGGCTCGAAGAAAGCGTTTCCCATCGGCGTACTCGACAGGTGACACAACTGTCTACTTATTTACTGACGCACAAGCTGTTTAATTCCTGCATTCGACGATACCTAGTGTCACGTGCCTTCGACTGAGTGATGCCAGCGTTATCTGCCGTGTTACTTATTTTCAGTTTCCAATTCAGTCTGCTTTTCTTCAATATATCGCTCGCTAGGCCGCACCAGCACTGCGGCGTACTATTGATTTTAATACGCAATATCGGACATCGGACGTTGCCGAAAATTTTGGGTAGGTACCTTTCTTGTACGTAACGTACATATCATGGGAAAGACTTTGACTTGATTATAACGGTAAAAATGGAAATAGACATCCCGTAGAGGAACCATTTGGAAGTGAATTTCCTGCGATCTGTAATCATCACGGAGTTATGACTGCCTGAAGTCGCAAGACCTGGAAATTTTGTGAGCAATTTTTGCGTTTTTGGAAAAAGATCCCTCTCAAACTGTCGCTACTGCGCGGATCGCGCCCAAAATCTGCCAGGGCCAGCCCCATATTTGGCTCACATTGTTCCAGATTTCATCCAAATCGGTTCATTTTCGGCGAAGTTATTGCCGGACGCGTGAAGACCGTTTGTGCCCCGTAGAGTATTTCCAATATAACTATATATAGAGGCTTAATACACTAACGCGGAGCTTGAAAACGTTGTAGTACGTTAGAAGAACTTAAATCCCACGAACTATAAAATCACTGCATATAATTACGTCAACTGATAATTACCTACCAGTTTAGTGGTTCAGGTAGCTCGATCGGTTGGTCACTATTTGTTTATGTGTTCGGACAATAACTATTGAACAAAAGACCTCTGACCTGAATAGCTTATTTGGTTGGTACGCTGGCCGTTTCACCTTGACCCTATTTATGGTTTAAGTTTAAAGGTCACAGAATGAAACAATATCGACAGCCGTGGCCAGCGCAGTCCATGTGGTGAATGTATGCACCTTGCTACGAATGAGATTAAACTGCGACAAAAATTTGCTTTTACTAAACGTTTTTGCTGAAGTTGTCGGTGCGAGAGAGATAGTTCCGTTTTAAAAGTGACTTCGATCGTCAGTTTAGAAACCTGACGTCATAGTGTGGGCGAAGCCTGACCGCCACGGCTTTCCTAAGGTGGGTCGCACAAGACACATTTTCTTATCTTTCCTTACTCATATTTATTTTTCAGAAACATGACAGTGAACGTCTGAACAAGATAGCAGTAAGACGAAAACCACACTTATAGCTAGCTGCCTTCATTGAAGTTGAAATTCTTATACACAAAACATAACATAAAATGTTAAATGCATGATGTGTCACGTGGCGTTATCATATTTTGAGATCTGATGATTCTTAAATTGTAACGCTGAATTAATGAATAAACAACGTTATTAAAGCAAAATCCAATCATTTAAATTCGCGTCTTACCTGTTTAGTTCTTGTTCGAGTTATATACATCTCAGCCCTAAGGTACAAAGGTAGCGTATCTATGCCTACGTACGCCTATCATTTTGCAGAGTTACCTGTAGTGGTGCCTGATTACACGTGATCGTTTCACGAATACTCCATTGATCCAGGATCACTATTATTAATACTGTCGGCTTTCTGATACGCAGGTGCCGGTGTAGTTTACAATGCAGTTTACCAGAATAACTAACGGCGGCGTTAACGCCCACGGCGTGACAAATGCATAGACAACAAACGTACGTTCATTATCTCACCTCGGCAAAACTAGGAGCTACATGATACATGAAATTTGTCACTGTTTTGTCTTACGTCCGTCACCAAATTCATAATTTCTAAAAATAAGTTATGAATGGATTACATGAAATTTTGGAAGGAGAGCTTACCTTAGTATCGGGACCGAACATTCGATTAGATCTAGAAAATGGTCACCGTGGCTTCTGTGCCTTTTTTAGCGAACGTGAACTTATGTTCAATAAAGTTCGCTATATGCTATCGCCGTTCCGTCTGTCTGTCTGTCTGTCTGTAACGTTGGTGCACCCTACTCAGCCGGTTAAAATTTTCCGCAATTTTTATTCACCGTATGGTACCTTGGCCATCCATTGACATCCACTGGAAATTTTACTGAGATCTTCCTAGGGAAACCCCTCCGTCGGGGGGTTTAAACGCATGAGGGGTAGCCAAATATATAGCGATTTTTCACCTTTGGAATGCTGTATCTCCGAAACGGTGCAAGATAGGAGGTAAGTTAGCATTAATCACTAATAGGAAGTCGTATATGAGCTTTTGATTGGTACCGAAATCGGTGACCTTGAATGACGTTGAACGGCAAAATGGCCCTTATTTTGCGTTATTTTACCGAATTTGGTAGTTTCCGGGGCGCATTGCGTAAAAGTGGTTGACAAAGCTATAACTACGGACAATTTACGATTACTGTCTAGTAGTAAACGTCTGCAAAGGGACCGCACGACTCCCGCGGCATAAATATCCTATAACTGCAATGTGGACTGTAGCATATTCATTAATTCAGACTTAATGCGCAGTACTTGACTAATTATCGTTTAATTTGTTAAACGAAGTAGGTTCTCTTTTTTAGTATTTTGAAGTAGGCCTACGTGCGATATCGTCGTAAAAAGTTGACGTTCGCTATCTCATCTCCTGATGAGTTCTTGTCAATGATTGTTCTCATGAACAGACCGAACTAGGCTGATTGAAATTATCTAAGCGATATTGTTCAGCTTGTTGAGTTGTGACGGCATATAAAACTGTAGTGACGTTCAAACGATATTGGAGGCCATCGAACTCTAAAATGCTTAAATTTTATCGAATTGTTAGGTAGGCCTAGGGCCTATTGTACCGAGACAGCTGAGCGCATCGAGCTGTTTTGTGCAACGGGAGATACATTTAGACGGAAACTGTGTCCCCACACGGCCACACCCTCTGTATTTGCGCGGTAGCCTATCGTTCATATAAGACTTACAACAGCTGCTGGTGCCACAAAGAGATCGTCATCGCTGTAGCCATCGTGACCGACAGTCGTGATTACTGGAATTCATCGGAGTCAAATGATCTGTTATTATTTTAAAATAAAACTACGTAAAATGATAGCTCACTTGTTGACAAAGACAGTTTTGTTTAAAAATTAGCTTAAGCCGACAGAGTACTTCGACGAAATATTTGAAACAGCACTCGAAACTTTCCAGAAAAATCTTTACGATATTTACAAAATTATCAAAGATTAGCGATTCTTTGCAATACCGCCTTGGTTGCTTTATTCGCTCAAGCTCCTTTCACGGGTACGATTACGGCTACGAGCTGCGTACCTGTTGCGTATAATTATCTAGCAGCAAATTGGCAATGATAATTATTGCAACTGCTGACATCTCTTGCAGTTGCACGCAACTGGTGGTCTTCTTTAATCTCATAGCATTCGTAATCATACCTGTGGTTCACCTGTGGGTCTACTGTCATCGAAGTGAAGCGAAGCTCAGTTTATTCTTCTCCATCTGTCTTATGCTATTGTTTCATCTTGATCTTCCAGCTGCACTGGAGTCTTACGCCGTCCATGTTTCGTTCTTCAGATCTCTTTTTCAAGTGTCTCTTTTGGTTGTCGTCGTACTTGCGATGTTAGCCATTCAAATAAACTCTGGCGCATAACCGGTTGTAATTATTTTCACTTGTTAAAGCCAATCGTAGCCTTCTGCAGACGTCGGATTTATATCGCAGTCGTCGTATCGTCGTCGCAAGGTGCGTATATGTAGCGATGCTTTAAACAGCCCAAGTTCATGGCGCATACACAGTCAAGGCCCTACTGCAGCGGTATAGTCCGATGGGTTTGTGCTGGAGTCTTAACTGAGGTACGTCTGTATGTCCAATGTTGCAGCGGCAACATTCCACATCAATACAGTGACCCGACAAATCTTTAGAGACATTAACTCCAGCCCTTCCACGCTCTTTTTTGTCTCATTCAATGAGCTTAGTTCGACTATCCAATTTTTACGGCGCGATTTCTCTGGTGTCCGTCTCTCCGTCACAAACTGGGGTTCTATCGAAACGGCTGAAACGATCGAGCTCTTTTTTGGTACAGAGGCTGTCCTCGGCTTATTCTAAATTGTTTTGTAAGGGAATTAGGATATCTCGTTTAGAACCTTGTCCCCAACTCTGAACGTAGTCTATTTTTTCGCCACGGCAAGTCGACCGTCGCAAGTGTTGTCATCAATTTAGTTCGACCGACGACCGTCGCCAACTTTTCACACTCAGCGTCCACCTTTGTTTACAACACTATGGCGTCGCGCGGTTCGTCTGCGACAGATGAGACTTTGGGTTGCTGATGGAGGTCTGAGGCTCGGCTTCACTGAATCCCCTATACTCCATGTAGTGTAGATATGTACTGCCTGTGACCGGAGTTTCAACGCAAGTCGCCGACAGTCAGAGACGTCGGCCGATTTCTTGTTGCTGGTCAGCTCGGCCGGCGACATTTGTACGGAATCAACGCATGACGTTTATACAATGACTCGGTGGATTAGCTGACGAACGTAGGAATATTGCGTTGTCGATTTCGAAGCCTTTCAGAATCAGAATAGTTGTGCCTATCACGTAGCAAATGCACCGCTTATGCTTCAGAACCAGTGGCGGATTTAGAGGGGGCGACCCCCCCCCCCCTAAGCGACAGATCGACGCCGTCACGTTCCTGATAAGTGACCATTGAACATCGCATTTCTCCTCATTGGTCGATATTTATAGCGCATGGAAGGCTGCAGCCCTGACTGAGTAGATTGAACAGTGGACATTAGCACTAGCGGAAACAGAGGGGGTCATGCGGGGGCTCATGCCCCCCCAGAAGCCCACGTAAATATTACAAATTTAGATAAATGTATCTCTGTAGCAATTCACGTATTATCACACGACCAATAATTAATAGGCCTACATAACTGAACTCGCAGCTACGGAATAACTAGCATGACAAAAAACAATAAATGAGAGAATAAACGGACATACAAACTTTGCACAAACATTAAGTTAAAATTGTCTATTTATGACAGACAGAAAAACCATTGGTCACTCTAACATCATCATCTGACATAGACAGTTTTAAGTGGGACCAAAACACCACCACAGATAATATATATATATGCATACTGTGGCATACTGTCACCAAATCATGCTATTTTAATTTAATGAACAAAAAACAAAAGAAAGCCAATTTAAATGACAGGGTTTGAAAAATTTTGTTTAAAATTAATAAGAAAGCTTATAAGCTTCTGGGGAGATCGTCCCCAGTCCAGACCCCCAACCTAGTCTTCGCCCCTGGACCCCACTGGTGACTTCCGTGAAGTTCCGTCCCCCAGACCATGACTTTGCACGGGCGGGGTGAGGGGGGAGGTGCCAGAACACCTCACCAGCTGAGGTCTAGTCATAATGTGGTCATTTGCATGTTTGGCCATGTCAGCTAGTGTTAAATGTTGATCGTTACTACTGTAAAACACGCACGTCAAATTAC
>Ga0209363_1001253_pt1 | contig 11877 bp, 9 predicted proteins | sample WorMetexBAHAMAS3_FD_187385 | JGI IMG/M metagenome (GOLD analysis project Ga0209363, IMG submission 187385) | Marine gutless worms symbiont microbial communities from Max Planck institute for Marine Microbiology, Germany - Inanidrilus exumae... | ecosystem: Host-associated > Annelida > Digestive... | reverse complement strand
GTTTTAGATAAGGCGTCCCACAGAGAGTAGAAGGCTGAGTCGACCTGTCCGTGTTCTTTACCCGTACCTTGCATTTTACTCTTTGTCACACTTGCAGCCAGCAACAGCCCGCATTTTACCTATACCGCCTGCATGCCGAGATAATCGAATTTCCGCATTTTAAGCATTTTACCCACAGTTACGAATTAACTTCCGGCATTTTTCATTCCGCATTTTACCATACGCGTTAAGCAATTCTGCATTTTACCAACAGCCGCTTCTAAATATTGAACCACGGCAGAATGTTAATATCTAGCGCCAAGCAGTAGTATACCGTAGCGAGCGGGTGCAGTAATAATCGCAATATAAGCGAGGATTACGAAGCTTCAGTTCTGCAAATTAGAACACTGCAGTTGCCAGCTCTTCGGCTAGTTGCAATATTAGAAACTAAGAGCACATAAAAACACACAAAACAGATTATTTATTACGTTACTCAAAACTCCAGTTTTGTTTATCAACATTCAAAACTCAAAAACAAAAAAAACCGCCAGCCGGAACTACTTGTTGAGCGTATCACTCCATTTAAAATATAACAATAGCCAAAATATCTCGCTCATTTCACAAGAACTCACTAATTACAATTCTGCATTGTATTACTTTGTAATCACTAGCAAACTATGATATCAATGCTCCAAAAAATTACAGAAAAAAAATTCAATGAGCGCCATGATACGTAATATTCAAACTATAGAACTGTCCCATTGGCCAAACAAACACTTTCAATATTCATAAGACAATCTTTATAAAAAAAATAAGGAAGTAAATGAGATGTACGCGCATGACGCACTCGGCGCCATCCTTGATGCACTGTTTCTGTTGAAGAACTGTTTGAGCTTTGAGTACACCGAAGCTATTGTACACTCTACGATGTTCACCGTGCTACACTAGTGTCATGCTGCTGCGTTATCGTCATTCGGCAGACTCTACATATTACATATTATCGTGCTGAATGTGCAGTTATCACTGTTGTTGTCTGAAGAGTGAGAGGCGTTCAAGCAGTCATCGCTACCAGTGTCCACGGGTGGTCTCGGGGTTGTTTGGCATCTCGTATAGAATTGCCGGCGTTCCTGTCGTCAGTTACCGGCTCATTTCAACCTGTGTTACATTTACTTCTGGAAAGACTGCACGATAATTGTCAGGTGCAAAGGACCCCAGCTATCTACAAGGTTGTTGTCGTGAAATTGAATGGCAGTTCCGATGTATTATGCGATACTGCCGATCGGCACAAACCGCACAACAGACGAAGTGGGATAGACTTCTGAACTTGAAGTCCGAGGCTGTGATGTCCGCCGCAGTGGCCGCACAAAACCAAGCCGACCGAGCTTAACTTATTGCGGCTTCTTCATCACATGCTGGTGTCTGTTGCGTAACTTGCGTTGCGATGGAGCAAGTGGACTCAACTGGTACACCCGGTCTCGCTTGTCGCAAGTCTGCCGGGCCTGGCCATCATTGCTGCCACAACTCTGTCAACCAGTTAATGAAGAGAGCCTTATTTGGCATCAGTATAAATTCATGCTCTGTTGGAGCCGTCGTTTCTCAGTCGCCCGACGGAAAGCGACCACATGGGTTGACTGTTGTTTCATGGACTCGAGGCCGTTGCAGCTTGTATGGGACTTCACGTGCGTCTCGATGACTTCTGTTATTGTATTTATCGCATATTTTAACTCACGTTTTCGCAAAAATAGACATGTGTTATTATTGTTTTACGTTTATTAAACACGTTATTTTCTTGTATATTTATTGCTGATTGTGTATCTGATCTCGGAGTAGTATAATTTGCACTTACGTTTCAGCGATCAGCGTATTGCTAAAATTACACGCAAGACTCATCATAAGGGCCAACTTAATTCACCGCTGCTTTACTTCTAAGAGCTGTGACCTGTTAATAAAAGCTTTCAAGACTTACGTCCGACCAATTTTAGAATTCAGTAGTTCGGTCTGGTAGGCTATCCTATAGTCATGTGAGGGATATTCTGCACATGTATCTGTCAAGGAAGTAAATAAATAAGTTTTTATCAAAAATAGACGTTCTCAAAATAACGAAGAACCAGTGCACTTTCGGTTTTCGGCCGAAACTGTTCGGCTGACGACCGAAAGTCACCGAAAGTGGACGTACACGTGCAAGCCATTGTGTACGGGCACAGTTAAGTGACATGGCACACAGTTCCTCTAACAGTGTCACATTACACAGATGTGCAACAGGAAGCCAAGCAGGGCAACGGGTCTGCATATAAGCTTCAGCCGCAGTCAGCCAGTCCAGCTCACTCTAATATACATTGGTCTTCTTCACTTCAAACGCTAGTCGTAAAACGTTCCAGGCCTTTGACCAATAAACTTTATCAAATCGTCTTGTAAAGTTGTTATGGGCGCCTATTGTATGTTCCGTGTGTCAAAAAGTGGAAGAAGAGCAGCAGCTAACAATTTTCTGCATTCTCCAATACAACGTAGGCCTATTTTGTGCGAATCAGCACTACGCGCACCATTCGATGACACGACATGCAGTGTGATTCGTGACAACCGAAGTCGTCGTGCAGCGCTGCGTAAAAAAATGCTGGACTTAACTGTTTCAATTCTGCCTCGTCGCAGCGGATAGAGGAAGGGGATGAGTGACAAGTCCTATCGGCTAAGCTTCAACCTACTGAGGCGGCTCAGTGCAAACGCGTCGGCAACTGCTGTTCGGCAGGCGTGGTAGTCGATTGTCACCCTGTCTGCCTCTGCGCATTTGTCAGGCCCAATCAATGTCGCTCAAGTCATATACGAATATCAGCGGTAGGCCTATATTGCAGCTGGTGAGCTCACTCAGAGTGACTGTAAGAAACTGTGTCCGAGTGACGTTCTGTCTATATTCGTAAACCGGACAAGGAACCTCAGGCCTACGTTTCATCGTATTAGGCTGTACCTGAAATACTATTCGTTCGGACTGTACTAGCCGTTGTTGGCCCGCTAATAACGTGCAGGGATCGTGATTTACGGCCGTACCTGTACGCAAAAACTGGCGCGCTAACTGCGAGACAGGAGATCAGAGACGATCAACGATGAGCTGCGGTGCAGGTAGGCTAAAGGTTGAAGAGCCGTGCTAGAGGTCCCAAGTAAAAGTCCATCCGGCGAAGGGATAACGCCGTCTATCAAATCAGACTGCCAGCCCATAGAGCCCTGGAGTCCGTGGCCAGACTCTCGATGATCCGCTGTTCGTCCAGTTTATCAGTCCGTGAATCATCGCTCGTCACCGCGCCGCGCCGCCGTCCGCATCAAATATCATCTACAGCCGCCTCCCACCTCTGTGGCTTCTGCTGCTGCCGCTGCTGATGCGCAAACTGATGATTCGACGTAGCGCGCCAGCTCGAAATAGGTCTGAATTGAGTCGCCTCTGTCTTCGCTAAATTGCGTTTTCACAAAAAGGTTAGTATGAAGTTATAATATTTGTCTTACATAAATAGACGTTCTCAAAATGACGTAGTACAGTGAAATTGGAAGATTTGCACATTGCTTAAGTTTTGGAAACAATTCGTCAATCTGAGTTTTGTATTTGTCAGAATAAGTTAGTTAACATGCACGACAGCGTATTACTTCTGGGGCACATATTCGGGGCCTATATTTGACACAAAAATCACTACCTGGTTACCGGTACATTATTTACGAGAACTATACGTAGGGGCCTACCATCGTAATCATAATATTTGTTATGCAAGAGCACCTAAAAGCGTAAAAGCAAATACGACAACATAAACTTAAAACATATTATAAGCATACGGCGCACGTGTGCGATAGTTCAATGAAAAGCCGGCTTTTTGTCAGACGGGAAAAACTATAATATTAACGAAGAACCAAACTAAAAGATGGACTTCCACGCCCCAGCGTCGACGTTGATGCATTGCCACGGTCTGCTGTGGCCTTGACCTTTGACCTTTGACTTACAGAATCTAAACGGATCATCAGTAGGGGTTATTGCATATTCCTGTCAGTTTTATGAATATTGTTCAAGCCGTTCATCATATTTCGTGGTAACAATATCTGTCCGGACGAACTAACGAACAATGAACAAACGAACGTTCAAACAGGACAGCCTTAAAACTAGAAATGCGTGGCACAGTCTAGCGTGTAGCCCGCGGGGTAATAGTGACGCCCCTTAACGAATAACTGAAACAAAACTGAGTACAGAATGCCCACGAAACACAGTACCGGTAGTCCGGTACTGATCCCTGCAAGGTCTAGCAGTGGCGCCGAGTAGCCAAATTGCTGATCCACGAGGGCATGTATATACCGTATTTGCCCTTCTTATACTCCGGAGTCACTGGACCACAGTTCACCAATTTTTTCTACAATGTAGCCAGATCATCGCGGATGAACCACTTGAAATCGAAATTGCGATATTCCACTCCGTTTAGGAATGCAAAAGCGAAGAATGAAGAAGAGTCGGCCGATTTCGCCAATTTTTAACGTTAATATTGGTTGCCAATGCCATGGCAAAGTTCCCTGAGCAGTCGAAAAAAGAGGGTCAAATCATAGTCAAATCATAGTCTATCACCAAAATTTGGTGAAAATCGGTCCGATGGATCCTGAGATAATCTGTCTAAAATGTTTATTTTAAAGAAAGAAACGACGGGATGTAGATCTTTGTATATATTAAACTCCGGAGTTACTGGACCAAAGTCTATCAAATTTACAAACAATGTAGCCAGATCATCATATAGATGAACTTTTAAAAATCAATGGCGATATTGCAATCCGTTTCGGAATGCCAGGGCTACGAATAAAGGTGAATAATGCGATTTTACCGATTTTGACCCTAAAATTGTTTGCCATGGCAACGTCCCTTGAGCGATCGAGGGGGGTCAAATCGGCAATCTTCGATCAAATACCTACCATCTGGTGAAAATTTGGTAAAAATCGGTTTGGTGGATCCCGGGATAGCTATGCTCAAAGGATCATTAAAATAAATAAGAAGAAATTAACGCAAGCAAAACATATAGCCCGCTGGGCATGCATGCCGCGCGGGATAAATAATGCCTTTGCCGTCACGGTCCGGTGGCAAAGGCATAAAATGAACCGACGCCGTGCGTTACGTAATCAGAGAAAGGTTTATAGTTCGCATAAACGTGGCTCGTCGAAACGAATTGTGCGCATTGTGGTTCATTCGCGCGTGTGCAGCTGGCTATAGTGTAACCCGGTGACTCTGCTGGTGCGATTCGTCGATCTACAACGAGTGTAGTCGGTGTCGTCATGGCTCCGTTGGCTGGAGCCGCGGACAGTTCCGGCGCCCGACTGCCGCGTGCCGAGACGGACAGCTCCGGACAGCAAGCGTCGACGCCGACGACCGTCGCCAGCGACTTGCTGCCTACTGTCAAGTGTGTTCTGGTCGGTGACGGCGCCGTCGGTAAGACATCACTGCTGGTCAGCTACGCCGCCAGCGAGTGTCCGTCACACTACGTCCCGACCGCCTTCGACAACTACGCCGGTCAGTTAAGTTACACGTATACAAGTGGTTAAACTATTTTGACGAAAGGCCGCATCGCAGGAGGGACGGATTTTTGACGGGAGACAATGAGATGTGACACCGACCAGTCGGGAGCATTGCAGTCGGCTGTCATACCGTTATTAGCCCGCACGGCATCGCGATGCCGAAGGGCTTGTATTTTACCGTTGTGTTTTTTCTTTCTTTCTTTCTTTCTTAATTCCTTCCTTCCTTTCTTTTTTTCGACGCCTAATCTCGGAGGTCACTGAACGAATCTCAACCAAAGTTGGACACATATTCACTTATGATTGCTATTTGAAAAATTTGGTCCGAACTCCCTCGGGCTGGGGCAAAAACCACTTTTTAGGACCCACTTTGAACTTTAACCGAACATATCTCTGCAGTGGAACATAATATCATCAACAATCGGAAAGAAACTTGTCAATAGACTGGGCCTCCCCTACATGCCCCCAAATTTGGTGAACTTTGGCCCAGAAACGGCTGAGAACGGTTGGCGAGTTTTTGCTTACCCGCTAACTTTTCGCATTGGGAGACACTGCCAGCCTTACTGCATGGATGTTATATAACAGACAGCAGGCAAACTTTGGCACGTGTTATGTAGTGGCACGAGCTTACAGTCTAGAACAACAGAATGCCGGGCGGGCTCACGCTGAGCTTTGCCATGCATCTAGTTGAGAGCTGAATTATCCATTTTGCTGCGTATACCTTAGCAGAGACTCCCAATGCTTTTCAGTGGGACGAACAACTCCCAAAATTGCCCCTTCCCGTGGGGGCTCTCGATCCCATCTCATAATTGTTCGGAGTCAGCCCCCAAACGGCATCTCGATCAGTTCAGCCTTTTGCGGGGCACATCCATGTCACCAACACACAGACAGACCATACTACGTACGACAGATGTAGCAATAGGCCGTATCTATGCAATGCATGCGATGGGGCCTAATAATACATGCCCTCCATATGTAGTTGGTGTCAAAACGTTTGTTACAATTTCGTATCAGTACTGGATCCGGGGATAACGTAAGCACAAAGCGTGGATTAGGCAGCAGACAGGATTAGGACTGGAGTTAGCTTAGCGATGTTTATCTTTAGTTCGAAAAATAGCCGAAACAAACCAGCTATTTCAAGATTTTTATGCTGTATTAAAGTTTATTTGGTATGCAAAGTTTCTGTACATTTACACACCAATTTTGTTACGTAGAATCGGTGCAAAATATTAATCTGTGAGTGACGTGAAACTTCTCTAACTGCTGCTATTTCGATTTATTCGGTTTCTGTTTTAATTTTGTTATGTGATGTTTATACGAATATACGAAATCCACTAGTTGGCGTTTTTATCTCATTGCTTGTCGTTTTGTACATCCACAATGCCTACGCTATTGATGATACGTGATTACGTATGTGTGTAACAGTTGTTGTACGCGTTGACAACCAGCCAATTAGACTTCAGCTATGCGATACAGCAGGACAGGTCAGGCTTTATATATTTATATATTTAAGACTACGCACTTACCGCACGGAGAGTTGCCAGTTTTGGTTTTCAAATAGATAAACTTGCACGCAATCGTTAATAAATTAGGTATACGTCAGTTTTTTAAGCTTTCTATATATTTTATTATCAAGAGCGTCGGTTTGAAACAGGATCAGTTTCAGTAAAGTACGTTACGTAATCCACCACCTCCGAACTTCTGAAGTTATATGACCTGACGGCGGAATATTACCACGTAGGCCTATTCCATTTTCACGGTAGAATTCCAGCTGCATGCACATGAGTTAGCCAGTTTCTCCACGGTTTACTTCCTCCGATTGTTCTGGGAGAGTATCTTTGAGGACGATCGGCATCGTAGGTTTTACAGGTCGTATACCCTTCCTATATATGATCACCCAACCAACAGTGTCAAACCACTATTCTTATTACTAGGCAGCATCACCTGCACGTGATGTATATATGCGGACTATTGCTACATATGTCGCGCGTATAGCGTGGTCTGTGTGTCTGTCTGTGAATGTGTTGGGCACATGGGTGAGGTGTACAAAAACGGCTGAATCGACCGAGATGCTGTTTGGGAGGCAGACTTATGTGGGTCCAAGGAACTATGTATTAGATGGGGATCCAGATTCACCATGCATGGGAAGGTACACTTTTGTGGGGATACGTGCCGGCCATTGTAACATGCCTACGCGTGCCAATGTGCCTGCCCGGCGCACGCGACGGACGAATGCATTCGCCGCCGCGAGGGGTGGCAAGACGGCGATGCGGTCTTTTGCCAAATTCTTTTGGACGTTTGCTATTATCATGTGACTGTCCGAGATCGACGCGCACTATGTGCATATGCACAAGTCGGTACAGGTGGACAGATGATCCGACGGCCTACAGGTGAGCTGAAATAGTCGATGGACAGCAAATCACGATTGCGGTGGGAGTCTAAATTTAATTGGATGCCTGGCCACCCGCGTAGTTGTCTGTCTCCTTTTGATGCCTCACACCTGTCGGTGTCGCTGATGTCATTGTTAGAGCCGCCGCCATTGTCATGTGGCGTCTTTATCTCATTGCTTGTCACAGAACTGTTTGCCGCGCCAATGCCTCTACAGTCAATAAATAGTGCCTTGAGTTTTAACTAATCTTCATCTTAAAACAGTACATTTATTCTCCGCCAAGTTTGTTTGAGGAATGAGGTTGTTATGTATTAAACATCAAAATGGATTAGTAATTTCGCACGATGGTAGTCAGGCTGACGAAGAAGCACTTGAATGTTTTATAGTAAATGATTAACGATAGAAATAAGAATTGGCAGGGCTACATGTGCTAGTTTTCTTCCAGCTTTCTTTAAATTTCTCTTTTTAGAAGCTGTATCACATAAAAGTACTATCGGCGGTTGTGTCACGTCAGCATCCTTCCATATACGCATAAATATGAAATGTAATTCTGTCTCTGTCGCATCAATCGACAAGATACACAAACAAGACACGTGACCGTCGACCACAACTGTAGACCAAATGTAGACCGATTTTCTAAATTCTTTCACCGACAGATTTCCAAGGAAACTGTCTATATGCAACTATTGCAGGATATTCCATCTCACCCTGACTGTGCTCTGTGCTACAACACTACCTTGTGATTGTGAAAATAAAAAAAATAAAATAACGGCTGCACTTTTACTCCTATACCGTCAAAATCAATCAGTTTTACTTGAAGCTTATTAAAATTTAACAACGATTAGATAACAGATGCTACAAAAATATCGCAGATCATAATGATCGATTTACTTCATTTTGGCGCAATATATGAGGACAGAAATGACAGAATGCAGATAATGCAAAAACTTTTCGAATATGATATGATAACAAACTACATGAAGTTTATGCAACAAACGACTTCATCATCGTCAGAAGATCAGAGAATGTCCACCTGGTAAAAACACAAGCTCGCAGACGTTTACGCCATTCACTAGTATATACGAGCTTCATCAATGATTGTCTGCTGCAAGTTGCAAATTGTTAGTGATGATGATGTTACACGTAAGTATACCCCAGTCCTCTACTACTTCAGTTCACTGACATCATTTGGATTTTCTTCATTCAGAGTACTGCTGCATTGTTTTTCAGATTTTTATAGTCGTAGGATTCAGACCTGAACTATTAAGGCGACCTCGTATCTTGACAGATAAATACTGAAGTCTCACATACAATATGTCATTGAAATCGACAGCGATTGTAATTTTAAAGTTAACGTAGAAACATATTTAAGGAGAATTTTTATATTATGTGTACAAAATTTCCCCAGGAATCTGCCAGTGAAAGAATTTTGGAAAGCGGTGTATATTTGCCGAAGTTATAATCAGAAATCCAGTGTCTTGTTTTTTGAAACACGATGTATGTTGTTCAAGAAAATGTTGTTTACCAGTTACGTAACAGAGCTTGTTTATCTGCAGATTCATTTTTTGTTATTAATATGCGGTCGTTCAAAGTGGTCGCACAGCGGGTCTTGTTGCAGACGGAAAATAAATATCACAATGTATATAGTGTATAGTCTGCATGCCAACCTTCATACATACATATACATACGCGTGTCATATTATACACGTCGATTTGCACTCTCCAGGCACACGTAGGCCTATCTGTGACTGAGTCATCTCATCGCAATCACACGCTGGCCGTACGTGCACCGCTTGTTCTTTGTATGAGTCCAACCTTTATGCTCTGCCGCATATTTATTTCTCAGTGCTTTCTCATGTAATCGTATCAGACGGATATGTCCAGTCTTGCTGAACTAATTCTTTCTGGCAAAGTTGTACAACAGCTTACAACGATAGGCCTACAGCTGTGGTGGCGATTTAATCACTTCATCGAATTGGTTTTGTCCGATTAGGCCTATGTGCTGTTGGTAAAAAATTTAAATGTCACAAAATATGTATAATTTGAAGCGTTGCAGAGGCAATGGCTCATCAACAACTATTTTTATACTTGCCTGTTGTCAACTGTATTAGGTGATACTGAAATATAGAGATATGCCGACCAATTTATGTCTGCATATATGATATATGACGTGCGCATTGTCAAAAACAATGGATAATGTTGACTAATGGACAGGAGCGTAGCTGGCTAGAATGTCCAGAGGTCCGGACCACCCAGCCACCACCAGAGTGACCCGTGAGAATTTCATAAATCCCATGAAGAAGTTCTAACGTATAGTTGGTACCTCTTCTCCCGATTGCTGTCGTTTCGTGAAGAATCGCGGTGAAAAACGCATGCAATGTTTTGGACTCCTATACAACAATTTCTGGCTACGCCCTGTCAACTGACGTCAATATTATCACTGGCCCGTCTACACATAGTGTAGGGGGCAGACTAGTAACGGTCGCTGTCGTCTGTCGTCTGTAACACTCGCATATGCGGCGTAACTCACCAGGGGGCAGCACGTGGCGGGCCAGTAGTGTTACGTCCCGTTTGGGCGACACCTTGTTAAGCCATATCCATTGCAAAATGCAAATATACCAAGTGATGCCCGCATGTGAGTGGAGCGTTAACACCACTGGTGTCTGCCGACGATCGAAAACTACTCAGGCGACAATAACGCGACATGTTTCGTGTCCTATGAAAGGCCGTTTCGGACGTACCGCGTAAGCTACAACGCAACGAAACGGCCTTCCATACGTGTCCACGTATAGGCTAGATGCATGCTTCGTGGTCTCTGTTGTTTCGTTACTCAACAGAGTACATGAGTGATCACAGAAAGCCTGTGTTGCAGCACTGCTTATTCGCTTCTGCGCACGGCTGTCTTTAGTGGTGATACGTTCGAACATTCCATAAGACCATAATGAGTAATTTACAGTTCATACAAAACAAACCCGCCATTTGCCGGTATTGAAAATTTCCGAAAGAAGATTACACCACTTTCTTATTTCGTAAATGTTCCCTCATTTACCACGTCGTGCATTTTCGGCGCGTTTGCAGAGGGCATGTTGGCCTACATAAGATTGGCGTCGGTAAAAATATAAATGCGCGCGGTATGAATCGGCTGCCCGCCGGACGGTCATACAGACGCCATGATAAATGACAAAGCAATTTGACCATCAACGTTATCCGTTGTTTTTGACAGTGCGCACGTCATCTGTGCGGACGTACGTAAATTGGTCAGCAATCGTCAGCTCAGAGCTGTCGAATGACAATTCTGGTGCTGTAAACACGATCTACTCGTTTGCGCTAGCCTATATACACTGATACTCGAATTTCCCATCTGTCTGCGACTCCCGCTCATTTTTAACGCGGACGCTATGCTAGCGCGGTGCACGCTGTGGCCCGGTGTCTGTCTGTGTATGTCTGTCCGTCTGTCTGTCACAAACCGGTGTCCAAAACGTCTAAATCATGTCATCACGCAAACAACGCCGATGGTATCCCATGGACTCGTTGACACTCAAGATCTTGGTGAAATTCCAGTGCGATCAACCCCAATGGGGGCACCTAATGCATGTTGGGTAGGAAAAATTTGCGACTTTCGACAAAGCTCGTCATATCTCGTAAAGGTGAATAGGAAGTCGTATGCATTCTATCGAACGGCGACATGCCAATGACTTAAGCCGAAACCGACTTGAGGCCAATATCTCTGACTGCAACATTGAGCAAGTTAGTAGAATCATTCATTGGCGAGTGGATACTGAACAGGATCGAAGACAAGCTAGACATATATCAGTATGGAGCCTTGAAGGGTCGTTCGACAACACACGCTTTAGTCGACATAATGTACCACTGGAACAAAGCTGTCGACGAGGGACAATCTGTCCGCGCAGTCTTTGTAGATTACGCTAAAGCGTTTGACCACGTCGACCACAACGTCTTGGTGGCAAAGTTGACGGAGTTCAATATCCCGG
>Ga0209363_1001252_pt1 | contig 11881 bp, 7 predicted proteins | sample WorMetexBAHAMAS3_FD_187385 | JGI IMG/M metagenome (GOLD analysis project Ga0209363, IMG submission 187385) | Marine gutless worms symbiont microbial communities from Max Planck institute for Marine Microbiology, Germany - Inanidrilus exumae... | ecosystem: Host-associated > Annelida > Digestive... | reverse complement strand
CTGATTTTCTGAGTCCATGATGCAGCTTGCCGAGCTGAATCTGAGTCTCTGATGTTCTTGGGTCATCAAGAACAAACAACTCACGCAATTCCTGCTTTGTAAAATGTCTGCCAACAGAAAAAAACACAGCCACTCACGTTATTGTGAAACACAGAAATAAAACCTACAAAAGTTTTAATCCTGTGAAAGTGAAACGATAGATAGTTAGAAGTACATGTAAGGTGAACTCCTCACAAGTGAACACTGAATTTAAGTGACAGCATCATATCGTTTTTAAAAACCTTCACTTATATGCCATTCCTCAACACATTAATACATTTTTGTTTCAGTGGAATCCTTTCTACAGTCACGCCTAGTTGGGCTACGTAAATCAAAAGAGACTCTTTGGAGGTAACCGAAGCAGGGAATTTCTACAGCATGGATGCCATTACTTTTAGTCATCCAACCAACCATGTCGAAACACTTGTGCTAAACAGAAACAAGCGTCCAAAGTAATTTGGCAGAAGGCCACATCGCCGTGTTGTCGGTGAATGAATTCGTATACCGCTTGCGCTGAGTGGGCAGCAGGCAAACAATGCACAATGCACTCATGTGTAGGTACGTTACAATGGGCAGGCAGATGTGCCCTCAAAAGTGCCCCTTCCCATGTGGGTCTGGATCCCCATCTAATATATGGTTCCTTCGGCTCACATAAGTCTTCCCTCAAAACGCTATTTCTATCAGTTAAGCCGTTTTTGCACAGGTCACCCACATGCCCAACACAGACAGACAGACACACAGACCACACTATGCGCAACATCTGTAGCAATAGGCCGCATCTATGCACTGCATGCAGGTGAGAGAGCCTCAAATTCACCCACTGGCCTCATCCGTGTTTGATCCATCAAATAGCTCCAACATAAAGGATGCTGCTCCCTTTGTGCAGGCTTTCTAACATAAAAGTAACGTAAAGGAAACCCGCAGATTTGTACAGTGCTTTAATATGATACTCATCTCTACAGCAATTGGCTATAGCACATGCTAACGAGTGATCACAGTTTTACCCGCCACTCACTCCTTTTCATGAACCAATGACTCTTTACTCCCCAGATGCAGAGCTGCACCACACTGGTCAGTACTCGTTTCACATCCCAGGGAGGGTAGGAGGCTGAGTTTGGACTGAATGGTTGACTACATACTGAGATGGCATACTCACGAATGGTCACCTATCTCAGTTCTATACGGGCTCAATGCACAGTAACTTCGTTGACATGCCCAATGCTGATACGTTATCACCATGTCACACTGCCACCAGTAAGCATCCATCTCAATTTCTAAAATACTCTCTTTTCCACTTTTTTGCCATTAGAAGCTGCAGACTGTAGTGCTATGACTTTTTGTTCTAGGCTGAATGATGCTGTTTCGCAGAAGAGCAGCAGTCACACGATACTTGACAAAAACATCAGATCAAAGGTCTTATTTTAAATCAAAGCATGCAAAAGCTAACAATTATCAGTGACAAAGAATCTCATTACCGATCGAGACGGTCCTTGTCTCCTGTAGTCAGCTTGTTGACGGAGTCCTTGAAGATCTGTCGACGGTAGATCTTTTCCTCCAGGGTACCGCACGTGATGAGGCGGTAGACGACGACGTTCATCGTCTGGCCGATACGAAAAGCTCGGTCCACTGCTTGTGAGTCGGTAGCTGGGTTCCAGCTCGGATCAACTGCAGCCAATCACAGCGTCCAACTCACACATCAGATGCTACACATCATTACTACCATCCTGTACTGTTAGCGCAAAATCACAATGACATGTCACCAAATGAAAATGCACGGCTTCTACTTTGTCTTTTCCTGACCCTGGCAATTAATCCAATGCAACCAGTTTTTCGTTAAATGAACTAAAACAAACGAACTCATATTGCGAGTGTCCTTTTATCACCATCTGTTCTAGACCATATTAACTATATCCTTTCTTGCAGAGTGAAGCCTTTGTAGATTACTGTCAGGAAGCAGTGTTGGGACAGCAGATCAGACTAAAACTAAAAACACATTATCACAGCAAATCAGGTCCAAGTCCTAGAACACACAAGGCCTAGTCATGATGGATATCAGATGTCGCTAACTCTGTAGCATACGTGAATTATAAGACTACAGTGAAAGAGTAACAAGTGATGGATGGTGAGAGCAATATCCTACGGATTCATCCATAAAGGATGTCTGCCGAGGGGAAAAAAAGGGTTAAGTCAAAAGAGGACAAGGGAGGGAAGATTTGACAGCATGTAGATGTTCAAATTTGCAGCAGGGCTGCTAACTTCTTCTGATTTTACTATTCTGGGATGACAGCGTTTGACATTGCTATGTCACGACTTAAGATATACTGTAACTTAAACTGAGGACAATTTCCAACAAATCGAACGTGGAACTTCTAATAATCAGCTTTTGAGTGCACGTAAATATATCGTATTGTATCGTATGTATACCAATAAATAATAAGCTCAGCTAGCAAAGTTAAGCAGTTACATACTGACAACAACTCGATCAGCTGCGGTCAATGTGAGGCCAACGCCTCCAACCTACAACACAGCATACAGTGGACCTAATAGTATACAAGAATCGAAAACCAGGGCTGAGCAATTAGAGCTATCAGTATTTTTTCTCAGTAGCTCCATTTTCTTTGTTCCATTTAGTGTCAAAACTGGAGACCAAAAATGTGCTATCATATCTGCACAAAGCACATGCGAAAATTAAAGTTACTGTTTTGTCAAAATGTCATAAAATTTTTCCGACGGGAAATTGGTGAAATTGTGCGTCATTTACCAGACAAAATAATTTCGGCTCCCTCTCAAACAGTCGCTACTGCGTGGATCACACCCAAAATCTGCCGGGGCCAACCCCAACATTTGTCTCACACTGTTCCAGATTTCATCCAAATCGTTCACCTTCAGTGGAGTTATAGCCCAATGTGCAAAGGCTGTTCTTTTGAGTATTTTCATAATAGGCTCTTTGAGCCTGCTTAAATCAAAAGCCTTAAGTGGTAATCTAATGAATAGCACAACATGACATACAATCCATGTTTCCAACTATCTACCCTGCTATACCCATTTAACCAACTGGCTGTCGTGTTCCATTTTACCATGCAACTCATATGCACACCACAATCTATGGCACAGCAGTGTCTGTCGGACTGCCTGTTACACTGATGCATTGTGACAAATTTGCCAAATGAATCAGGCTAGTGGGATACAGGCTACAATTGGCTTATCAAAGACACTCTGGTATCTCCAGAAACACTGTAGAACCTTTATCTGCAACTCTGCCGATCTTTCGGCTTTATCATCACACATCACACAATGTTGTCAACTCACTTTGCCTTTGTTTCCAACACGTCGGTCACGAGTGTCGCTTGGTCTGTCTGTGTCTGTGACACGTCTTAGCTTAAAACTGCCAATAACCATCTGCAAGTGTCAGAATTTTTGACTGTGCATAAAGAATTTAAAAACCTGACACATATGAATCACTGCACCACACTCTCCAGTAAGTGCTAGTTAGCCATGCTTTAAAATCTGACATGAGGTCAAGTACTCCATGTCACAGAGTGTAGCTAAGCGCAAAACTGAATATAACCAGTTTTTAAGCATCAGGTAAACACTAAAATGTGATGGATGTGATGTAAGGCTGTGTACCTGAGTCGTCAAGAGGAATAAGGTGATGCTCAAATTCCCGGTGAAGTTATCAATGATCCGCTGACGTTCTTCCTTCGTACGAATTGTACCATCCAGCCGGCACATCTTGTGACCCTATGCGTTCCACAACATCCATCACTACAACTCTCAACTGACGAATGATCAGTCTCCTCAACTGATAACTAACCAGTCTAGACTATGGCATAACACATTGTCATTAGATATGTGAGAAAATTATGACAAAATAAATTCCGACGCTGAAAGATGCAGGCGAATCGAACATGTTCAAAAACATTCATGAGCTCAGCTGATGACATATTATTATACGTCATGTCCGATGCAAGCATATCAATGGAGTTAAAAAGATGGTTGACAGATAATTCCGCTCATTAACCATGCCAACAGTAGTTGCAGGGTAGAGTTTCCAGTGTCATTTGTGGTATGTTTTTCCGCAATACATTTACAAAACCGATGCAGGATTACCAAACACGGGAGCCAGGGTTCAAAGCTGGGTGAGTCCGTTCTCCACCAAAGAATTATTTCAAATAATTCCTACACATACGATGAACATGGAGATAAATTCCGAGCAGGAAAACAGGGCTGGACGGTGTCCTCTACAATCTGTGACCGTTGCTGACACCCTGAGTAGCAGCATCAATGTTGTTAGCTGCATCAGCATGGCTGAAGCAGAAAGGCCCTGTTGGTTACTGGCTGGTGCAGCACACAGCACCAGTCATGGCTACGCCAGATGGCAGGCCACGTATAAAGGGGGCACTATAAAATACCCAACAAGCTGCTTTCTTCCTACGTTTCCTCCTTTACCCTACACGTCCACATACATTAGCCCACACCTATCAATTCCCCTCCTCTCCCTGGCGAGCACACTGGACACTGCGAGGTCTCAGCACTGAGGTCTAGAGTAGGCCTGACCTCTGCCTACAATAACAAACGAATAGCTCTGATTATGTTCCCTCCTAGCCTCCAGAAAATCAGCAAAGCTCAGATGCTGCCTATTGGAGGGGAGACGGAAGTTACATTCATGTATTTCACACATTCTCGCTTGACACATACATTGTCATTTCTCACCAACATGTATATAAACAGCAGCAGCAGTAGCACGCTGCTCTCCAATGTCAATGGCCAGCATTTCCAGCTGCTGCTGTACCCATCTGGAACAGTCTGCCTCGGCACATCATCTCAGCATTCTAGCTACCAGTCTTCTGTCATTTCCCATACTACTGTGAAGTGCCTTGCAATAACTGTTGTCATTTTGGACTCTAATCATTCATTCAGTCATTCCTTCTTTCAACCAGTGAGTTTGAATGTGTGGATGCATAACAACACAGACATATCTGTCTGACCTTATTCCCCATGACTTTCTGGATGATGTCCAGCATACGTCGAGATGATGAGAAAACCAGACAACGATGCTTCTCGGCACGGAGGTTGTCGAGCAGGCCAATCAGGAAGTCGACTTTGCCCGACTCCTCTATCAAGAGGTCATCAGAAATGTGACTGACATCAAAGAGTGACGGGTCCTCAGCCACAGCGGCATCAAGAGAGTCGACATCCACACTATACACAATACACCAATCAGCAAAAACTCATACTTTACCCCCACTAACGTGCAAAGAATAGTGATCTGCATCTATGTATGTCTATCTATATGTCTGTCTGCTTGCACATCTCAAAATCGACATGTCCAAATTACACCAATTTTCTGTACATGTTACCCCTGGCCATGGATCGGTCCTCCGCTGATGTCAATACAATATGTTACGATGTTACGTATCTCCAGTTATGTGGATGATATCTTGTTTTCATATAACTGAGCGAAAAAGCCAGAATAAGACAACGTACATGTTTTGTCCAGTTCGCCAGATGGCAGCACCAGACTGCATCTCATTGTGACAGGTGATTTGCCAGAAAAAAAATTTGTTACGATATCGCAAATGATTTTATTAGATTCAATACAATCAGTGACGAGAAAAAGCAGACTGAAAAGCTGCTGTTAGTTAAATGAATTCTGAATCGGGTTTTCCCATCATTACTAACTAGCTGTTAAATGTTGGCATTTTCACAGCACAACGGTACTGAAAGACAATGGTGCAATACCTACTTCTCACAGAGGTCAGTCGGCAGATCAACAAAGAACAAGTCGGTGACTCCAACTGAGGTCAGTGCAATGAGTTGCCTTCAATGCTTCAACAATGGGAAACAGGAAGGGTTGACTCTACTTATCGCAAAGGTTTTGATCCAACTTGGAATAACTCCGAAAAAAAACAGTCATTAAAAAAAATTACACGTAGTCACAATAGACTAGTAGCTATGCAATGATACATTTCAGCAGCAGTAGTCAATCTTATGGATGAAATGTCACAAATTTCTGGTAATGGTAGACCTTAGACCGTAATATTTTTTCGCACCTTAATCTGATCTGGCTATTTTGTTCTTTTTTGAGGTTCTTCAATCACCTACAGCCAAGACGCCCGCACAGATTTTGACGCAAAACATGTCAAAAGATGCGGTTGCGGGCAAGATGTGCCTTTTCAGGGTCACAAAACGAAAATCTAAGATTTAAACCTCCTTTTTCCCCAAAATCGCTATTTTGGGCCCAATTTTAGACTCTGCATTTTCCACCAAAAACCACCTAATGGTAAAAGGCTCACATGTAAACAACCCCTAATCGTCGTCATCATCAAAAAGGTGATATTACATTATTGACTATATGGCGATGTGCTGCTAAGTAATAACACCTTTTTGATTTCTGCTGTTTTCCTTGTGCGACGTAGACAATGTTGTCCTTACAATCCATTTTAAACTGTGAAGTTTTCGACATTAATTTCTAAATTAATCAAGCGGAAACGCAGTAATACGATCACAACAGTATAATTCGACTGCCAAAAGTGCATAACTTAAGTATATAAGAAGATGGCTCATTTTCTGAGAGATCACCTAAAGACAAGCACATAGTTTCAGAGACCAGTATCAACAGACCTGGATGGCATTTCAAGTCCAAGGCTGAGACACTGCCTGTTGGTCATCAGACGCGGATGGTCACAGATCTTCTTCAGGACTGTAAGTGCGACCAGCGGCGACCGAGTCGAGTTCAACAGCTACCGCAACACATCCATCATTTATACAGAGGTCAAACTTAGTCACTGGGACTCACATCTCTACACTGGGATCTGGTAACTGATGCATTCTAACCAAGATTTAAAACTCACTTTTGTCACCCAACACGACATAAAAACTGAGTGTGCTATGCTTCCCATAAAATCAACAATGCCATATATATAACACATACACGCAGGTGCACACAAACCATTTTACAGCTATTATACAGGTCAGTGCGGTGGCGCAACAGGTAGAGCGTTGGACTTGCGATCAACAGGTCGTGAGTTCAAATCTTACTAAGCTGCATAACAACCTTGGTCAAGTTGTTCACACCTATGTGCCTCTGTCACCAAGCAGTATAACGTGGTACCGGCCTAGCGGTGGTGATGCTCTGCTGCTGGGAAGGTAACAGCAGGCCTGGTGGAAAGTAATGGCAGCCTACCGCCGGGTGGATGACTTATAGTCACCAACGGGCTGACTGCCTGTACACCGGTATCAGCTCCGAGCCCAACGCTCGGCAACGAGTATGGGAAGCCTTTACCTTTTTTATACAGGTCAATCTGTGTTAGCTAGCACCACCCCCCCCCCGTTAAGAACTGGAGGATTCTCTTGCAGTAATTGATCGATTAAGGTTTTACATCCCACTGTACATAGAATAGGTCATTTCGGAGACGTTCTTCCCAGCCAATCTGTTGACTTGGCATTGAAGAATCGAAACCTAACACAACATGTTAGTTAGTTAATAAATATGGCTATATCAGAGACGAAAGGTCAGAAGTGGAGAGCTATCCCTACCCAGTGAAGGAAGGCCAGCGATATAATAGCCTCAATCCTGGCCGCCTTTTTGTTCAGCAAACACCCAAAAAGGAAAAGAGATCGAGATTCATTTAAATTATTACACCAGCGCCTACAACAGGGGGAGACAACTATCATTCGTTCATTCGTTCTTTGCAGCCAGGGGTCCAGCCTACTCTGGACCCCAGCGCTGAGACCTTTATGTCAGTCCAATGCGCCAGCTGACACCTTGATGCTGCTAATCAAGGCATCAGCAACAGTCACAGTTTATTATAGAGGACACCGTCGAACCCTATTATCTGTCCAGGATTAACTCCCTGTTCATCATTTACACAGGAGTTATTAAAACTAATTCTTTGGTAGCGGACGTGCCAGAGCTGAGGCATGAACCTCGGCTACTAAGCGCGTCACGCTCTACTGCACATGGCGGCCGAGTGCGGTGATCACTCGGCCACATGGGCAGGTGACTATCACTCCGCAAAACAAAACTAAATCAAATACCATAAAAACACATCCTTATCTAAAAATACATATAACCAAAAAACGAAAGCCAGGTTTAGTCGCTCCCTACTACATCTGGCCTGAAAACAGAGTGCGACTATTCTGGTAAATGTGAAGGGATGGAAAAGCACAAAAATAGATGAAACGAGTAAGAAAGGGAAAAAAGAAAAGTAAAATATACTAAAAAACAGAGTAGTAGGCGGTGTCATGGGGAAGTGAAGGGATAGGGGGATGGGAAATTGCCCCGGTCCCACATGGGGCCCAAACACAACAAAAGCAAGCAACAAAAGATTAAAATGATCTAAGCTAACACATAAAAAACACAAAAAATACTAAACCTAAACAAACATAAAAACAAAATCAGAACCTAAAGCAATAGCAAATTTAAGAACTGTTCACATTTGTGTGCATATCATTGTGCACAACTGTCATACAAAACACAGCATGGAACAGTTCTGATTATTTTCCCTCCTTACCTCCAGACAATCATTATAGCTCTGATGCCGTCTATCAGAGGGCAGGGACAGTGCATTCAGATTAGGGAGATGATGCTAGTTCTTCTCAAAGGTGTTAACCTGCACCGTCTCTGTACCATATATGCAGCAATAGGATTAAATTTAACAGATTCGAATATGAATGTGTAAAAAATATTGTGAGACCTCTTTAACTTCTGGCGTCTCGAGGAAGTCTTGGTATATTCTCTGTTGGATGTCAGAAAGATACACCCAGCAGATGAGGTCATTCTTGCGTGTTAGCTTCGGCATTCTGACATTATCAGCAATCAACAGGACTACTATGACTGCTACTGCTGCTCTCTCTAACACTATTACTGTTAATACTACTAGTATTTTCAGTTCGGTTAGAAAGACTGCATTTCTGCAGTTACCCTGGGAAGGGCTGTTGATTGACTAAGTCATTTCAGAGATGTTCTTCCCAACAAATCTCTTGGCTTAGTACGGAAAAACTAAATCTAACACAACAAAAGCAAACATGAATACATAACAAAATATACTACAACACAAAATAAACACAAAAACTAGAGCCAGGTTTGGTTGCCTCTTACGACCTCCGACCTTGAAATAGTACGGGCCTACAGTTAAGGAAGTAAATAAGTAAGGAAGCAAGTAAGTATATGATTTATATGGCACCAGAATCAACAAATGAATCATGGTGCATTACAGCCCCGGAGCCCTTACTGGTCCCAGGGAAAAACTACAACCTCACAGTACTAACTGCTTCATGGTACCATCTGCTTAAGAACATCTGGAAGTAACTGGAGCAGCACCATTCGTGTAACTCAACCAATGGCGTCAAAGCACTGATAACACCACAGAGTATCTACCAGTGGAACTAATCCTATCTTGATCCATGAACAGATTCTTGATGGAAGAGATTTGATGCCAACCCTAAAGTTAGGCTTTGACAACAGTAACCGAACTAATACAACAATCACAAATAAGAGCTGGGTTTATGCCGGCAAAAACCTGTTCTGCCAGACATGAGGTTTAAACCAGTTTAAACCGAAAACAAAAACAAAAATTCCAGTATGACGGTACCTTTACTCTCAATATATCAGGATTTCCTCTATACACAAATATTCTCAATCACACTTTGCGTGGTCGGAGTCTGCTATTGCCTAAAATCATGTGCATAAACTCAAACAAGAACTGCATCTCTGAGATTAAGCTAAGGTTATAAACGTTGATACAGTTGAACATTGCAGTCAAAATGCACTAGTGTAACACCTGTTTTCAACTTTAGACTGCAAACTTTCAATTTCAGTAATCAGCACGCCTATGTTAATCCTGGCTGTTAAGTGTATTCTACAAAAGTGCCAGCTGTTATTCAATTATCAACTTTATTTCAGTTTATTTAATATTCATTGCCATCAACGATGCTGCCACAAAGCGTCCAATAGCAAGTTTTGCTGCACGCTCAATGCCAAGACTATTTCGACATTTGGTATGTATTGTGCAACGTTTGTCTAATTTCCCTACTAAAATGTTTCGCTCCATATGTTTCGCAAAAACTCTGGCAGAAACATGTTTCTGCCAGGATGGATTAAACTGGTTTAAACCATGATTTAAACAGCTGATGGCAGAAACTTGTCAACCCTGTTATTACATGCACACTTACATCACCCATCCGAATACAAAGAAGACTGTTCTTCTTGTTGTCGGAATAACAGCAATCAAAAACCAACAAATTAACACGCAGAGGTAAAAAATACACAATGATAATGTGACAATGATATTAAATGATCAGTTGGATACTCTTATCTTGCTGAAAGAAAAAACCTGAATCAAATATCTGACAGCAAGTTAGGATCAAATGAAAATACTTGATGATACGTTGTAGTCCCATGTGCTGTCCACTGAAAATGAAGACTGTCGTCACTCTGAACCAAGATCAGACTTTTTGATAAGCCGTGGTGTTGAGAGCTTGTTCTACCCTGTACCACTTGGACTGTGACCTAATGTATGCAAACTTAAACAATCAAAGAATAATTCAACACTTGTCTCCTAACAGCTAGTTTTAATATTATTTTATGGAAACCGCACCATGTGCTGTACTGATAAAAACATTCAAGCCATGACGTACTTTGCACCACCAGCTGTGCCAGAACTCTCTCCTTCGGCAGGCACCTCACCAGAATCAACCATGCCGACGTCCTGTTTCGTTCGTCTCAAGAAGAACGGTTTTATCAGCTGGCGCAAATTCTGGGTCAAGTCATGACCCAGTCTTTGTTGACCGACAGTCGCATCTTTCTGGCGGCCCTGACAACACAAATTGTAGTTATGTATAAACAACATGAAACACGGGGCTTCACCGGCTTACTCTCCAGCAAACTTTTATTACCGAACTTTCACTCAACTTACAATGTTCTTTTTTAAAGATAACCCTTGACAAGACAATGCACAAAATGTACAGCGTAATTCTGCTGGCTTTGTTTGACTATCAGTATTACACAGTATTGTCAAAAATACATCAGTACACAAACAAGTAGTGGCAAATTAACAGTAATTGACTGAGTTAAGGTTTTACGTCCTAGCTGACACAAAATAGGTCCTTTTGGAGACGTTCTTCCAAGCCAATCTCTTGGCTTAGTACTGACAAACTGAAACAAACACAACAAAACAAATATACTACAGCATAAAATGAACCCAAAGAAACTAAAGCCAAGTTTGGTCACCTCCTACAAGCTCGGGTCTAGAAAAGGAACTTGTCTATTCTGTAATGAATAGACAGATAAGCCAGGAAGTAAACAAGTAAGAAAGTAGTTAAGTAAGAAAGACAGCATAAGGAAAGAAAAAAGTAAAGAAGGGAGAAAGGGAGAAAGGAAGTTCAGTAAACACACAAACAAACAATTCATATAGTGCCAAAATCAACACACGAATCACGGCGCATTACTGCCCTGGACTGCGTACGGGGCAATTTAATCATAACCAAAAACTACAAAGCAATTTGAATAAATTGAACGATATGAAGTTTACCTTCATTTATAACAAACATAATCTGTCAATCCAACTGTTGCATGCTATGCTGTAATTTTAGACTGAAAAGTCATAAACAGCTGGTAAACAGTCATCTGCACCAGCAGTAACTTAGGAAGAGTCTGACAGTCAAAAGTTATCAACATCATGCGGGTAAAAAGCTAGAATATTCATTAAGTGCAAATAACCAAATAACTACAATGTGCCTCGGTCAACTAACTTCCACACAGACAGGATTTCAGAAGCTGCAAAAATGTTCATAGTCAATGTCCCATCACAAGTATGATTGCTAACCATTAGATTAAAAG
>Ga0209363_1001251_pt1 | contig 11884 bp, 8 predicted proteins | sample WorMetexBAHAMAS3_FD_187385 | JGI IMG/M metagenome (GOLD analysis project Ga0209363, IMG submission 187385) | Marine gutless worms symbiont microbial communities from Max Planck institute for Marine Microbiology, Germany - Inanidrilus exumae... | ecosystem: Host-associated > Annelida > Digestive... | reverse complement strand
GCCAGGCGCTGAAGAAGTGCCGGTCAGGGCTGGCACTGAATAAGTGCCAGTCCGGGCTTAGCCAGACAGTAGGCCACGCCTAGAGGGGGCACGCTTAGAAATACCTGACAAGCTGCTCACGCCTACTTAACCCTTCCTCCACCCTACACAACTCGCACATACACCGCACACACCTACCAATTCCCCTCCTCTCCCTGGGCTGGTGCATTGGGCCGACATAAAGGTCTCAGCGCTGGGGTCCAGAGTAGGCTGGACCCCTGCCCACAATAACGAACGAACGAACGGTCCAGAAAACTTGAGTGAAAAAGAAATGTTTTTAGTTCTCGTCGGGAGGTGGTGAGCGACGATGCAGCCCGTATGGCTGACAGCAGACTGTTCCAGACTGTGTACTGTGTCAACAACCAGACTTCAAGTCTGCTGATTTCAGCATTTTAGCTTTGCAGAAGCGCAAATGAGGCGCAAATTTATTCATTTTTTGTTATTCTGTGAACTCCTCAAATTTTTTTTTTAAGAATATCATTGTGTTTCTGTCGTTTGAACACAGAATGACTGAATTATTTCGTGTTTGAAAGCGCTCATATTCAGGTAGACACGTGGCTGCAATATTGACCTGACCTATATTGACGAACCTTTTATTTAAGGCTGAATTCTAGACGGGGCGTATTATATGCCAGAAAATTGAAAAATTGAAGTGGTGCTACATAATGGTTAGAGTAACATATTAAGTTAATTATCAGTGACACGATGCGCCGCCGTAAATAGTATAGTTTTCAGATGGCGCTTGAAAGTTGCGACACAGTTTTCCTGCTAGTAGGGGGCGCAGTACAAGTACTGTTAGTGTATTTGGTCGGACAGTACCACATCGGTGCCTAAAAGCAGTGTCATTGGGATTCAGTAGATGAAGAAAGAATATGATCAAGTGCATCTGCATCAGGAAGGACATCAACCACATAAGGATTCTTTTGAGATCAAGGCGGCATCCGACTAACAGGTTGAGATGACGAGTGGTCATTAAGCCAAAGTGTCTGTGTGTGTGTGTGTGTTGTCAGTATGACCGTTATATGGAGAATTACCTTCGTGCCTCGTCGTCTTCATCATCCTACTCTCAACACCGCAGCAGCAGCAGCGGTGCAGACTACAGACGCGAGCATCACCGCTCCGACAGATGACAGTGACGACGACAGTGCATCTTAGTACTTTGACAGACCAGTTTTCATACTGCGGTGTGGCCCGGATGTACAGCTGGCGGACAAAAGACTTGCAAGTTGGTCGCGATAAACACACGTACAAACTCCATGAGTTATCCGTCGCATGGTGCAGTGTTCTAAAACTGTTATCTCTTCCGGGACCAATTACATACCATGAAATATCTGAATAGATGGGACGTTTGATGGACCCCCACTGCACTTCCTGGCTGCACCGACAGTTTCGTATCTGATGAGACAAAGTCGCTGATAGACTTTGAGCTGTGAAGAGTAACTCCGAACTCCGGGCAGATGCTGTACTGAACCGGCTCATCATGACCTGTTCTTACAGCTTGCATACTTGCGTTCGCTGATGCTGTAGTCTCGCACGTTTCTTTTAGGAATATTTTCACTTTAGTCTGTCCTCAGTGACGTCTGATCTTCTTCGGCTACTTCTGCGGTTTGTCAATGATTTGGACGCATTTTTGTTACCTGGCCTCTAGGCCAGGTTCTCTTGAAAATTTTCCCGGTGTTAAATTCTATGATTTGCATCTGCCATGTGCCCCGACTGGCAACATTGCGGCAATCAGCTGTTATGTCTTCTTTTTTTTAAATTTTTGTGTTCATTTTTCGACTGTGAGACAGGAGGGTGGCTGATGACGACACTTGCTGGCAGTTTAGAGTTGCTGGCAGTGGTTAAATTAAGCCGGATCCCACCGGATCTCGGATCCCGTACCTCCAGCTTGGCATCGGGCACCTTAACATCAATATCCGGGACCGTACTTTTCAGACCCGGCACCTAACAGCTGAAGCCGGTGGCCGCGTGTCATACTGGCAAGTCGAAATTTTAGCTATTCGAAAGACTGAAGGCGGCGATTGCTACGACGCTGCTGGATACTTGTAAATTTTAACGTTAAACTTTACTGAAGTAAATTTAAAAATAAGCAGGCAGTGGTCACCGCAAGACCTAGACCGTCGTTATGGGTGGATCGAGGCGCCCATGCCTCGCTCGGCCTGTTCGTGGCTTAGGCCTCCTTTCACTATCAAATTAGGGATCCGGCACCTATTGGAAAGTAATTTAACCACTGCAACTTTCTGACAACATGTAGTACTGACATCTGTCACGTTGACTCGATATTGTACCGACGTCGATGTACATAATAGATTTTCATACGCAGTGATTGATAGAATGTACGTCATAGATGTGAACGAGCAAGAACTCTGGAGTGAGTCCATTGTACCACAGTCCGGCTGTCTTGTTCACTGGATGTGGTTGGTTCATATGGGGTTGCCGTTGGCCCGGAAAAAAACTGCTGAAATTCAGCATTTGATTTTTTTTGGTCCTGAAAAGTTGTGTGAATCGTGAATCCTGAAAAAGTTGTGAAAAGTTATAAAGTCCGAAGTCTGTATATGAGCGGTTGAAGGCAGCTGTAGAAGCAGCGTGAGTTACTTATACTGTTAATAGAGTTTATAAAAATTATTATTAAATAATACTCGATGCAATAGTTTGAATTTTGTTAAGTGACGGTCTGTGTTCAACTGAAAATCAACATCAAAAATATTGGTGCTAAAACTCGTAGTGTGTTGTCAATAACGATTTCTATCAGACTAACCAAGGTCACTGCACATACTGCCACAAAAAAGTGGGGCCTTGTGACAAATGTCAGATTGGCAAACGTGAAAGTTTCACATTGTCAACAGCTGCCCACAGACCAAACTGGAGGGTGGCCTACTACAGCTTCACTTGGCTGACGATGTCCCTGTGCAGTGGCTGATGTCGCATAGCAATATTTCTGTCAATAACAACATTTTGTAATGGTGTTTTAAATCAATAGCACAAAATAGTTCAGAAATTCATGTTATCATGTGAACGGCAACCCTGTTCATAATTCGTGTTCTGTTAGTGATTGGATGACTGGATATTATTACGTACAGTAGCCTAGTTGTGCAACCGAGCTGAAGATCGACACACAGAATGTGTAGATGTAGTTTGCGGTGTGAGTTAACTTCGACTTTCAGAAGACTGGATTATATTTATGACTTGCAACAAACAGCTGTGTACAGGTTACGCTGTTTTTTTTTGCTACACGTGTGCATAGATTGTGTGTGGATTACGAAATCACAAATTGTCGGGAGTATTTGTGAAATATAGTTCGTGTTCGTTTAAGTATGTCCGTCCTCCTAATAGTCAGTGATCCTGGCGAGTCACGTTGGGCGTTTGCCACGCGCCCTATTAACAGATATGTTAAACGAGACCACCCACGAAGGGCATTTGGTGGTCTTTATCACTGTGCAAAATTTGGTTGGAATCGATGCAGTAGTTTTGATAATATGCACGTTTTCGATTTTGCATTTGGCTTGAAAACGCCTATTCACGCCCCAAAATTGGGTTTTATGGGAAAATAGGGGAAGGGGTGAGGCGATATTGACCCACAACGAACTCGTTCTTACTTTTGGGGGTTTACACGTCTGTGTCCAATTTGGTGAAAATCGACGAAGTAATGCGACCGGGAGAGTGTCCACAGACGGACAGACACACGCACAGACGCAAAACGATTTTCTTATCTGTCCCATACTATAATATGCTATAGCTATGGTGCAGATAATTATACATGTCAGCAGTCATTATAACTGTCATCATATAGAACAAGAAACAACACAATGTCATCGCTAATTTTGCTATCACCTGAAGTGACCGTCTACAGTCGGCGTTGTCACTATAAGCAAGGAAATAGAATTTGATGATAAATTTTGATCCGAGGCCAAAACCTTAAGGCCGAGGCCACAGTGTCTCCTATCCTCCTCACCTCTGTAATACGTACTACATTTCGCGAGATATGGGAGATAGGAAGGTTTGGCGTGCCTATCTTCACCAACTGCAAAGATGACGGGCCAATTTTTTTTAAATGGCTCACGTGACCCTGAGCACGCCCATTAAGGGGCAGTTTTTCATTCCAAGGCTAACACGATATATTCTACCTGCATACAAAATTTGACGACAATCTAGCCGTTATAGAGACTAGATAAAAGTATCCAGCCCCCAAAATAATTAAAATCGTGTCACGTGACTGACCATGCCCCACCTACCAAAACTTAGTCCACCCATTACGAAGAGTGTTGGTTTGGGGTAGCTAGGGATCAGTTAAGGTCACTGGAACCATTCATTAGAGGATATAGGAATTCCTATGAGCATTCTATAGTAGCCATGTAACCATACTTTGCACCGGTCGAAAATCGCCGATTTTAACCCGCCCCACCTGTATTTGACGCCCCCGTTAAGGGTGGCACCATCGGAATTTTACCGAGACTGACCGAGTCCATGGGCTCCGTTGTTTAGCCGTTTTCGTACAATTCCGACTTGTGACGGACAGACGGACGGACACACGACGACAGCATAGCGTCGCTTTTGTTTGTCTGTCTGGCATAGCGTCGCGCGGTAAAAATGTTTCATCTCTTACAGCCTTCATGTTTTGCTTCGTCATTTTGTTAGTTTCGACCACTGACAAAATGTTTTGGTGGGTTAAAAGCCCCGTGTGGGCCCGGGGGCAATCCCCCACCCATTATCCCTTGACTTCTCCACGTACTCTGATCTTCTAATCGGTATGCTGTGACTTTTCCATTTTCTGCTGTGATGTCCCGATCGCCTGCACCCAGTTTAATCCGGTACAGAATTCCGTTTCCTATAGTGTTCTGCAGATGATAATAAACCCAAGTTGTTGTTGCACTCTATAACGTTTAACTGATGAAATAAACAAAAATTTTATTAGTGAGGTGCTTTGATCCATCTGAATGTGCGGCTTCCCTATTGGCCTCCAAAAGGGGGTTATCATAACAGGTAGAAGACGAACAACATGAGAACATGGGCAAATATTTTAAAGAAGTTTTTTGCAACATAGCATTTTTAACAATTTGCTCGCAGATTGCACGGAGATTAAAGATTTGTATATGTCTGGTTACCGTGCTGGGAGTGGTGTCCCATTTTTTTCAATGGGGTGGAGTGTGGGGAAGAGGAAAATGCTAATTACATGCAGAAAAGGTTAAGTTTGGTGCATATATTTGTCACAAATTTGTGTAACTTTTTATTAATTAACAACTGCAAGATGGAGTGATTTTAAGTCGCGTAGGCCTGTACAATACACCGACGGATGGGGTGGGGATCGCCCCATCCCCCTGGATCCGCCACTGCTGTGAGGATAGCATATAGGGCCTATATTCTTGAAGCCATCGTCAAAGAGACTTGTCTGTCACGAGTTTTAGTCTACGAGTAGCAAGATCGTTGAGAATGATATTCTAATGCAAGTACGGTACGTCACTACTTCGCTCCCAGCAGAGTTGCAAAGTATTGCGTTTAGCGTGTCTGTAGGCTATTATTTGTCGGTCTGTCTGTCCGCTCGCATATCTCAAAAACCGCATGTCCAAATTTCGCCATTTAATTTTCTGTGCGTGTTACCTGCGGCCGTGGCTCGGGGTCCTCTGACGACAACGCAATATGTTATGTACTTCCGGTTTTGAGATTGATGTCACGTTTTCACATAATGGAGCCAAGGGGCCAGAATCAAATACGACGGGTATGTTTCGTCGAGTTCTCCAGATGGCGGCACCCGGGGCGAAGTTGCTGTCTACGATTGCAGGCTTTTTTGCAAAGCAGCATCATAATATAGGCTACTACAGTATAGAACTCCACTCTTTACTGCTTCATTCTTATGTTTAGTCCCGAAACTATAGTATGACTGTCATTAATATCGACTAAAATCAGGTAATTGGTGCTTTTTTGCGACAATTGGTGTTCCAAAGAGGCTGGACGTTTCGTTTTACATTTGCGAATAAGCTGTCGGATTTTTATACAGCATTCCACGCGTCGTCTGACATTGAGCGCATTATGCGCTTGCATTTTGTACGAGCATCGTCGGCACAAAAAGACCACCCGCGGGCCGCGGAAGCATTCTTCCGCTTAGACATCCAGGGGCTCAATAGGCTCATTCAGTCTAGGGTGTCCAGCAAGCACAGACGCCAACTCCGGGGTGGGGATGAGGAGAACGTGGCCCGTAATATTTGGTATGACCATTGGAAAATATCAACGTTAACTTTTGTTCTCTTTTAAACGAGGCCAAATGCTGAAGGCCAGGGCCAAAATAATGGCCCCGAGGCCGGGACCAGAAGGTCGAGGCCGAGGCCAATATTACGAGGCCTATGTTAAAATTTTGGCTACGAGGCCAGCCTGTCTTCGACGCGGCCGTAACATCTGTGTTTTTCGTTTTAATAATGCATCAGATACTTGCTGGCTGGACTACTCCTGACCATCAGGGACTGGGAGAGCTTATCTGAGGAATTGTTATGCAATGCAATTCTCGTCGGTAAACCCACAAATTGTCCCAAACACGTGTGTTAGGTAACATTTGCCAGTTATGACTGAAATATTGCTATAGGCCTATCTTCGAAACATAGAAGGTAAAGACTTCGTTAATACGTTGGGGCACTAATGGCTCGGTGTCTGTGTGTCTGTCTGTCTGTTTGTCCGTCACATGCCGGTATTGTGTGAAAACGGCTGAACAGGAGAAGACATACGTTATTATACACTGTAGGCTAGGCCTACCTACGTTTCGCTGAATCCAACTGACTTTGGGAATTTGTCAAAATAGAAAGTCGTTCCAGCGAAGTGTCGTGTTGAGAACGTGCTGATCCTGAACCTTGCTAAGACCGAAGCCGTGATTTTCAGCACAAATCGGCGGCTGTTGTCACACGTCAACGGACCACAAGGCGTCCGTGTCGAAGCTTACGTGCGGTTTGCGCCAAGACTGTTCGTTTTTACTTACTTAACTATTAACGGTGTATGGTCCCGACCTTACAGTGGAACTTGGGCCTCTAGAAATCGTCTCCGCTCCACTGGTCGTCCATATAATCAATCAATCAATCATATTTAATTTCAAAACAAATCCACGAAGAAAATATAAATACAACACAGGCAAGCCAGAAAATCCAGGGATCATCAAAGCTGGCTGCCTATTGCTGCCCATATAATGTCTCGGCAAGTAGCCAAGCCGCTCATCAAGGCAAAGATGAAGGCCAAGCCTTGAGTACTATACCTCCTAACAACCAGACTATGGCTGCGGCCGGAAGAGGCACCTGCAGCTGCCGTCCGCTTTAGCGAATCTAATAACCACGGCAACGGCATTATAATACACCGGATACGAGATAATTAGGCCTACCACGCACGCGTCGGAGAGGATTATAGATGTATACTGCTTGCATTAGCATTGTTGTTAATGTCATCCAGGGGTCCTGATAATGAATAGATGGACATAATCGCACGAGATTATTCAGTTACTTCGGCCTTCAAGACACGGCCTTCAAGGCATTGCGTACGTGTCAGGGTGTCACGTGACGACGGACAACCATCGTCAAGCCTAGATGCCGAAAATCGATGAGAACGATGGGGACGTTTCAAGGTTACACGTCATTATCCGATCAACCAACATTTCCGATCCAGTATCTCCGTGTTTGTTTGTTTGTCTAGACTCTAGTCGCGACACTGAGTGGGCCTAACGTTAACTCAGCCGCAAGCTGTCGAACACTTCTGTGACATCACTTAATTTAAAATACCACCACGACCATCATCATCATCATCATTGTCATCATCATGATGATATATTCGTTTAATAATAAAAAGCTGTCACTACGGAGCTATACAGGACGCAATACATAAATGACGACAAAGATAAATAAAATAGCATAGAAAATAAAATTCTGTTTATTACGCCCGACGGACGTAGAAGCGCTCGGCCTGAAGCTGCAGTGACGCTCTGGTGGAAGGAGTTGATACAGAACATGATGTTTGTCCGATAAATAGTTTGTCGTCCATGTCAGAAACTAGTTCTTCGACGCATGGTAAGTCTGGAGAACAGAAACACTGACGAACTGATCATTATTATTATTTTTGTCGTATTTGACATGAAAAATGTACAATATGAAAACACAAGCGGTGAAACGACGAGATATAGAAAGGCCATAAAACAACATTGATCACCTCCAGCAAAATATCGCGTAGAAACATCAAATGAACGCTGAAAATCAAAAAAAAAAACTTATTGTAGTCTTCGACTGAAAGCCTTAACTGCAGTCCATTATTTATACATACGTTTGTTGTCAGTCTACAAAAGAAAGAGTGCTTACATATCACAGCACGTATAGATTACGTGGCGAGCCGTCCTGCATTGTCCGGCTAAAGCCCTCGATCGATAGCGACAACCGCATTGTCGGCCATCATTGACGACGGCCAACATAACGATCCGTCATGTAAGTAAGTAAGTAAGTAAGTAAGTAAGTAAATGGCTTATATAGCGCCAAGATCTTTAGAAGAATCAGGGCGCGTAGTGCGTAGACGAAGATATTCTAGGCAAGATGGGCAGCCGAAAGGGGATGGGCCGACTGAAAAAAGTCTTTAGATGACGTCTGAAAGTGGGAAGTGACTTAGTTTCGCGAATACTGACAGGTAATGAATTCCAAACTCTTGGAGCCGAAAACCGAAAAGCACGAGATCCTAATGTTAATTTGTGGCGGGGGACTAAGAGCTGATGAGAACTGGATGAGCGCAGGGACCTGTTAGGTTCATGATGTCGTATAGGGCGTGGGGCGTAGCTAGCGAGACATGATCATGTCGTCGTTTATGTCGCCCGACACTGATGGCCGACAATGTCGTGTGTCAATGTTGGCCCTAGTGTCGCGGCCCTAATGTTCATCCGTTGGTCATTACACGGTCGAATAATGACATAGGCAGGCAAATGCCTATAGGGTCTACGACGTCGAAAAAGCATACGAAGGATGGCTGCGAAATATTTTTGAACATACGTTAGCCAAGCAATCACTAACGTTTTGTACATTCTGAGCAACAAACTGTCGATTTTTGCATTAAAACACTGAATAGCACATTAACTGTTTAAGTCACTACGGAAACAAGCAGTCAGGTATTACCTATCACCTTGTCTCTGGAATCAGCTCCCTTTGTCTCTTCTTAAACCTCATTCTGGCACCAGCTCCTCCATTTCCTACTCACCTATTCCTTCACCCATCACTTCTTCCTCTACTGATTCACCACTTTGTCCATCTATAACTCCATCTCTCTTTCAGTCCCGGCTTAAAACCTACCTCTTTCACAAATCCTACCCCCGTAATTTCACTTCTTCCTCCCGGACTGCCTCAACGGATCTTTGCCTGCACCGTTTCTTCTGAGCTACTCTGTTTTTTTAATTTTATTTTATTTTTCCTTATTTTTTGTTTCTGGGCCGTGCGCTAGATTAAGCTGGCCATCTCGTCAGCTTTTGAGCGCACGTTAATCTACCGTATCGTATTGTATCGTATCGTATCGTAACGTAGAGGGCGACAGGTGAGAGATGGAGGGGCCTACCGTCGTGCAATGTGCAGTGCCTAAGACCTACGCCAACCTAAATCCGGCCTGGGTCAGTATATGGCGCAACTTCCGGGACGACAGAACTCTGTAAATCTAACCTTCTCCGCATTATAAGGTCTCGGCGTGTGCCCTGCGGCATTTCGTGCAGGCGGCGCTTTTTCGTCGAGAATCAAGCAGCTGGCGGTCATCCGTTAATTAGTTTTGCTGCGTTATGTACATTAGCACGCGCTGTTGACGCAACTTGAACAATGACGCGGCAATTTACGTGTCATGACATGGCCGTCGAAGAATTCGGAAACTCAGATTCAACACCATCATGCATGGGGCGTAGCTAGCGAGGGAGATCCGGACCCCGCAGCCGTGACCAGACTGAGATTTTCACACATCCAATAACAAAGTTCTGAAGTGAAGTGTAGTGGCTAGCCTACACCCTATTACCCGATAGATAGAGTCTGGGACATGCCGTTCCTATGCCCGTGAATTTGCATCAACTCCCTAGACAAGTTCCTGGTCATGCCCATGACTTGACAACACGACCTCACTTCCCCAGTTCCACGATTCGTCGATTCTTGAGTCATAAGCCCGTGCCATATGCGACCTTTTGACCTTATGTCACGTACAACACTATCAATAGGCCTACAATATGAATGATTCAGTTATAATAGGCCTACACAAGAAGAAAACGTATTCACAACGTACCGTAACATATAACCTGGACTGTCGGCGCAAAAACAAAGTACAAAACGCAAGATACACCAAAAATGTATAGAAATATAAACGAAGTTATAACGTACAAAAGCAAAACTGTCAGTATATATACTGTCAGTGGCCAACATGACAGTATCTCTGTGCGCCGCTCTCGCAGCGGAATTGCGCCAAGCTTCATGTCCAGTGGCGATTCTGCTGAAGGGCATGGGGGCCATGCCTTCCCCCAGAATTTGGGCTTGCCCCAGGTTGCCTCTCACTTTTCACACACTATAGGCCGACAACGTGCCGTATACTACTGACGCGTATACAGACTGCGACGTCCTTCGTTTTCCACCGATGGCGCAACTGAGCCATAGCCATACAGTTTTAGTGGGAATACTTTAATCGACCATTGTGTCGTCCGGTAGTGTAGTTGGTCTGCTCTGTGCGTATGTCTGTGATTGCGTGTTTGGACGACGACTTTTCAACGAAATCACCTAGGTGGCACAGTGGTTCAAATTGATCACATCTAGGTCAAGGTCATGGGTCAAAGTTCAAGGTCACGGGAGAAAAAACGTTTTCCGGCTGAAAGTGGAAGAGTGAAACCAGTTCCGGCAACGTGAAGGAAAAGCAAACGACCTGAACTGGAAACTGTAAGTAAGTAACACCAGCTACACAGTGGCCGCTGAAATCTCAAGCAAGGGCTTTTCTAATTTGAATAATTAAAAGTTTACTATTAAACTTTAACATTGCTAATCTGTGTTATATGCTTAAAAGTAATATAGGCCGCTAATAAGTAATAACTACGTATATTTTGCTGTTTTATATTAGGCCTACAACTGCTGACTTGGGACTGGGTTGGGTGAAATGCGCCAGTAGGGAAAATGACGTTATTCTGTATTGTACATCACATAGAGAGGTCTAGGGTGAGTAAGTAGTTTCTTAGCGGCACGTCAGCACACAATCGCCTAGGTCAAGATGAAGTTCACGTGTGCACGTCGACGCGGCACGTTGACAGAGCGATTTCGACGTCTTCGAGGTCCATCTGTCGCCGGTTGTCAACGGTGCCACGGCCGTCAGATGGCTTCTCGAAGGACAGCTGGCGGCGTCGACGGCGAGAACCTCTTCCATCGTCGTCTTCGGGCATCACGCCGGCACGCTGCAGCACCGTCGACGTGGTCGGCGACGACCTCAGACAGAACAGGTGCTTCCAGGTGAAACCACCGCTCACGACGTCTCTACCTTCCGGTTATTCAGGTGTGCTTCATGTACGCCACTACAGGTGCTTCCAGGTAACGCCGATGGTTGCCGGGACCATGACTACTCTACATATATCTGCAGGTTATTCAGATATAGAGGTTCATGTGTGCAACAGGTCTGTCCAAACGTCGAGTTATTCAGGCGTCTTTCAACGGGTGTGTTGAACGACACGATGAACGACAGGTATGCAACAGGTGCTTCCAGGTGTCGCGAAACTGCGAGTTGCAGGCGCAGTAGAGGAGGAAATTGAGGGCGAAGTTGGCGGTCTGCAGTACGTTGGCGACGACCAGCGCCAGCTGGAAGACGGGCGCGTTGTCGTGACGCACGACGTAGTAGCACAATGTCAGAA
>Ga0209363_1001250_pt1 | contig 11885 bp, 5 predicted proteins | sample WorMetexBAHAMAS3_FD_187385 | JGI IMG/M metagenome (GOLD analysis project Ga0209363, IMG submission 187385) | Marine gutless worms symbiont microbial communities from Max Planck institute for Marine Microbiology, Germany - Inanidrilus exumae... | ecosystem: Host-associated > Annelida > Digestive... | reverse complement strand
TGCCTTTACTCCCCAGCCGCAGAACATCACCGCCCTTTGGCTGGTACTCATTTTACCGTCCCACGGAGGGTAGAAGGCTGAGTCGACCTGGGTGGTTGTTTACATACCGAAATAAAGTGCCGCCTCCGGGAGTCGAACCCGGACACGGTCACCCATCCCAATACTAACCCGGCTGAGCGTAGGTTAACTTCGTTGATCTAAACCAACGACGCTACCACTGCGCCACGCCGCCACCGCCAACGCTAACTGCTGCATTAGACTAATGTTGACCAATCCTATCCGTCACGGTTACTTTCTATCTGATAAAATATTGTGTATATAAGGTTTAATAGACAATTGCGGTGACGGAACAGTGGATAGCTCGAAAGAGAAATTGTTCATTCTGTTGCTTATTGCGTGCTGGTTACTACATGATGCAGATAGTTACAAGACGCTCTGGATCTGTCGGTTAGTTATGATTGGATTTTCATGAAATTTGAAGAATACTTGTACATTGGTACTGAGAATGTTCGAGTAGATTTTGAGAGTAGTCCTAAAGTTAAGATTCTGCCCCCAGTCGATTTTTGCTTCCACGAACGAGTCACGTGTTTAACAAGTCAGTAATCGTAGACAGCAACTTCGCCGCCGGTGCCGCCACCCAGCGAACTCGACAAAACAACGTTGTCTTCTGGCCCATTGGCTCCATTATATGAAAATGACGTCATCCACGAAACCGGAAGTACATAACATTGTACTGTCGTCCAAGGAGGACAGAGCCAGGGCCACAGGTAAATTAGGCCTTATCAGAAATTTAAAGTTTTAACGTGTGGTTTTTGAGATATGCCGACAGATAGACAGACGGACAGACATACAGACATACTGACAAGCTGATCAGATAAAATAAAGCTCGTATTATTCAAGTTCAAATATAACTATGTCGATGGCGTATGGATTCAGCAGTTTGTGTTCTCGGATAGCTTGTATTCTGTTTAACTTTCGGAAGCTTTTTAAATTCAGAACTCGCGTCAGTTTGCCGGTAATCTATCACATTATTCATTCTGTCAGAACACTCTGAGTCTTAACGTTGTGCTTGCTCGAAAAACATAGCACATATGGGAAATATAACATAAAGCTTGGCCGTTTGAGAGGCGAACTAAGCCGTCAGTGCGGTGTAAAAGCCTGTCTGTCACCTCCATGGCTCTCCGTCTTCATAAAGTGTACTCCGGCATTGCGTTGCAGTAATCGAATGCGCCAGCTCTGAACACCATGGGATGATGTATCGGACTGTTAAGAGCGCGCAGAAAGCTATAAGCGTGACACGCCAGCTTCGGTCTCTTGACCGCCACGTGCGATATTTCCGTTCAGATAAAAGCTTTATGCAACCATTTCACTCTCAAGTCGCAATCGCCAGCAGGACACGATCACGATACATATTCTAGAGTTCTTGATCGTCAAAATTTTTTCTCTGTTCGCGTGGTTCAAGTATGGAATAATCTACCAAACGAAGTTGTATCAGCTACCTGTGTCGGTGTTTTTAAATCCCTCTTAAATTCAATTCATGTTTTCTTCTTTAACGTTGTGTTTTAGTGTTGTATTATCTATGTTTTGGGCAGTTGTAAGTGCTCTTTGGGCCTTTCTGTCCAGTACACACAGTTCTTTTTTATTGCGTTTTATTGTACTATATGTCGCTTATTGTATCTGTGTCTACAAATAAATAAATATATACTGCACAAAAATCGTACGATAGTGGTACGACGAATTTCGAATGAGCTCGTATCCACGTACCATCTTAGCACCAATGATAGCAACATTATGTAAGGACGGCTTGTTGTTTATTATAGGCTCGAAGAGCCTATCATGCAAATACTCTATGTAGCAAAAGAACGGTCTTCACGCGTTCGGCTATAACTCCGCCGAAAGTGAACCGATTTGGATTAAATCTGGATAGTGTGAGCCAAATGTTGGGGACTGGCCTGGCAGATTTTAGGCGGTAGCGACAGTTTGAGAGGAGGCCGAAATTTTGTTATTTTTTGGTCACGCGAATAACGCACGATTTCAGCGATTTCCCGTCGGACATTTGAATCGATGTCGCCATGTAAACTTTCGGAACAGAATTTTGAACATTTTACCATAATGTGTATTTTTATCCTCCGATGTTTTAGCTATTTTAGTAATCACAACGTGTGTATTTTGTTAACATTTTGTGTGATTGTGATTGTGATTGTGAATGGGTCGTTTTTTTCAAAAAAGACAAAATTGTTCACAAAATTTCCAGGTCTTGCGACTTTAGGTTGTTATAACTCCGCAGTGATTACAGATCCTGGAAATTCACTTCCAAATGGTCCCTCTACGGGATGTCTAGTTTCCATTTTTACCGTTAGAATCAACTCAAACTGTTTCCTCTGCGCTGTAAGTTCCGTATACAAGAAAGATACCTACCCGTCCGATATCCGATATTGCGTATTAAAACCAATAGCACGCTGCAGTGCTGGTGCAGCCTAGCGAACGACATATTGAAGAAAAGCAGACTGAATTGGAAACTGAAAATACGTAACACTGCAGATAACGCTGGCATCACTCAGTCGCAGGCACATGACACTAGGTATAGTCGAATTCCGGGACCAAAAAGGTTGTGCATCCGTAAGTAAGTAAACAGTTGTGTCACCGGTTGAGTACGCCGGTGGGAAACGCTCTCTTCGAGCTTATATTGCAGTGTGTCCCGTACGGGGTCAATTTATTTTTTATTACGTTTAATTTATCCTGTTTAGAATTACTTTTGACGTGTCATGCGAATAGAAATATTCACGACGACATCGTTGACAGACAGCGAACATAATGTAATCCGTGAGACACTGCTCACCGCGTCAAGCGGCACGTAATGAGTTTAGTCTTAACAACGTATCAGCGGCAGCCTTTGACAGCCTGTCAGAAATATTTACTGTTTTCTGGGCCCGTCGACGTAATCCGGTTGTCTCTGAGAAAGTATGCGAGTAAGTCTGAGTTTGCAAAAGTCGTCTCGTCTCTGTCTGGGTCGTTGGAATGTCATCGGTCCCTCAGGAAGCTTAAGTGCAGTGGTGACGTCTTGCGGACGGTCAAGGTAAGGATTAAGGAACAGTCTTTGACAATAATGTAGGAAAATATCGAGTATGCTGCTAGAAAATGCGGTCTCTGAGATTCCAATTCCAGCACAGAAGAACAGGAAAGTACACTTATTTTATACTGAAGATAGCCAAAATGACCGCGAAGGTCATAACGCTATTCGATATCACTCAGTCAGTCTGATCAATCAATCAATCAATCAAACGTGTAGCGAAGCGAAGTCATGTGACATGTCATGCAAATGCTGTTGTATCATTTCAGTAATAGCAGTGAAGTGTCTAGACTCTTGCGTCCACCAGTTTGCCACATGACTTCGCTGGTAAGGGCATTCTTAAACTTCTATGTGGAGTCCTATACCGAATTAATTTTTCTTGTTTTTCAATTTTTGGTACCGTGCACTATTAAGCTAGCTCTTCGTCTCGTATCGTATTGTCATGTTAGATCTTCACAACTTTCTCTTGGTATTCTGTACTAATTGTGTTTTCGTCTTGCGCGGTTTCTGAGACATAGCCTGCCACATGTTTAGCAAACATGGCTGCCTGCGATTTTGTGTTTTTTCTAATTAGTTAACGACAGTTAAAATTTTACCCGTTGGCAAGCACATCCTAGCTAATGTATGCTATATTCTCCAATGATATTGGATTATGAAGGTCTTATATTAACGAACTGACCTTTGTGGTCCCTCATGTCATTGGCAACAACCCTTTTCGACAAAGGATTCTGGTTCCATTGTAGCTATATACAGTCCCCGCTGACGCTGACAGACCCGCGCGACGCAGTACCTCGCACCCACCGTGTTGTACACAGATGTCGACGGTCAGTGCGATAAACTGGTGACCGACGACGTAACAGCATAAAAGCAGAAATAATGGTTGTCGATAGGTCACTGATATCATGGTAACGTGCACAGAGTTCCTTTTCGCTGATCTGTATAGTTTCAGAGATATATGGCGACATATTGTTCCCAAATCACGCATTTATCATGTATCCGTCTGTATTTCATGCCCAAATTGAGGATGATGCCATTCGATTTTAACGGATCGCTTCAGGCAGAACAATCGATCTGCTGTCTATGTGTACGCCTATATGTCCCGATTCCGGACAACAAATTTTGGGCTAATGACTTGACCGCTTTAATATTTGGTATGCTGTTTTATCTTGATACTATCTACATGCAGAGTCGCAGGTTGAAGTTCACGTTCACAGAAGAAACAATTGTCGATAAAGTGGTCGGTGCGACCTCGAGTGAGGTCTATTTAGTAACCAAGGTGTTTAGTAGGCCTAAATGACATGGCTACCAGACGGTTTTGACGGGGCGAATGAGTGTGACAGACAGACGGACGAACAGACAGAGTTACTCTGGCAAGTTCCGTGATTGCGCACATGGGGCTATGATAAAAACGTGTAACAATAATCACGTTTTTAATTATTATATCTGACGCCTTCAGTAAGTCACATAACTGGTCTGATTTAGAAGTATATACGCAGACTATTGATGGCGGAAAATTAGCAGCACCGTACTCTTCTGGGCGGCGTGTAATGGATACATTTGCCGCCAAATTGCCTCTCTAATGACATGCTAGCAGCTAACGTATAGCATCTCTCGTACGCATTATGCGTCTTTTTTTCGTCTCCATGGCGACAGGCGTGTACTTCGCGTGTCGCAAAAATTATTAACTTACAACTGGGCATGATAAAAATACTCTTTAAAAAAATTTAGTGCATGTTGTACTATGCCACATTTCTGTATTTTTTCCGTGAGACGCTATGCTAGCGCAGTATGTACTGTGGCCCGTGTGTCCGTGCGTCCGTCCGTCTGTCCGTCACAAGTCGGTGTTCTATCAAAACGGATAAATGTCGAAGGTCTTATAGTTGTCGATGACAAAACCGACTAGTGCGAGGTTTAAGTCGTTTAGTGGTGCTAGTCTCGGTACTATTCAGTTACGTTTCGGCGCCGGTTCAAACTCGGTTCGGTGTGCCTTCGATCAGGTTGCTTGTCTGTAATCTTGCTTGCAGGCGTTTCTCGCCACAAGTTCTTTGAAACGACGATGATGCATGCGCTTGTCCTTTGCATCCTATGTAGACGCTACCAGCTAACTGTGATGGGCGCACGCCGCCTATCTTTATTGGCTCATACATACGTCTCCAAGGCTCATTTTTCAGACATCAGAGCTGACAGTCCCCAGACCTCTGGCTGGTGGAGAGGGACTGTCTGCCCCCACAAGAACCCCACTGAGTTGGCTGATAGGCCGAGTCCTGTTTTTTAGCCCGCACGGCATCGCGATGCCGAAGGGATTATATTTACCGCTGTGGTTTTTTCTTTCTTTTTGACGCCTAATCTCTGAGGTGACTAAACGGATCTAAACCAAACTTGGACACATATTCACACTTATGACTGCTATTTGAAAAAAAATTGGTCCGAACTTCCCCGGTCATTTACCCCCACGAGCTGGGAGCAAAAATCGCTTTTGGGGACCGACTATGAACTTTGACCGAACATATCTATGCAACGGAACACGATATCAACAATCGGAAATAAATTTGTCAATCTACAGGTACTTCCCTACATGCTCTCCAAATTTGGCGAACTTTGGTACAGAAACGGCTTAGAACGGTTGGCGAGTTTTTGCCCACCCTTTAAATTTTCGCATTGGGAGACACTGCCAGCCTTACCGTATGGACGATGTTTAACAGACAGCAGGCAAACTTTGGCACATGTTATGTAGTGGCACGAGCTTACAGTCTAGAACAACAGGATGCCGGGCGGGCGGGCCCACGCTCGGCTTTGTCGTGCATGCACATCTAGTAACGATTCTTTTACCGTTACTTGTCTCTGTGATAGGCCCGCCTAGTCCGAGTAGATAGTCGCTAAGGTGTGAGCGACTGACTTGGGTTTCTAGATTCTAATGACTCGCCATTCGACTAATTTATCCCACGCGGCTATATGTTCTGCTTGCGTTAATTATGGCCGCCGAAGGCAAGACATTATATTTTATCGCTGTAATTTATTTATTTTTTATTTCGTCAGCATACGTGAAAGACCAGCCATGGATCTCAACCGAACTTGGAGAGTAGGTCGGAAGGGGTGTCGATTTACAGATGCCCCACAAAAATTTAGGGGTCCCCAGAATTTGAGGCGCAAAAAAACATCAAATTTTGGACCACTTTTTCCGCGACTTCCGAACTCGACACCGTGTGTCTCCGGAACGAAACTTCGCATCGACAAACAAAAATGTTAGTGTCAAAATATTGCTCACTTATTTTTTAAATAGCGTTTAGCTTCAGGGGGACTTCGCTCCCTGGACCCCACTGGGGCATAGCCTTCTGACCAACGCTATAGACTCGCGCTACAGCGCTCGCTATCACTCTGGGCTATAGCCCCAAACAGTATTCTGACCTCCCCCTGGTTTCGCTGCCGCTTATTGTAACGATGATATCAGGCAGTGTTCAAGTAATCGCCATACCATAGACTTGCGGATGAGTAAATAGGACCAACGAACGGCCACTGACAGTCTACATGATGTAAATGAAAGGATATTTGTACTGTCTATAATATTAATCTTTTTCAGACACGTAATGGCAATAGCATTGTTCGGAAGAAAACCTATTATGGACTGCGAGTGGAGTTAATCGGCGGTGGTTCGATAGCTTAACGACTTGAGTGGTCATCGACTGGTGTCGGCGGCGCATGGCGGCGGTTTCAGGGACTGCCCCAGCCGTTAATCGACCATGTTCGATCAGTGTGGGTGGTCGCCAACCCTACGCTGATCGTCCTCAGCCGGAAGTATCGGACGTCGAGACACAAATCCCCGCGGCGGAGTCTGTCGGGCGCTTACGACGAATGTCAGATGGCCACGCGCGACGCGCAGATTCGATCACCTAGTGCAGAAGAATTAGCGCAAATACGAGGTAGGCTACACGTGCGCCGAATGAGTACGCGACTTCTTTTCGTCGGAAATCTAGCAACAGTGAAAATACGTTCGTTCTCTAGGCAATGCAAACATCACTTCATGTGCACTTCACTTATGTGTCGCGTCACTTGGCACATAAGTTATAACTTGACACAGTGCCGGCATCACGTGAAAAAGTATTCTTCAGATAAATCCGCCACCGACTCAGGGGCTGAAACTTTATACGGCGCTTCAACTTCCCTATTTGTTATAAAACCAAGGCAAAATATCAAAGCCCTGACAATACATCAGACTTAATGCTTTGAGCGCTAAACGTAACTAGAAAGCCCTCACTGGAGGTCGCACCGACCACTCTGTTACCCACGCTGACGGCAGTCGAGGGGTATGGTTTATATCGCCATTTGTTTTTTCCAGACGATGTCTCAAAACCGATGCAGCTAGGATCACCAAACCTGAGATAGACATGTTCCACTGATGCGTACATAAGCCACGCTGGGTTTTCCCTGTGTCACGTCTCTACGTCCGCTTGCCGCTGGATGCTAGGTTTTCCCCGGGTTGGGGTTTTGCACTTCTTCTACTTACTTATGTACAGTTTCCTATTCGGTGGCTGCCGTGATAAACACAACTATCAGCGGTGTGGTTCAGTGCTTTGGTGTCTCACGCGGTAGTCGTGCTTGGAGACCACTGTAACACTGGTAATAAAATATTGATTGATTGAGTTAAGGTTTTACGTCCAACCCGACACAAATAGGTCATTTCGGAGACGTTCTTTCCAGCCAATCTCTTGGCTTAGTACTGAAGGTGATAAAATATCACAATGTTATAAAATACTGACATAGGCCTGCAACACGTAATGACATCAATTGACTACGCTAACCGGTTTTCCATCTAATAAAGTACACGTTTTATTTGCTTTGCGCCGTCACTGATGTGACAGCTATATGCAGATCAGCTGGAGAGTAATGTCAGCCTATGGCAAAGATTGAGTGTTACGACCTTGGTGCGTCCGATCGAGTTACACGCTGCGCCCATATCACAGGCATCATGAATACGATCGCTGTCATACATAGGCGGGCGCAGTGCGCCGGTCGGCAACTACACCAGTTGTGCGACTTCCGTCTCCGGCGCAAACCATCGCCACAACGACGTCGACGCGGTTCATTTTCCGTAATTTTAATCACCGGTGAAGTCTTTCAGCGACCGGATTCTCTTACGATCAGTTATACGGCCTCCTTCCATCTCGCCCTGCCCCGTACCGGCTCCGGGACTATAATGCGCTCTGATTCATTTGTTGATTCTGGCGCTATATTTGTTTCCTTACTTACATTCTTCTTTACTGATTTACTTCCTTACTTATCTACTTCTTTGAGAATAGACCAGCTCGTAGGTTTCCAGGCTTGAGGTCATAAAAGACAACCAAGCCTGGCTTTGATTTTTTTGAGTTTATTTTGTGTTGTTGTATATTTTGTTACGGATGCACATTTGCTTTTGTTGTGTTAGATTTAGTTTTTCATTATTAAGCCAAGAGATTGGCTGAGTAGAATGTTTCCGAAATGACCTATTTTGTGTATGGTGGGATGTTAAGACTTAACTCAATCAATCGATCAATCCATCTGGCCCACTTCTGTTAATTCTTCATGAAACTCATCCATCACAAGACAGTACATTAACTAGATTGAAAGTACTCTGAGAGAGTGCAACTCCCTTTTTGGGGTAGGTATAATTCTCCTTGACCGCTACTTCCACATCCCTCTACCGATCGTAACGAAACACGAACTTGGTTTTCCCTTTCCCCCTATGAACCTTCCCATAAAATTTGATACAAATCCGTCCTCAATGTTTTAGTTATCGTGGTCACAGACAGACACACAGACAGACAGATAGACAAACCAACGCCGGTAAAAACGTACTCCCTCGCTTTCGCGGGGAGAATGAAGTTGGCACAGTTGTTGTTAATGATTGAGTCACTCCTTTTGTACAGCGAGAGATATTGCGTGGGGTGGCAGATACGTATTTTTGGTTGTTTGTCGAGTTACTTGCACTGACGTGGTCGGTACGACCTCGAGTGATGGCTTTCCCACACCGACGATATCGCTTGATAGGGTTTTTAGCGGCGTTGGTTTGTCCCTCCGTCTGTTTTTCCGCACGATATCGCAAAAACTGATGCAGCTAAAATCACCAAACGTGACAGAGAAACGTTCCACATGGAGAGCCATTTATTTTGAGTTCTAAAGGTCGAAGGTCAAGGTCACGGTGCACAAAAAACAGTGCCGGCGTGGGCTTTTGCACTCTTCTGAGTGCTGGCTTCTTCTAGTAAAATATGCACTGAGTCTGAACAAATAAAATAGTTCGACGGCATATTAGAGACAGTTTGATTAAAGTTAGTGGTCGAATTTCGGTTCTGAGTTGAAAGCAAATGTTTGGTTGATTCGTACGAGATGGGCTGGAACGGTTCCATGCCTGGACTCAATTATAGCGAAGGCTATTAATAATAGCTCGCCCATCTCAGTGCATGTTGCGTGTCCTCGGATGACAGGACAAGTCGACTGTAGACTGCAGGTTACAAGCAAGCATGCGTTAACGGTCAATAATTGACCCTGCAATTTCTTATTATTTAGTTGTTTCTTTCTTCCTTTTTACTACTAATGTATTGCACTAATTTATAGTATTATTTAGCAATTCAGCACTTCAAGGCTACAAGTCTGTTCTAATGAAATCAGTTTCCCATTGTCACTTGTGATTTTCTGATTAAATCGTTCGTATGTATTGTATGTATGCCATCATAATCATTGTCTTCGTCATATTAATAGTAGGGCGAATGTGCATACACTTACGTGGGTGAGTGCGTTAACAGTCAAATGGGAGAACAGAATTGACTTATTTATTTCGTTGCGGTGTTAACCTTATATTTAAATGCGTTTTATTCGTGGAACAATATAGGCCTACTCTCCGTCGGAATGGTATATACCGTTGATTTATTACGGCTTATCACCTGTTGTCGACCTCATTCTGGTACCAGTTCTTCCATTTCCGACTCACTCACCTATTTCTTCACGCACCACTTCTTCTGTTTCACCACTCTGCTCATCCATGACTCCCTCTCTCTTTCATTCCCGCCTTAAAACCTACCTGTTTCACAAATCCTACCCCCTCCGTAGTTTCACTTCTTCCTCCCGGACTGCCTTCACGTACTTTTGTCCGCACCGTTTCTTCTGAGCTAATCGGTTTTTGTTTTTAGTTTTCCTTAGTTTTTTGTTTCTGTGCCGTGCGCTAGACTAAGCTGGTCATTTCGTCAGCCTTCGAGCGCACGTAAGCTTAAATATATCGTATCGTATCGTCGCTTTGCATCGTACAGCGTCGTGACTGTATTCATGCAGGCTGCAGCGACTGCGGGCGCAGGGTAACGTGTTTCTGCGCCCTGCTGGCCCCGGTTCTGATGAACACTATACGAACAAGTCTCGTATCTTTCATTCCGAGTTAATGCATTCAAAATTAATTAGCACCGGTGAGCTACATATGAAATAAAGACTGGCTGGGCTGGCAAGCTGATCGGGATGCAGCATGATTGAGCGTCCATAATTAATGCTGTTTTCGTGCTAGACAGTCGTAAATATAACAACGTAATCGTAGACAACAACTTACCTGGCGAGCTCGACGAAACATAACGTCGTCTTTGATTCTGCCCCAATTGTGCCATTATGTGACAACGTGACGTCATCCAGTAAACCTGAAGTAGATAGCATATTCCGTTGTTGTCACAGCAGGACGATCTTCCTCAGAGATAGGGTATTGGACTTAGAAAACGATACGCAAAGCCTACAGTCACGTTGAGTTTCTAACATTACGTTACTTGGTTACGTGACAATGAATCAATACAGTGAGTCAGGTGAAGTCAGGTGAACTTGTTGGCATTTACGCCACGGTCGGCCGACCCAGTAGTCGCTGAGATTTTGCTTTGTGACGTTGGACTGATTTCATCGTATTCGTTTCCGTTATGCCTATTAGCGCGAACCGACAGCGTTGATTTTTGAACCGCGTTTTACCTAATTTTTGCTGCTAAGATGAAATTACGGTAATTATTATTTTAAAAACATTATAATTGACTTGCCGTGTTAATAGCCACAGTAATTCTTCGTTTATGCACTGTGACGTATGACGGTGCTCCGATGTGATCTTAAATATGCTATTTGTTCAAACAGATTACACTGTGTTGCGTGGTGGCTCAGCGGTAGGGCGTTGGACTTGCGATTTACAGGTCGCGGGTTTAATTCCCGGCCGGTCCGCTTTCACGTAATATAGGTCAACACAGCCTTGCATCCTTCCGGGGTCGCTAAATCGAGTACCTGTTTCGGCTGGGGGTAAAAGCGGGATTCTCACCTCTGTCGGGTGGCAGGTAACACTGTGTGATTTCATATATGGCATGTGAGTTTTCCGTAGCGGTGAAGAGCTAAGTTGATGCTAAACTGCTATACACGGGTTACTTTACTTTTACTTTTTTACTTTATATTAGTTGCGTGACGAGACTTAACTACCGAGTTACCGGTTGTGCATTTTAATGCCCGGTGGGTCTGTGCATTTGTCCCGGTATAAAGGTCTTTATGGGTTGCCAGAGCAAAGACTGAATAGAGCGCAGCAGCGACGGTTGATGTGCGTGCCACGTTTGAATGACGGCGTATAGATGAATAACATCATTAGGCGACCGTCGGTTTCTGAAGAAATTCTACGTGACGAAGCCACTGAACGAATATCGTAATGGCCGTTATGTGGACCGCTCGATTCGACAGCTGTCGATTAAACCTCAAAAGCGATCTTGAGGTTTAATCGACAGCCATCTTTTTTAAATTTACAGAGTTGCTGCCCATCTACGTTAATTTATTACGCGGCATCCAAGGGCAT
>Ga0209363_1001249_pt1 | contig 11895 bp, 8 predicted proteins | sample WorMetexBAHAMAS3_FD_187385 | JGI IMG/M metagenome (GOLD analysis project Ga0209363, IMG submission 187385) | Marine gutless worms symbiont microbial communities from Max Planck institute for Marine Microbiology, Germany - Inanidrilus exumae... | ecosystem: Host-associated > Annelida > Digestive... | reverse complement strand
TTTGGGGGCTGACTGTGGTGGGCCCAAGGAACCGTTCGTTAGGCGGTCTTTCCGATCCCGCAAGGTTAGGGGCAATTTCTGGAGTCTGCCGGCCCACTGTGAGTCACTGCTGCAGTGTATGCAGCAAAAAAGTCTGTAACGACATCAGCATGACTGCTGCAGCCAGCTACATTGCTTTCAACTGGCTGGTGTCACATTAACTTTTTCTGTGATGCAGCCTCTCATCAAAATTATTTGACATCTTGTTTATGTTTCTTTTGTGTTATGGTATCTTCGGATTAATTGGTGTGTGTGTGTGTGCCATGGTTGCCAGTTAATTTAGTACCATGCTAAGCAGTCGGCTGGGAACAGCATCTCAGAAAAGACCCATTTTTGTGTCGAGTGGGTAATAAAACCCGGCAGTGATCTAGCAATCTCTGAATCCTGTACATTGTCATTGATGTTTAAACACATCCTAGTACCAACTTATGTACAAATTGTTCGTCTACAATAGTTCACTCTTTTTTTGAAATACCTGTTCTAATGTGCCGACATACTATTATTGATTTTATCAAAGAAACTCCTTACCTCTTTTAGTGTTTCTTGTTCCATTCTTATACTTGCTTTGTGATTTTGCTTTTTGGTGGGATGGTAGTCTGGTGGTTAGGGCATTTGACTTGCGACTCAACCAACGGTCATGAATAGTTTAATGCCTGGCCATCAAACTGTTTTATTGCTATTACACATACGTAGTTTCATTTATTTGTGCACTTGTAGGAAGAAATGCAGTTGTTAAAGATAGTGAAGTTGTTGTTTTGAACTAATTTGTTGCTTTTAGAGAATTGAGAGAGAAGACCAGTTTAACAGCGACTTCTGGAAAAGGCCTTGCAGAACTCCAACATGGTAAAGCATAAATTTATTGTCTCGTAGTAACTGACACTGGTGTCCATTTCAAGAGCTGGTGCTTTACTTTTTATTATGCTGGCCACATCTAGCAGTATGCGTAATAACGGTCTGGCATCTATCCATCCGTCTGTCCCATCGTTTTTAGGTCGACTCTGAGTCGACATGATAAAGAGGGTTTCAAATGTCCGTCCGTCCATGTGTTTGTCTGTTCCACAAAAAGTTTCTTCGATTTCAATGAAATTTGGCATGTAGGTAGAGGTCAATGAGTGATACACGATGGTATGCAGTATGACCCGATCAAAGGGCAAGGTCAAGGTCACGAGCTCTTCAGAGTTGGATATCCTTCAATCTTCAAACGCTATCTTTTCCGCCATTTACAATGGGAGCTGGCAACTGACCACTGATTCTTAAACTAGGGCACAGTATCAAAATTTGATCGGGTCGGATTTAACATTTCTTTGCAGAATTGTCTGTAACTTTATAACTTAGGATAAACTTGAGATAAACCTAGAAAAAACTTATGCTATACTTAGGATATTTCCTCAGATTTTTCTGTAAATTGGGCCCCGGCTTCTGTTGCCGAAACTGCTGTCCATGTGTAGAACGTTGCATGTCGCGTTTTATTTATTCTCTTCTGTTGTGACTGTCGAGCAAGTTTGGCTTCGACTACAAATACTTGACTATCTCACCTAGTCCTACTGTAAGCTTGTTCATGTAGGCACACGTCGGCACAAAGTGTTGGTGTCACACGATTCGTCGGCGTTACTGAACCAGTTGAGACGCGAGGCGGCTGCGCGTGACCGCGAGGCTCGACGACTGCACATGATGGAGAAACGGCAGTCATACGAGCTGTTCATGCAGAGTCTGCAGAGCTGGGAAGACTCACTTCTTGAGGGACAGCATCTCTCTGCTATGTGGGAGGTCTGTCAGATGCCAGTGTTAATGATGTTAATGAAACAAGGTATCACACTGATTTCCCATCCCCTCCAATAGACAGCATGTGAGCTATGATGTTTGTCTGGAGGATAGGAGGGAAAATAATCAGAACTGTTCTGTGCTGTGTTGTGTACGACAGTTGTGCACAATGATACGCACACACATGTGAACAGTTCTTAAATCTGCATGTTGGTTTAGGTTTAGATTTCATTTTTGTGTCTGTTTAGGTTTACCATTTTGTGTTTGTATTATTAGCTGAGGTCATTTTATTCCTGTGTTGCTTGCTTTTGTTGTGTTTGGTTTAGTTTCTTCAGTAACGAGCCAAGAGGTTGGCTGGGAAGAATGTCACCGAAATGATCTATTCCATATTGTGTGTGACCTAAAAGCTTAACTCAATCAGTGTCATGCTGATGTGCTCTGCTACCCTTAGGCTGCATGGAGTTTTCGGTTTATACACACCAATCTGAATTGGCGCTTCATCATTTTCACAGAGTATAATTTTGTTGCTTGTATCTTGATATATTTTATTATTATTTGTGCACTTGATATTGCTACACAATTGCCGTTTATATTGCTACATTGTAATAGGTTGTAATTGGTAACATTCAGACATATTATGAAAATGTTATTTGCATATATACATTATGGTACATATAGTTTGACGTGTTGTTTGACACATACATGCCCAATGCCAACCCCGAGGCTTTAAGAAAAGTCCCAAGTCATTTCCAGACCAGCCATCATTCAAGGTGACCAAATCTGTCTGTAGTTTTTTAATATTGATTTTGTCATAATGTCTTTGGTTTTATTGTTGCATGTCGTTAATCTCCCAACCAACCAACGAACCTCCAGCTTTGTCTGGGTTGCTGCAGATTCTTTTGGAGGATAAATGGGGTGTTATTGGTGTGTTATATTTCAGATTCCGCAAATCTGTCACTTTGTTCTGCTGTGTGCTGTTCCGCTTGGTCTGAGCGGTATACCGGTGTACGAGTTAGAGCGATCGTTTCTTATGCCACGTGAGAGCAGCGCATTGCAGCGTGTGATGACGTCGCTACTCAGTACGCCATTCCAACGTACTCGGTCAGCTTCCGTACCACTTGCCGTATTCTTGGCGTGTTGTTTTGGCTGCAAAGTTACCATTGGCTTGTGATTGAGGCTGTAAATTTTTCGCGGCCAAAAACGGATAAAATCGTGGTCAGCTCGCGACAGTAAACGCACAATTCGCCGTGAATTCACAGTCGCAATCATAACAATGCAAACGCATCAGCTGCAGGTTTCAAGTGTGAAAGTAAAATGTAGTTTTGGCTTTCAGTAGCAAATAACATTAACTGGACAGGAATCAAACTGCTAGTGAGTTGATGACTATACAGAAGAGAAGACCCCAAGGGTGCCCACATACCATCCGGCTGAGGGAGATCAGTGCCGATGTACAATCGGCTAACAACGGGATTCACTCAATGTGGAGGTAGGCGATTGTTCTGATGACATGTCATTGACAAGACAACACTGCAGTAGGGGCAGCATGCCACAGAAGAATAAACAAGAAGAAGCCAGCTATCACAAGAGTTCAAAGGCCCATGGGTCAAAAGGTCAGAGGTCAAGGTCACGAAAAACATTGCTGGCATGGTCTTTGCACTCTTGTGAGTGTTGGCTTTTTCTAGTATTTCTAGTTCAAACAAGTTAGTGAGATATTAAGTTCGATAATTAGTGTAACACGTGTTGACAATTTTTGCTTGAGAAGGTGAGGGAGAGACTGCGTATCATTAGAATGTGTTTTCTAGCATTGGCATCGAATAGCCAAAGTAAAGGGAGCAACACCTCTTCCATCGGGACTGTCATGTTAGACATAGTAAGGATGAAGCCAGGCCACTGGTTGAAGGTGGTGTTCTGTTTCCTTGAGTGCTTTAACACTGTTGGTTGGGTAACAGGCAGTGTGATTTAAGTTGTGGGTGTTTTTTTCAGTTTTAGTTTCAGTTGAGTTATCAGTATAAATTTTTCAGTTTTGTTTCAGTTTTCAAAGTTTCAGTTACAGTTTCAGTAGTGGTAGCCTTCTTTTACTCAACATAGAATACTTAATGCGGCTTGCTGCAGTCTGCCTAATAGCTGGTATAATGCAGAGGAACTGTCCGAGTGCAGACAGTAGCCTCTTTCTTCACACTCAGCTCAAGTGTATGTGTAGGCATACATACAACGTCGGCGATGGTTGTATAACAAAAATGTAATAATATTTATTAAGTTGCAGTTGTTAATTTTTTCGTTTCGTTCTCGTTTTTTTTTCATTTTTTCCGTTGTCGTTATCGTTAACGGAATTAAATTATCACCGTTAACGAATGACTCCATTTCTGTTGCCGTTAACTTAAATCACACTGGTAGCAGGAAAAAATTTGGCCCATAAAACAACTTGTGCCACTTATGCCCAAAGATCTCTTCCTGAAAAAGTGGTGGAATAACCAAGAGGAACCAGCAAACCCGGGTTCATCTAGAAAAAGTAAAAGGTAAAGGCTTTCCGTACTTGTTACCAAGCGTTGGGCCAGGAGCTGATCCCGTTGTACAGGCAGTCAGCCCACTGGTGTCATCCACCCGGCAGTAGGCTGCCATTACTTTCCGCCAGGCCTGCGGTTACCTTCCCAGCAGCACAGCATCACCACCCCTTGGCTGGTACCAAGTTATACTGCTTGGTGACAGAGGCACATGTAAGTGTGAACAACTTGCGCAAGATGGAAAATGGCAACTAAAAATGGACGTAGGTAGTAAAATGTTCATTATGATGTTTTGTCTTGCTGAAGGATGTTCTATAAATACTGTTGTTCTTGCTAGGCTGGAAAACAAGCCGCCAATGCCGTACCGCGTTTGGACGGAAAAGTTGTCCGCGGTAGTGCGACAGTGGTACAAGGCTCTTGCTGACTCTGGGAGAGACCTCACAAAGGTAGCAACAACAGTGATTATTGTCCGTATGGTAATGAGATTGAGTGGATTCACAGTATAGCACTAACAGTGACATGTTTACATACTTTGTTCTTAGGACATACTAGATTAAGGTGCAACATGACTATTTCAAGAAAGTGACTTTTAAACAACTGAAAATTTGAAAATGCACCGCAGTATATTGTGATCAATTCTTCTGCTCAGTAACATGTGCAGTACAATAACACATACTATAATTGCTGTTCCGCCATGTGTTTTTTTTACATTTGTAGTTGTAATTGTAATAAGTGAATACTAAAAGGTTATTCTTTATAGAAAAAAGATTATTAATATTGGATCACAGTTTCAGCAATATGCATTTTTCTCAAAGTTGGTGTTCCTTATTTGCGTCTTTTTGTCAAAATAATACAAGCAAGAATGCAGTGTTTGGAACTTTGGGGTATGTGCTCTGTGCCATTTCCTGTGAGGAATTTGCTCAAGTCAGTAAGTAAGTCCTAATTGCCCCACTGAAATGTGAGTCTTCTTCCTATGGTGTGCCATTATCGTATGTTAACGACATCATTACATTTTGCACTAATGACTTTCAGTGATTTCATCTCCATTTGACGTCAACCAGATTCATTGTCATTCATCAAACGAGCCCTGTACGGGCTCTAGGGTGGTAATGCACCGTGATTTATGTGTTAATTTTGGCACTGTATAAATTGTTTCTTTGTGTGTTTACTTAACGTCCTTCCTCACTTGCTTACTTTCTTCTTTTCTTATATTTTTTCTTACTTATTTACTTCCTGACTTATCTATCTACTCCTTCCAGAACAGACCTGTTCCGTTTCCAGGCCAGAGGTCGTAGGAGGCGACCATACCCGGCTTTAGTTTTTTTGTGTCAATTTTATGTTGCGGTATATTTTGTTACAGATGCTTGTTTGCTTTTGTTGTGTTTGTTTCTATTTTTCTGTACTAAGCCAAGACATTGGCTGGGAAGAACGTCTCTGAAATTATCTATTTTGTGTCGGGTGGGATTATAACTCAATTAATCAATTAATCATCTAATGAAATTAGTTTGGCAGTTTGGCAGACATGCTTTTTCAGTTGGTTGAATGGTTATGTCAGTCTCTCACTGACTCTAAAACTCATCAATTTTCATACCACTTTTTGATCTCATACTACGTTTTGACAAGCGCTCAAGAGTTGTCTTCTATAAATTGCTTCTTTAGCATCTAATTTGACATATTTTATGGACATATTGTAATGCACAGTTGAACTGGCTTTGACTTGTATTTGATCACTAGAACTTTGTTGCCTTTGCCAGTTGACAGTGTGGGTGAAGAAGGCATTATTTTTCAGGCTGTCTGTCTGCCGTGTTTGTTTGTGTGTATTTTCGTTCGTTCATGAATGGCTTGAGCAGTCTCGATCAAACTTACGGGGAATATTCACTAGCCCCTACTGATGACCTGATTAGATTCTGGAGGTTAAAGGTCAAATGACAGGTTGTCGAGGTGGTGAAGACATCCATGTCGGCGCTGGGGTGTCGAAGTCTATTTTGTAATTTATTGTATTGTATTGTATGTGGCACTGATTTTATCACCATTGTGCAGGCGTGTCTGAAGGCTGGCATTGAAGAAAAATTTTTCAAAGTTTTAGGTGAGTGTGTTTCAACATTTACCACCCATACTGTTCAAGTGTCTAATGGTAAAAAGTCGCAATAGTTTACAGTTGTTTAAGTACAGACACCGGTATTCCTCAATGCAGTGTAAGTGATCTATTTCAGATTGTTAAGCACTTAACTGATTGTACTTTATATGCCAAATGCTTAAGTATTCTGGGTTCCCCATATTTCAGTTATGAGGAACTAGATGATATGCACTAGCATGCTCTTTTGAGGCTTGCAAGAGTCTCGCCGCGATTTTAACCCATTACAGGGTTCGGGGTTGTGCATTGGGCCTGTCGGAGACCTTAGCGCTGATGACATCATCTCCCTACAAAGTTGAAAGAAGAAAGAAAGCACTAGAACTGAATTAATCCTTGCGGACGATTTGTGCAATGCAGTCATAACTGAGCGCATGATTTAATACTATTTAGATTTAGTTAAATAGCCAACTGTGATCTCCCATGGGATGTACGCTTTGTACAAGAAACCCACCCAAATTTTTGGCCACATCCAATGTCCGATATTGGGTAAACTAAGTACGCCGCTGCGGCCCAGCTGACCGACGTGGAAGAAAAGCAGACCTGAATTTGAAATTGAAAATAAGTAACATGGCGGATGACGCTGGCATCACTCAGTCGCAGGCACGTGACATTAGGCATCGTTGAATGCAGGAAGTAAACAGCTTGTTCACAGATAGCAGACCACTTCGAGCCAAATGCTGCATTGTGGGCATTCCACACAATGCAGCCATTTAGTTTGTATTTGTTTTGTTAAATCAGATCAAATTGTACATTTATATAGCACTGCTTAAAACTTAATTTTCAGACGCTGGAATGCTTCATTGCATGTATAAATGTACTGTTTGTAGGAATGACAAATGCGCTGGCATTCCGGCCGTTTCACAAGCTGACAGTTTACCAGCGAGTGTGGATCGTCAAGTCTCTATGTGACCACTGTGCGGTATGTATGCACTGTGCATTGTTGATGACTGTTATACTGGGGCTCGATTTACAAAATCCGGGCCCGATTTACAAAAAAAGTTCTTTCTATATATATTATATGCAGACATTTCTGTGAAGAAATGTCGAGTCATTTTTGAGAAATTGCACCTTTCTTATTAAGGTGATCTTACGTTTTGTGTAAGTTCATCGTAAGTTATTGTAAGTCACACTTTATCTTAAGTTTTTCCCAAGTTCATCTTGAGATTTTTTTGTAAATTGGGCCCCTGGCGTCAAAGTGCTGACGTAAAGGCAGTAAGGCCCTTTCCGTTATGAGTTCAGTGGTAGATGAAGACTAGGTCACTGGAGATCAGTGGTTTGAGTTATTAACGGGAAAGATATCCAGCCTGTAATCTTGAAAGTCCCCTAACTCAATGTCACACAGACCAATTTAGCAACATTGTTAGGTCGACTCTTCGACAGACTCAACCTAATAAAGTGGGTCTCAAATTTCCGCCTGTCTGTGTGTGTGTCCGTGTGTACGTCCATCCGTTCACAAAAAGTTTCTTCGATTTCAATGAAATTTGGCATGTAGGTAGAGGTCGGTGAGTGATGCACGACGGTATGCAGCATGACCTGATCCAAGGTCAAGGTCACGAGCCATTGAAAGCTGGAAACCCTTCCATTTTCAAATGCTATCTCCTGCACCATTTACAATGAGAGCTGGCAACTGGCCACTGATTCTTAAACTAAGGCACAATATCTAAACTTAATTGGGCTTGATTTTTGATATATGTCCTAGTTTTTGTGTCACCTGACTTTGAACTTGGCAGAAATGTCAGTTGCGAAGAGTTGACCGTCAGTTTAGTACAGGGCTAATTTATTATTCTTGTGCGACAATGAGCTTTGACCAGTCACCTTCATACTTGACCTAGATAGTGTCGAGACCACCGGTGTGCCAGATATCCAAAAGTTATTGTCCAGTCACATAGACACACACAGTCTCCAGACCAACTGCTTTACCTGGACCACTAAAGTGGTCGGTCAGACATCTATTCTATTTATCTGTAGAGCTTCTGTGGAGTAAGAAATTGAGTGGAACTAGCTAACTGGCTTATCCCAAAGGTGGCTGTTTAAATGAAGGTATTGACGTTGTTTGTAATGGGCTGGCTCATGAAATAATTGGCTCTTGTTACAGCTCCGTATGAGGACAAGCCATATTGTTACGCTGGTCATGTTTAGCGGAAAGCATGAATGTAATGGTATGGCATCTATCCGTCCATCTTGTTACCACGATATCTCGTGAATGGCTTGAGCAAATGTGATGAAACTTACAGGGAATATTCATTAGCACCCATCAATGACCTGATTAGATTCTGAAACTCAAAGATCGAGGTCACAGCAGGCTGTATCTAAGGCATCCACGTTGACTTGCGGTGTCAAAATACATCTTCTAGTTTGCGTACATTTGATGGATATTGAATGTTGAAGTACTTGCATGTTACGTATTCATGTGTCAGTATAGCGTTTGTTGTCGTGCAGGAAAGCCAGCAGTCACTGTCTGATACGATAGAAGCTCAACCGTCGAATGACCAGCGGGCAGTTGTGCTCGGCATTGACCGTCATGGCTACTCGTACATTCACTTCCACCTGTTCTGTGGATCTGACTTGCGCGTCTATCGGCAGAAGTTTGAGGAGCCGGCATACAGTGAGCCGGAATCTCCACCGGTGAAGGTGGGTATTCCTGCTTCATCTCTGCCTCATCTGCATGCCATTTGGTCATGCCTTCGCCAGCTGACAGTCTCGGCGAAGACATTATGTTTTTAGGCTCTCCCGTTGCTCCTTATGTCCATCCGTTCATTCGTTCATCCACGTACGGACTTTGGGGCAGTAATGTGCCATGATTTATGTGTCGATATCGGCACTATATAAATTGTTTGTTTGTATGTTTACTTAACTTCCTTCCTTACTTCCTTTTTCCTTACGCTTTCTTTTCTTACTTATTAACTTCCTTACTTGTTTACTTCCAGACTTATCTATCTACTTTTACCAGAATAGACCCGATCCGTTTCCAGGTCGGAGGTCATAGGTCGTAGTAGGCTGGACCCCTGCCCACAAAGAAGGAACGAACGAACATTGTCCAGACACACCAACACACACACACACTCCAGACCAATTGCTTTACCTGGGCCACTAAAGTGGTCGGTATTTGGTTACGGGCTCTGGGGCAGTAATGCGCTGTGATTCATGTGTTGATATCGGCACTATAGGAAAAACCCAGCATGACTGATGTACGCAGTCAGCAGCAGTATTGCGATCTGTCTGAAGACCAACACAGACATATTGTGACTCATGACCTTGTACTTAGATTTTTTGACCCCAAAATAAATGGATTTCTAGGAGTCATTGTGGACCATTTGTATGTTAAGTTTGCTGCTCCTAGGTGCAGTATTTGAGATACTGTGTAGATAAACAGACGGCAGACATGAAAACCGTACCCCCATAACTACGATCAGCTTGGATAACAAGGTCACACTATATGCAGATCTTGTTAAGCAGCGATACTACAGTGATGTTACAGTGGAGAAGGTTATTAAATGATAATTACATTGATGGTGGTGGGGGTACCGTCGGTGGGAGGTCCCCCGGATGCTTCTTTTGGGTTTTACGTAAGAGAACGTTCTGACAAGCCAGACCAACACTGAAAAGATGTTATACAACAAGAGTCGTTAGGCACTGATATGTTATAGGAACTGAAGAACGGCAATTGCACGAGATATCACATTGAACTGATAAATAGGTCTTGTGGTGGTTGGTTAGTTTCCACCCTGTTGTAGGCGCTAGTGTAATAACTTTAGTGAGCCTCCCCTATCCTTTCCCGTGTTGGGTCGTCGCTGAACAAAAGGCAACGAGGTCGGGCGGTTACTATCTTGTTGGCCATCCTTAACCTGGTGGAACTAAATCTTTATCCAAGACCTTGTCCCTGATATAGCCTATTTTTGTGCTGATAGGGGATGTGAATCTCCCAACCAACCCCCTTTGTTTTTCCTCCACCTGCAGCAGAGAAACTGTGGGGATAAAGGGCACGTTTTTACAGGCCCTTTTCCAACCGTGTCAAAGAACAAAAGGAAAAGGAAAATCAAAATGCTAACCCTAACCATGGAAAATCGCCTGCTGGCCTCGTCCAAAATACGATCCCTGTGGTCGTTGTTGATGTCTATACTTGTTTTATGTTTGTAATGATCCATAGCGTTCGCGAAGATTGAAGTCAAAAAGAAAACTTCGGTCTCGGCAGCATGAGGCGAGACATAGAATGCCAATGGCTTCTCAGCAGGCGGAACTGCGTTCCAGAGACACAAGGCTTCGACAGGTAGCAACATTATCTGCAGTGCCAAGTGATGGTGTTTACAATAACTGATTGATTATCGTATGTGAATGCTTCATATCCTGCATGGGTATTGAGTGTGCTGTTACAGCTATGGTTGTTTTGTTTCATAGGAAACTATTTTTTCAGTAAGCTGTGAAAAATGGCCCCATACGGGGTTCCATGGCTTTAATGTGCCAAATACATCTGTTGGTTCTGGCACTATATCAATCATTTGCTTACTTATTTCCTGACTTTCTTTTTTCCTTGCTTATTTACTTATTTCCGTACTTAATTATGTCGTTAAGAATAGGCCCAGTCCTTTTCCAGCCTGGTAATTGTATCAGGCAATCAAACCCTGGCTTTAGTCGTTTGTATTTATTTTGTATTGTAGTATATTTTGTTACGGATGCATGTTTGCTTTTGTTGGTTAAGATTCAGTTTTTAGGTTGACTCTTCGACAGGTTGACCTAATACAGCTGGTCTCAAATGTTCATCTGTACATACGTCTGTCCACAAAAAGTTTCTTCGATTTTAGTGAAATCTGGCACGTAGGTAGAGGTCAATGAGTGATGCACGATGGTATGCAGTATGAGCCGATCCAAGGTCAAGGTCACGAGCCCTTCAAAGTTGGAAATCCAGTCATTTTCAAAAGCTTTCTCTTCCACCATTCACAATGCCAGCTGGCAACTGATCACTGATTCTTAAACTATGGCACAATATCTAAATTTGGTCGGCCGGATTTTTGATATTTGGCCTACCTTTTACATCATGTGACTTTGAAGTTGGCGCGGTCTGTCCATTGCGAAGATTCGACCGTCAGTCCCGTACGGGGCTAATTTATTCCTAACCTATGTTCACCTGAAAAACTGTTGTTAAAACCATAGTGATGGTGGTAGTTGTATCAGCAGTTGTAAGGTTGTGTTTGTGTGTACATGTTTTAGAACCCGCGTAAAGTTTGCAGCTTCCAGACAGATGTGGACGACAGCAGAAAATCTTCGGAGAGCGAGTCTTATGACAGCACCACTAGTGATCCGTCATCTGACGTAGACCAGTTACCTGCAAAGAAACCGTTTCTGAGTTATCGTAATCCAGACGAACCGGCATCCAATGTCTGTTCTTCATTAGGCATTGAATCCTCCGAAGGTACTACAGTCTTGCGACGATCGTTACGAAAGATAATCGAGGAATCAAAACGG
>Ga0209363_1001248_pt1 | contig 11896 bp, 6 predicted proteins | sample WorMetexBAHAMAS3_FD_187385 | JGI IMG/M metagenome (GOLD analysis project Ga0209363, IMG submission 187385) | Marine gutless worms symbiont microbial communities from Max Planck institute for Marine Microbiology, Germany - Inanidrilus exumae... | ecosystem: Host-associated > Annelida > Digestive... | reverse complement strand
CAGTAACGACATTGCGCGGCGACAGGTATTCGTTACTACTCGTTACAACGCGAAACTCGTTACTTTGAGTACGAGTCGTTACTACTCCCTCATCTCTACAAGCTACCGGTTCATTTCACAGTAATTCTAAATTAGTCCGGTACTCTCTGAGGTTAATTAATTGTGTCAGCTTGTTGAATTGTTTGCGGCTTTACTGCATCTCTGCCTGCATCGCATCTTTGCCCATGCTGTTACCATTGTGATGGCACTGATTTCACTCTCTTATTTTATCTTTCCCAATGCGTACACACTTATTAAATCTTTTATGCTTATGTGCTAGAGTCGAATCAGTACCAATACATATCCGTATTGTTAGATCAGTGTGAATTGTATCAATTTTGGATCAGTACCGCTTTTGGATAATACTGACATTGGTTCGAACTCTTAATTTTGTCATGCTATGATGTGCAGTACCAGGCTCCAGCGTGAATGTGCGTTTGACGGTGAAGTTACTAATCACGCTTTATGGGTATCTGTGAATGTATGTTATGTTGGGGAAAAAAAGCTAGCCATGCCATATATGATGACCTAGGGTGTATTGGTGGCCTGCGTGGCTTAACGGCAGAGCATTTGCTCGCGATCCCAAAGGTCGCGGGTTCGAACACTCATGTGCCTTTGTCACCAAGCAGTATAATTTGGTACTGGCTAATGATGCTCTTCGGCAGGAAAGGTAACTGCAGGCCTGGCGGAAAGTAATGGCAGCCTACCGCCGGGTGGATGGCTTCAAGTCACCTGCGGTCGGACTGCCTGTACACCGGGATCAGCTCCGGGCCCAACGCTCAGTAACGAGTATGGGAGAACTTTACCTTTTTAGGCTGTATTGGTGACATGTGATGTGACTGCAGCCAATCTCAGCTGTTCCAGTGACGACAGGCATGCCGGCTAGCAGTGTCATCAATGTAGTTGCTAATCCATCACAGCCAGTTGCAGCAGCAATCCAGCCTGGACCTGGAGTGCAGCTAGTGGCACAGCAGCCATCTGCTACATCGGCAGTTTCAGTTGTACTATCACAGCCGGCTGTTGTATCACGACTGATTCAACCATCAGTCAGTGCCGTTACTGCATCACCTGCAGGTTATTGCATTGTCTATGAAAATTGGAAAATTGTGAATATGTTACTTATTTATATACTGTCCATCTGTCCACATAAGCCACACCCATGGCCAGATTCACCAATATATTATTATATATAGATTGAAAAATATCAGATGTTTTTGAAATTATCGCTATATTATTCATCCCTGTCGTTAGCTGAGTTTGGCCATTGCAAGTTATTGATAGCGGTGTTATATCAGTTGGCCGTGTTGGTGTAGCTGAACTCAGAAATGTTACACGGACTGTCACATAGTCTTTGTAACAGCTGACCTAAGCCGTCAGAATGCACTGATTAATTTTTTGATCATATATTAAAGCATTTTTTTGTTTTTGCTGCTACGAAGTGTTTTCTGCGGCTAACGTCACACTGATGTGTCCTGTGGATGAGCAGATTCGACGACAGCTGGCAGTTCTGTCAATGTCCAGCCAAGTTCTGCCGCCAACAAGGACATGCTGGACAACGTGCGCAAATGCAAGAACTTCTTGTCAACGCTACTGAAGCTGGCATCCAACCAGCCTGCAACAACAGTCCAGAATGTGAAAATACTCATCCAAGGCCTTGTGGTCGGTTTCAGTGTGTTTGCCATAAAAAGAGTCATTTGTTGCTTTTCCATGTCACGTTGTGACTGTGTCTTAATGTTACCTAATTATCAGTTGATATGGACAGCCTGTAGACAGCGTATGTTATTATGTGATGGGCTGTGTTAGTTGTCTACTGATCAGCATCATGGCAACGTGTATGTTGCTGATGGTTGCATGTTGTTCCTGTAATAGCCATTGACCTGTTGTATAGGACGGTAAAGTAGAACCTGAAGATTTTACGTCACGACTGCAGAAGGAGCTCAAGTCATCACCTCAGCCTTATCTTGTTCCATTTTTGAAGGTATAACTTGCCACTCTGCTACATTTTAGTGTTACTAATTGCTGCAGCCAGTGACTGTGGTTTAACATTTGCTGCTGAAGTGTAACGAGTTATTTTGGCGGTGAACACAAATGGCTGCTCGGCTCTTTTGGTCGTGTATTTGTGATCGGTGTGAGTTGTTGTTTGTTTGTTGTAGAAAAGTTTGCCATTGCTGCGGCACTCGCTAAGCTTGAATAAAATGCACATCGACGGTGTTCGACCGCCGCCGCCAATGTCTGTCTTTCCGTCAGCGCTGCATTCGTCGGCTGCACCTGCACCTGTACCTGTGCCGCCACACCTGGTAACAACGTCGTCATCCGTACATCGGGGTGCCTCACAGTCGGCTGGCAGTGTAATGATACACCAGCCAACGGCAACTGGAATTCGTGTCGGTTCTGTTGTTGCTGCACCAAGGACAGCGTCCGTTACACATCAGACGTTGCCTCTTGCCGCTGCTGTATGCTCGGAATTTTGTCTTTATCAAATGCAGTCATTTTTATATCTTTTGGTAGTGTGTCATTTCTGAGCGTAACTATTAACTGATCAGCTGATAATTAAAGTGGTCTATCTGCAATGATATTCAGTGGCAGATAGACCACTATAATTCTCAGCGGCTCTACTATGCCTGTCAACTATCTGATGAGTGCTTGGTGTTGTATCGTCGGTTGAGTGTAACGGCATCCGGCCTGTACAATGCCTCCTCACAAATTCTGACTTGGAGTAATTCCTGATAACTTGGCCATTCGAATATACATCAGAATCAGTGACAATACTAGTAGTATTATTAACTGCTGATATGAGGTGGTTCTGTAGTGGTCATTCTGAGTGTCGTAGTTGCAGTGTTACTGATCTGTGGTCTGACTTTCTTTCTGTTGGTCATTTCATCTTTGTCACGTTTGATTGGTACTGTCTACTTCTGATTTTTACTGGCCCGCCTAATGGACCAGTGTTGTTTTGCTTGCTGGCATCTGTTATTGTCGTCGTTGTTTGTAATGCTGCTGGTGGGTTGGTGAGCCGGCCGCCGGGTGCATGGGCACCCTCCACCGAGGTCCACCGTCGGGCTGGGCGCTCGGGCGGTCGACACTGCATGGCGGGCCAGTACGGTTACGTCCCGTTAGGGCAACACCTTGTTTTATTTGTATATCAGAGTCAGGTGGGCTACTGTGGTTAGAGAGCTGCATGATGCCTTCTGTGGGATTCAGTTGTTGGTTGAAGAAATGATGAGGTTTGACTGGTTAGACTCAGTGCATGGGAGTTTCCTTCACTGCCTTGACACTGTGACTCAAATGGCAGGAATAGCATCAGTGCTGTAAAAACACTTCCTCGTTGATACTTTTGTTGGAACTAGTGGAAGAACAGAATCAAGGATGCATCTGGCTAACTTGGTTTTACCTGGAAATGGACGTTAAAACGTGTTTGTGTTTGTCACAGAACCCAACATATGTGAGCAGAATAATAAAACATATAATGACAAAATCATTAGGAAAATTACCCATCATAGAACTATGCAAAGAAATAACTTGCGGTGCTTTAATTTTGACGACGGATTGAGTGAGTGTTAATGTGTGTTTGTTACAGACGGTGGGTGGTCGGCCGATGATACCAAACTTGGCTGGTCTGACGTTACAGCAGCGGCAGGCTATTCTTGCTCAGCAGCGGTTCATAGTGACGTCTGATGCACGCCGGATGCTGGTACGGCCGCCAACGTCGGGTATTATACTGCCGCCTGGTCGGGTTCTGCTGACGAGCAATGGTCCAGCATCGTTGGTGCCTGGTGTGGCTGGTCGGCCAGGCAGCGGCGCAGCTGTCACGACCAGCAGTGGAATGATGCTGGCAGTAGCGCCAACTGCTGGCACACACAGACCAGAGAAACGGAAATACGATGCTCTCAGGTCTGTCACCATATGCATATATCTCATTATGCTTTACTGTTTTGAAGATTCTGATAACCATTTTGGATTGTGGTGTTTGAAACCTCTTCTTATGCAGAAGTCATAAGAATAACAAGCCACAATCTTGCTCCGCTTCTCCGTCCATTCACCTGCCCATTTGTCTGCCCGCCGTAAGCCACACTGCCTGTCTGTCTCCCCGCCCTAAGCCACGGCCCTGGCGTGACAAATTCAGCAACCGATTTTAAAATATAAATTGAAACTGATCCATTAGAACACAATTAGTAAATTGCGCAGACATCGTGGTGCGTATGGTAGCACAAGCAGTTGTAAAAGCCAATAGCCAAAGTAATGGAATAGCCAAATTTTGACCCACATAATGGCCCTGAAACCCCTGAACATATTTTGATGAAACTTGGAATATATAACTAGGTTGTGGGTGTGACCTGACCACATGCTAATCCACGTGGCGCTGTGACAGCGTGGTTGATCGAGGTGAACAAGAGTAGTCACAGGTTTTGGTTTCTTAATCGTTTTTACTCGCGCGGCACTAGCGATGCGCGGCTATTAGCCGTCGTTGTGTGTCTGTGTGTGTAGCACTGTCACTAATAGGAAGTCGACCATGCGCTTTCCATCGAGCCGTAGATGAACCCCGTGCATTACCCCTAAGTCCCCCAAAGGGTGGCTCAAAACGAGAATTTTTACATTTGGCATTGCAGGTAATCGTAGACACTTCAAACATGGTATGTGCCTACAGATGACAAATTGTCCCTGAAAGGGCGTGGTCGCTGTCATGTGACCTCTTTAACTTTTGGAAAGTAAGCGATATTATCTCAGAAATGGTACAAGATAGCCTCATAGTTTCTGTTAAATTCAAACAGGAAGTCGTATGTGCTCTATCGAATGGTTATGTTGCCAATGACTTTGGGTGACCCCTAACCACCTTAAACCATCTCAATTTTTACATTTTGTATTGCCTTATGCATCTTCGTAATTGGTGATCGCAAAGACTCCAAATTTGATGTAAAGGTTGAATGTGCAAGTCACAGCCTACGGACGACAAACTGTCCCTGATAAGGACGTGGTCAGGTCATGTGACCCATTAAAAATTTTTTGGGCTCCAATCATATCACTGGAGTGGCTGAACCTAACGTCGTCAAGTTTTGTACACAGATAGGCTATATCAATTCTAGCAACGGGATGACATATCACCAACAGTAGGGGATGTGGTTATGGTCATGTGGCTGTTTTAAAATTTTGCCGTTTGTCGTGATGCAGCGAGTCGTGCAGGTTTGTCAGTGACAGCCGAGCCACTTGTTTACTTTATTGGTAAGTGTTATTGCATAGTTATCTGTGACGTTGATGTGAACTTGCAGGGATGACGATGATATAAACGATGTTGCCACAATGGGTGGAGTGAACCTCGTGGAGGAGAGTAGAAATATCTTGTCGGCGAATGCCGGGGTTGTGTTGGGACAGTTGCGGTCGTGTAAAGATGAGAGTTTTCTTGACAATGCAACACTTGCTAGCCGCGTTAGTGCCATCGGTGAGTAGGCGTTATTCACATTTGTGTTGATGATGCATATGACATGAGGTTGTGATGATGTTTTTTTGTTTGTCGAGTTTCCTGCCTGTTGCAGGATCTCATTTTTGCTTTTTCCATGCTGTCCACTCGTATTTTGTACATATGCCAAATCACACAGCTGTGTTCATAGCTCACAGTCATGCTATTGTCAGCTTCTCTTCTTAAAATGCGGAGTTGTATTTTTGTTTGCAGTCCGAGTTATCTTGGGTCTTATTCTACTGTGTTGAGGTTGCACTGCTCAGTTATAAGTGTCCAGATGAGCATTTGTGGTTATTTTAATTCATTATTGTCATCATTATGGCATAATCAACTGAGACCGTTGTCTCATCCCAGAATAACCTTGATTTACTTCACATCTTTGTTGGTCAGACTGTGGGAGGTTGTTAGGTCGAAGCCGGTCTTGGGTGACCTGGAGGACGTTTCCAGGACGTCATCTGGGCCAACAATTGAGAGCCATTGGCAATAGCTTCCTGTTGATAAGCATGATTAGTTCATTTTGATTCTGTAGCAAAGACAGCATCAGCGTCATGGTAGATAACAATCGTACTTTGAGAGGTCTTTCAAGGGCTCAGTTAATATCTGGCTTCTGACATTGAGCTTATCTTATCTATGCACTGTGTGCATGCGATGCAGCCTAAAATTGCAAAACAAGGTCATATAATAAATATGCATGTTTACCACAGTGAATTAAAATAATAAAAATAACCAGATGTAATAATAGTTAATTATTATCATCATCAGACTGCTATATTTTGCAGATTTTCTGGCAGATTTGTCTTTATTTTCAGTCTGTGGTTGTGATGATCAGCACAAAGACATGGACTTCAGTCGTCAGTCAATGCCGACGTCGTGCGGTTGATGTCGCATGCAACGCAGGAACGGCTGCGCACGGTGCTTGAAAAACTGGCCGTCATTGCCGAACATCGGCAAGAGACATTCAAAGTGAGCGTTAGGAATTTGTGACAAGTACCTGTCTGTTTGCTAGTACACTCATAGTTTCATGAAATGAATTATTATTAAAGTGATGGCTGCCGTTGTCTGGTGTGATAACTTGTCTCATTATTCGCTGGTACCATTCTCACCTGTACCATCAGCAGGTGCAAACTTACTATACATTTACGCCAGCTAATCCTCTTATCTTCAGTAGGTCAGCAACAGGATAACAGGTTCAAGGCCAAACGTGGTTCATTATTTGCTGCTTGCACCACATAGTTGATAATCTGTCAGTGATGGTTGTGAACGACGGCGTGATTTAGTGCAGTATCATTTCTGAGGCTGTAATGCAGAACTTTGCCTCTGAGTTTTTGTTTATCTGTGCAGTCTTTACTATGTTGCGTGTTCTATGACACTGCATATTGGTCAATAGAGTGTTCTGTGACTGAGCAGATGTGTTCACAGACCCCATAAACTTATGGTTGTTGCTGAGTTACATGTGCCGTCGCCGGTTAAATTTGCTGCTAAAGTTCACTGGATGTAATATTTTCTGTATTTCTCTCAGTAATGTCTAAATTAACTTGGGTGTGATCACACGACCATGTTCATTGCTGTAGTCATGTAGATTGCCAGTGACGTGCTGAAACAGCGTGGAAACAGTGTCACTGTGTTTGTTGTAGGCTGATCCTCGGCACGAGACGACCTCTTCAGTGAAAGCACAGATGAAGTTTCTCGAAGAACTGGACTCGTTGGAGCGGAAGCGTCATGAAGAGGTGCAGCGCGGAGTACTGCTTCGAGCAGCCAAGGTTCACAGCACATTTGCTAATAGTTCTTTTTCGTTTTTTTGTTGCGTGGCATCGTCACAGATATTCAACCATCTGTCAGTCAAGATGTGTGCTGTCAAGCAGCCACCAGTGATAGATTTCATTTATGTTCTTTTGTGTTGCCAGGTGAGGTGACAGATCTTGCCTTCAGTTGCTCTGTTAAATCTCGAATGATGCTGGTCTTAGCTGGGATACTGGATGACTTGTGAACCTAGATAGACTGGTGGTGTGTGTATTGGTTGAATGATGATCTCTGTAGCCAACTTGGCTGTTATTAAGTCTAATGCAGTACGTTTAAGTTTCAGTGTAAATGACACATTATGCATTTATTGTCACTAACAGCAGGCGGTCTCCGTGTTCTGCTGAGAGTTCTCATATACGTAGCTGTATGTGCTGCCGCTGGCAGCGTTCACTTCAGTTCATTTTATAATCAAGTGTTCATCATTCAAGAGTATTGACAATGTTCATCATTTAGCTGGCTAGTTAATATCAAATGTGTGTCGTGTATCTTGTGATGTAGAGTCGAGCAAAACCTGAAGATCCAGAACAGGCAAAGTTAAAAGAGAAAGCCAAAGCGGTAAGATGTTTATTTAGTTATAATTGTTGCCATATTTCTGGATTCGACTTGTAGCAGTATTTCTGTTATTTGATTTGGTCTATACAAAACTCCATTAGTGTGTTGGGAACGTAAGAAAAATTGTGTTTGTTTTCAAATAGTTGATGGTGACATTGTCCAACTGTCCATTCAGCTACGTGACATGAAACATTTTATGTTACATCGAATGTGCTCAGGTTTTCTAAAGTTAATGTCCGTGATTTGAGGTAAATTCGAAGTTCTAACTTTCTCAGGGTAATGTGGCAGCTTACTTTATGTGCAATGGGATTTTTGTGACGTTCATTCCAGCAATATCCTGTCTTTTGAGCAGTGAAAGAATTGTGAAAATTGGTTAGGATTTGACTAGGGAGATACCGGATATCCAACAGTGAAGTTTATTTTTATGTTTATGAAAAAATATGATTTATATAAATTAGCTGACACTTTTAACACTTTTATTTACATACAAGATGATTTGTTTTATGATAGACTATGTTTTGCATGCAGTTAAATGATATGCTACACACGGCTGTAGTGTTGGACAGAATGCTGTTTGGTTGAACGTGCTGGACTTGTATTGATGTACGTGTGTTTAGCTGCAGTTGGCTGAGATCGAGGAGCTGCGTCAGCGTGAGGCCAACATGACTGCTCTAGCTGCTATTGGACCACGGAAACAGCGTCGCCTTGAAGCTCCATCCGTAGTGGTAATTTAGTCTGTTGTTCTTGCTGCGGAAACGGTGTAGTGGCATCTTCTCTCTAACCTCAGTCCATCCATCAGCCGAGAGGGCTATGTGGGCTGTAGAACTTTGATCCAACAACATCCCCCAGTTCTTAGCTTAGCTGCTGGTGCCAACTACAACAGGTCGATCCGACCTGTTTAATTTATGTCTTTATTTATTTAATGTTCTTCTTCGTCCAATCATGACCTTGATGCTGCTGTTGGTCGGTGTATGAACCCGGTCCAGTAAAACCGAGATGTTCTCTCATCCGAAGATGGATTAACTTAGGAAAGTTGGCTAAATGAAAGCAGTGATAGAAGTAGCAGCAGTTGTTGTTATACATTAGTTTACCGTGAGCAGTAATGCACTATGGTGACTGTCACTCTCACGTGTTATGCATTATTTACAGAAGATTAAGTATTTGTTGCGTATTTCTGCCACAGGATCACTAATAATGTGATATTAAAAAAGTGATGTGTACACAGTTGGTGGCTGTTGACTAACAATGTGTCTGCGCTATGTAGGGTGGTTCAAGCAACCATCCTCCAAGCCACGGTGTCAATCATTCAGTGGTAAGTGTTGTGCCAGTTCCCAAATGTGGTTAATTATTTGCTGCTTGCACGACACAGTTTCTAACTAACTAATATTGTAGATTGGTGCTGTAATGCTCTTGCAAACTGTAGTCCAGCATTTTGCGTACCATTTGCCAACTTTACTTCTGCCATTGTTGTACAAAATGTTTGTGACATATTCACTGTAGTCTGTCTTTCTTTCAGCAGATGTGCTTAGAAATTTCTGTTTATCTCTTGAATAACATCCCTATGCTACCAACACTGTTTTGGTTACAGGAAGGGCATCGGCCAATGAAGACTGTGCCCCTTATCCCCAAAGTTTCAGTTCCAGAACAAGAGGGGTAATAAAACCATGAAGAACGATCTAACATGGGAATGTTGTTTTGTGTTTGTGTAGCCAGTGGCAGCGTTACGGCCTCGCGTCAAGCGTGTTTGTCTCAAAGATGTTCTGTTTCTACTTGAACAAGAACGCCCATCTTCCAAGTCGACGCTTTTGTTCAAGGCTTTCATGAAATAGAAAAGATCACGGCGTGGTCTGAAGGCCTTGGTTGGTTTGGTGCTGACAACTCCCTCTCCACAACGGATGTCGAGCGTGCGTTGCGTGAGAACCGCATTGCAGTCAAGTGCTGATGCGTCAGTCGAGTGTCACAAAACACACTGTCTTGAATGTTTTTCTTTCACCAAAGTGCCTTGAACTTCCCGAGTACAACACAGTTCGGACCGATTCTGAAGGTGGCAGTAGATTAATGTGGTATGCTCTAGTTCGGCTGGACTTACAGCACTCGCTCAGTTTCGTCTGCTGTTTATGAGTGACATCTTGCGATGACCAGAGGAACAATTTGCTTAGATCAAAAAGAACATCAGTGGGCCATTGTGGTTGTTGTTACTAGATCACTGCAAGCTGTCCGTCATAAACAACGGAGTCAGTTGAGTGAGAACTTTAAGTTGTCGTTCACAGTGAACTCTGGTCTCTCTACAGTACCAGGAAAATTGACAAGGTCGTTAGTTCATGTGTACCGCCTCTGAAGTTACGACCTTATGGCGATATAGAAATGTGTGTATTATTAGGTCCACTCCGACGAGTCGACCTAATAAAGTGGGTCTTAAATGTCCGTACGTCCGTCCACAAAAAGTTTCTTCGATTTTAGTGAAATTGGTATGTAGGTAGAGGTCGATGAGTGATGTATGTCGGTATGCAGTATGCCCCGATCCAGGGTCAAGGTCGAGGTCACGAGCCCTTGAGAGTCAGAAATTCAACCATTTTCGAAAGCTATCTTCTCCGACCATTTATAATGAGGGCTGGCAAATGACCACGGATTCTGAAATTAGGGGGCAGTACTAAAGCTTATCGAAGCCAGACTTTTGATTTTTGTCTCAGTTTTTGTGTCACATGCCTTTGTTGTCATTCAACTAGCAGCGTTAAAGCACTGAATGGAACTCAAAGCACAGTGAAACTTACCCAATCGCTTCTCAGGAGTGAAGAAAGCCGCCACTGGATTCATGAAGGAAAATAAAAATAGCATATTTGATAAAATGGATTATGTTAAACAGGAACCATATAACCGTTTTGATTGGCTGCTGCTGTGCATTTAGTCAGTCAGTTCGGATCATTGCAGTATACCGTTGCATTCATGGACAGTGGCATCTACAGCATATGGGCATTTGTCGAGTAATATGTCGATGTATTATGACAATTTTAGCAGATATAGTGAGGTAGAGTCAGCATGCCAATTGTGAATATTTGAGTGCTGTTGATGACAAAATGATTATTGTTGCGAGTCCGCGGTAAAATCCATTACGTGTATGATTGAATTAATCACACCTGGCAGATTTTGTACCTCTGATAGTAGAAATACTGTCGCTGATTTTCACCTATTATTGCCAACCATTTTATACTATTTGCCGTGTATATTGCACAAACTGTCCTGCATTATCGTGATTGGGTGGAATGAGTAATTTTATTGGCCTGTGTGCATTGAATGGTAAGGTCACAGTGATGTATTGTTGTTTTGAAATATTGTTACGTTTAGTAAAGGCAGCTATCATGTTGATTGTCCGGACAGAGTATTGCGTTACGCTGTGGACCGTAATGTATTGTTTTTATCGCTTGCCTGTTGTTAATATTGTACAGTTGACTTCAATTTCAGCATTAGATTCTCTGTGAGTGCAACCAGCCAAACGGTGCTGCACTGCAGCCTGCGGGTGATGCTGATACTGTGTGTGTCACTGTCTACACACGGTCCGAGGAGCCATGGGGTCGAGGGGGTCAGTTGACCCCTCACTTTTTCGAGTATGTGGTGCACATGCGGCGTTTGACCCCCCCCACTTTTTGTCAGCTTTCCGACTTTGACCCCCACTTTTCGTTACCCTCCGCGGCCTTTGTGTGTACAGTAACCAGTTACTTGTCAGCTTCTACGACCAAACCGGCTGTAGTGAACTGGCAAATAAGTCGTGGTACATGGTAAGATAGCAGTACCACCACCACCTTCGTTTTGACAACCATTCTGCAGGTGAATCTGTGCATTTCTCCATTGGTTACTTCTGCATTGGGTCCAGAAGAGACATTTTATGGACAACAGACACTATTTTTACAGGCCTGCTTGTCATCCCAGTAACAATGTCAAATCCCAGACGATATACGTTAGCACAGATTGTTACTGGCCCGCCTATACATAGTGTAGGGGCCCTGGGGGGCCAGTGTTGTTTTGCTGTCTGGCATCTGTCGTCGTCTGTAACACTCCATG
>Ga0209363_1001247_pt1 | contig 11896 bp, 11 predicted proteins | sample WorMetexBAHAMAS3_FD_187385 | JGI IMG/M metagenome (GOLD analysis project Ga0209363, IMG submission 187385) | Marine gutless worms symbiont microbial communities from Max Planck institute for Marine Microbiology, Germany - Inanidrilus exumae... | ecosystem: Host-associated > Annelida > Digestive... | reverse complement strand
TTTTTTGGACTGTGCTCTTTCCAGACACTGCAATAAAATGGTTAAGTAACGGTCAGTACAAACCATTTTGCGGTAATTTTCCAGGTTTCCATTGTTTGTCCAGTGGCGCATCAAACATTGTGAAAGAAACAACATAAAATAAAACAGTATTTTTAACAGGGCTTGTGCCATTTCAACAGTGTCAGTGCATTGAAGGTGATGTACCACAGTTGTGAAACTGGAGACAAAGTGTGCAGAATTTTAAAACAAACAGAAATAATGAGTAGGGTTTGCCTTTAGTGCTGTGAAATTGTTGGCTGGATGACACGAGGGCATAATAATAACAATGCACAAGTCCCACTTTTCGGGAGCTGCCTGAAGTAGCACAGAAAGCACTAGAAACAGCAAATATTTGTGTTATTTGGTAGTTGTCAGTGTCGAGACTGCACTGTGCTTGTCAGGGCATTGTACATTCAGAGTGACTTGAGAAAAGACACCGAGAACTGGTTCAGCACACTGCAGAAGGCTCTCTCGGTCAGTCCGTTTATCTGCTTACTTACTGACTTTCTGTTTTTAATCTTCATATTTTGCTTCGTAATTCTAACTAAAAATCTGTTGTTGTGGTCTTTAGAAAGAGGTCCAAAACAACGTGATATGGTTTTCACTTTACTAGCAGGTAGGAGGATATATTGGTGGCAGAAATAAAAAAGCACGTTTAAACGATTTGTTGAAAGTGCTGATGCTGTTGGATGAATGGACGTACATTGACAGCTAATTCTAGTCCTATGGTCCTGCAAATGAGAAAGCATGTTGGTCTAATTTAGTACTGACTGATGACACTATGAAATCAGAACTCTCTGATAGGCACGGGGCAAACTGACGCGGCAGTCAAGGTGTTATACAATATCAGTAATATACTGAGGACAGTTTCTGCAAGATAGCTGCATGTTTCCACCATACTTGACACCTCAGATGAAATATAGTTGCCTTTACAGAACATCAGGGAAATTGACTAATATCTAAATTTTATTGGGCCAGATTTTTGATATTTATCCTAGTTTTTGTGTCACGTGACTTTGAACTTGGCAGAAGCGTCAGTTGCGAAGAGTCGACCGTCAGTCCCGCACAAGGCTAATTTATATTATTATTTGTTTAATTTGTTCAATTAGTAGTCAAAATGTTCTCAGACCAAGCCTTGGATAACTGGACTGCTAGGTTGGCAGAAATGTGTCTAGAGCTGATGTTGGAGTGTGCTTCCATCACCACGTCTGGTGTAGAATGTGTCCACCATGTTGTTGAGTGTTCAGAGAATGTGTTATATTGTCATTATCTGTTATTCTCAGGACACAAGCAACGTTCTGTCTGATCAGTCACTTTCAACTGATAACGTTCCTCTGATTATCGACAAATGCATCGACTTTATTGCAACTTATGGTAATAATGTGCAAGTGCAATTTTATGCAGTCTTGTAATTATATTATTTGGACTTTGTGAATTTATATCAGTGAATGTTAATTTTTAAATGCAGTTTATAATTAGAAATATGTTTCTATTTATATCCAATATTATCTCATTAAAGTACACTGCCAGTATTTTTATTTTGATTCTGAGTGTCATCTGTGCATATTGGCAGTCATATTATTGTTCATTTTTGTACAATTATTTGACAATTTTACATTAAGTTGAGCCTTTTAATGATTTTTAGTTAGCAAATGAAAGTTTTTTTATCAAACTTCTTGACAATTTTTTTTTAAATTCTTAATATAAAATGTGTTACAACCTTTTTGTTCTTCATATCAGCAAGCACCTTGGTGATGCTTACAGTTTCTAGTTATGGAATCGTTGTCAGGTCTTACTCGGTTTTCAAATGGTTGTGGATGGAAGTGTTAAGTAACAGACAGGTTCTTGTGTAATGAGTGAAGAGAGAGAGAGAGAGAGAGATTAGGAACAGATGATACAGTTACAGCACTAAAACAAAATCAGTTGAGATGGTATGGACCTGTTTCCAGAAAGGCTGAGGATGATTTTTATGAAAAATGCGCAGATTATGAAGTGGAAGGTGCAAAACTTAGAGATAGACCAAAGAAAATCTGTAGAGAGGTTGTGGAAAAAGACTATAGCTGACAGGGGCAGGTCTGGTACCGTGGTGGGAGGTCCTCCGGATGATTCCTTTGGGTTTCACCTAAGAGAAGCATTCCAAAGCCAGACCAACACACAAACGATTTTATACAACGAGAGTCATTAGGTACTGATATGTTGTAGGAACTGATGAACAGCAATTCTACAAGATATCACATTGAACTGATGAATAGATCTTGTGCTGGTTGGTTAGTTTTCTCCCTGTTGTAGGTGCTAACGTAGTAACTTAAATGAGCCTCCCCTATCCTTTCCCGTTTTGGGTCGTCGCTGAACAAAAAGGCCAATGAGGCCGGGAGGTTACTGTATCGTTGGCCATCCTTGTGCTGAAACTGGACATTAATCTCCCAGCCAACCAACCTATTGCTGACAAGTAAACGAGGATGCTATGAGCTGTTGTTAGTACAGGAAATCAAAAATATTGTATAATATACACAAAGATAGGGAGCGAATTAGTGATTATTTTTTTCTGGAACGGTTCAGTGGGGTTTTCCTGGATAAAGGGCTATTAAACAGGTGGTTGTTGTTGTTAAAGGCTTGAAGGATGAAGGAATCTATCGCATTTCTGGTCAGCATTCCAAGGTTACTCGTTTGTTGGAGCTGTTCTCTACAGGTATGCTATGTCTGAATGTGAGTATTTAGTAGGTGTAAAATTCTACGTGAATTTATGGCATTGAGCCATTGTCGTTGCAGCTCATTGTTGGCTGAGTGATGGATAATAAACGGCATTGTGAACAGAGTTATCACCAATGTATTTGTCGTTACTGCAGTGTTGCCATACAGCATTTGAGATTCTCGCGTGGCAATGCAGTGTACAGGATAACGGTTGGCATTGTTGTTGTTGGCTAGATGCTCGGACGCTGTTTCTGCGGCAGGAAGAGTTTCAAGTGCATGATGTAGCGAGTGTGCTGCGTCGGTTCATACGCAGTCTTAATGAGCCGCTGTTGACTGAGTCTGCGAGGGCTCGTTGGATAGAGACTGCCAGTACGTGAGCTTATGCTTCCCATGATGCACTTGTTTCAGACATCTTACAACTATTAAGCGCTGCTGTTCAGACCAGCTTTCATTGGAGCTATCTGAATGAATATTGTTACACATAATGACACGGAACAGTTTTTTCAGTTTTGTGTCACGGCACTGTGTTCTAGGCAACACCAGGTTGGGACTGATCCTTCAAGAGGGGACGTTTTGGGGCACGTGAAGCAAGTTGCTTGTCGACCAAAGCAGTGAAGGTAATGCTGTTAGAATGCTGGTATGCAAATGAGGTGTAGCAAACGTGCATTAACACAGTGTGTGTACTGATAAAGTATTTGTCAATTTTTTTATTGTAAAATTAGGTTTAAGCCATGAAGTCACGAAGCTGCAGTGGTATAACTATCTTCTGAAGCAGCTGCCGCTAGTCAACCGCAGTACGTTGAAGCGCATCATTACACATCTTGCAAGGTAAACTCACCTTTTCATATTATTCTTGTTGTTTCCTATACTTTCACTTGTAAACACGAAAAGAGTTGTCTGAGAATACTGCACCATTTTCATCACTACTCCACAGATGTGATAATGCATTGCTAAATTACTTCTTTAGCTCCAGCATAAATGTGCATCATTATCATCATCAGTAATCCTCCAAACCACTCCGCCAACAGTGACAATTCTGGTTACTGCTGGAGTCGTTTCTGTCATTCAGTGAGGTTTCAGTAATAAAACTAAAATGAGAACTAAAGTTTTTGCATTTTGTTCAGTAAATCTAAAACTAAAACAAACCAAAACTTGAACTTATTGATGTCAAAAACTAAAAATGAACTAAAAATTAATTTTAGTTTGTTATTTGGCTTGAAGCTAGGCTTCAGTCAAATATTGTATTCATTTTACGGCGTGTTTTGGCAGTGTTCATGTGTTCGGCTGTAACTCCGCCGAAAGTGAACCGATTTGGATGAAATCTGGATCACTCTTGAGTACATTGTTGGGGGCTGGCCCTGGCAGATTTTGGGCGCAATCCACGCAGTAGCGACAGCTGGACAGCCAGGCAAAATTTTGTTGTTTTTGTGTCAGGTATGCAATGCACCATTTCACTGATTTCTCATCGGCCAAATTTCACAAAATTTGAACACAACACGTTGATTGCTGTTGCGATGAAAACTTTCAGAACATAATTTTGAAAATTTTATCGTAAGGGGTTGTTTTTCCAAAAAACCCACAAATTTCTAAAACAATTTAACGTCTTGTGACTTCAGGCCGCAATAACTCTGCAATGATTACAGATCGCCAGAAATTCACTAACAAAATAACCCTTTACAGGATTTCTAGTTCCCATTTCTACCGCTGGAATTAATTCAGTGTCATTGCCGTGGCCTGTACACTCAGTACAAGAAACCTCCCTTATTTTCTGCATTATACACTACTGAAGTCACAACTCACAATACAGTTGACATCTGGTTGTGATCACATCTGTTCTTCTCAACTGAAGAAATACGTCTGAGAAGTCCACTATGGATGCAGATTTGGAGTGGATGCACTGGACTCCTGGTGTGCTTGGTAACGTCTGAGCGTGTGAGGATAGGCACAACTCACATTTTCACATTGAATGACATGTTGTATTGTGTGGCTTTAATGTGCTAGAGTTGCTGAATTCGAAGATCAGAACAAGATGTCGGTGGTCAATTTAGCATCGATATTTGGACCAATCATGATGAACGTGGACACAGTAAGGGTGTTATGACATCTTGTCGTATTCAGTAATGTGTTGTCATAGTGTCTGAAGGTGTTAAGGCAGCATTAGTTATCGTCTTGCGGTCTCTTATTGGACATCTGTGTTTTCATATGCAGCGTTGCTTGATCTACATATGAATACACATTTGACCTCTCTCAGATCCCAGACTTGATGACTTGAAGTTCAAGAGATTGGTTGGGAAGAACATCTCCGAAATGACCTGTGTCGGGTGGGATGTAAAACCTTAACTCAATTAATCAGTTTTTATTAATATTAAATGACAGTCGTATTCATCTAGTTCATTTTGTCAATGGTAGCAGTCTGGATGAGAACTCATTCTGTAATGTTGTCAACAGTAGCAGAATGGAAAATGCACGTTCTCTTTGGTTTTTTGACATTGTAGAGTAATAGCTGGCTGTCAAATATTACTAAGAGGAATAGTTCCAGAATGTATCTATCTGGTGGGGGGAGAGAAGAGTCTCCAATAAACGAATGCACTGGGTCACTTTATCTTATGCTAAAACCAAAGTCTAAAACCTTAGTCTAAAACCAAAGCTTAATCTGAACGGCTAAAACCTGGTTTTAGACTGAGTTTGGATTAATCGAAAGATGAAGTGGTTTGGTTTTTGACTAAAGTCTTAACTCTAAGAGATTAGTGATACTGTCTATCTAAATACGTTAGGACGGTTTGGTTTGAGACCGGATTGCTCAGATTAAGTTTGTTTTTAGACCAAACTTTGGTATTGAACTTTGGTTAACTGTAAGTTTGGTTTTAGACTTTGGTCTCAGACGAACGTTTAACGTCACTTCACATTTTGCATTAATTGGGTCTTAAACCGGACTTTTGTCTTAGACTAATGTTTTAGACTTTGGTTTCAGCAAATGATGAAGTGACCCACTGTTTTGTTGCTGCAGCCAAATGCAGTGAACACTGCTGACAGCTTTGAGTCGACGTCACAAGAGATCTATGTTGTTAGAGACCTCATTGACAATCACCAGCAGCTGTTTGGGGTTCGTGTCTCTGTCACTCACTTTTATAGTGATAAATAGCTGTTTTGTCTGTATCTGTCTTTTTAGTGTTAGCTGAGTGATGGCAAAAGAAATGTTCTGTATTTTCACCCCCATATGGGCTCTGGGTGGTAATGCGCCATGATTCATGTGTTGATTTCGGCGCTATATATTGTTTGTTTGTGTGTTTATTGGACTTCCTTTCTCACTGTCTGCTTTCCTTACTTTTTTCTTTCCTTATGCTTTCTTTCTTACTTATTTACTTCCTTACTTGTTTACTTCCTGACTTATCAATCATCTCCTTCCAGAATAGGCCCACTCCATTTCTAGGCCGGAGATCATAGGAGACGACCAAACCTGGCTTTAGTTTTTGTGTTAATTTTAGGTTGTAGGATATTTTGTTACTGGTGCTTGTTTGCTTTTGTTGTGTTTATTTCAGTTTTACAATACTAAGCCAAGAGATTGGCTGGGAAGAACGTCTCTGTAATAATGTATTTTATGTCAGGTGGGACGTAAAACCTTAACCCAGTCAGTTCTATATTTCTACGTGGCAGGCGAACTGTGTATTATTTGACCCCAAATACAACAACAACCGAGTCAACCCCCCCCCACACTCCCCAAGTGGCATTTCAGTCGGGTCAGCCGTGTTTGCAGGGCTCACAAAGTGACCAACACACACAGATATACCGACAGACAGACTGACCATGCTACTCCCATCTGTAGCAACAGGCTGCTGTCACTAGCTGTCGCTACAGTGCAGCCCAGTAGTATTAATTTTAGTAATATTAATAATAAAAGCTGGAAAGATAATTCAGTTAAGCCTAACAAAAAGTAGAGGCAGACGTCATAGGGGCGTGCTGCTGTGTGCAGTCGTGGAGTTCGTTTGTTGTGTCTTTGTAGGTGAAAGATGAAGAACTGGAACAAGAGAGGAGGATTGATGAGGCTGCAAGGAAGATTGAGCAACTGCGGACTCATCCGAACAACTCATCGGTATGCCAACGTTGAACTTTCATGCCAAAATTGAAGGTAGATGGAATGAGACATTGGGGACGTCAATATATAGTGAGTCGGTGGCAAAGACGATGTGAAAAGTTTTGCTGTGTCACGAGAGAATGCACAGAGGCAGAACATGTGGAGAAAGAAAATCACGGGAGCACCTGACAGACCCAGAATGACCTGGTATTCACCTGGCAGACCCAGGATCACCTGGAATTTACCTGGATGAATACCATTAAAATATTGTGTTTATTATGGACGTCTGTCTACTGAATGTGAATAAAATACCTATAGCTGTTTGATTCTGACAACTTGAAAAGATAACCGTTGTGTAATTTTGTTCGATTATTGATATTTTCAAACTCCTGTGACAACTCAGCTTTCTACATACTTGATGCATACGACACCGATATTGCTGACTTCCTGCTGATGCTGTTCATACAGTTGTAATTGCTGACATGGCATTCCATACATTTGTATGGCATTCCATACATTTGTCGATAACGAGATAACTTGCCCCTGGTTCTGTTGTCATCACACGTTCTGCTAAATGGCAAAATGTTTTGCGTGGCGTGAACTGCATTGATGTGGGACGTGGTTGCTGGTCGTTTTGCAGATGGAGCAGGAAGGCGTTCATTGTGGCATCTCCGTCGACAGCTGTGAAGGACAAGAATTCATGATATGGGTTTGTGTACTCACGTTCTTGTATCATGTTCTCACATTATCTGCCCTGTATGGGTCCAGGACTGCAATGTGTCTGGATTCGTTTGTTGATTCTGGCGCTATGTAAATAGTTTGCTTGCTTAATTAACTTCCCTACTTGCTTACTTTCTTTCTTACTTATTTACTTCCTTACTTATCTACTAATTTGAGAATACGCCGGATCTATTTCTAGAACGGAAGTCGTAAAAGGCGACCAAACCTGGCTTTAGTATCTGTGTTCATTTTGTGTTGTAGTATATTATGTTACGGATGCATATTTGCTTTTGTTGTGTTTGATTTAGTTTTTCAGTACTAAGCCAAGAGATTGGCTGGGAAGAACGTCTCCGAGATAACCTTTTATGTGTCGGGTGGGAAATAAAACGTTAACTCCATCAATCAGTCAACTCATGTCATATGTAGACAGCTGCATAACATGCCGTGGAGTACTTCATGGAACTTGAAACTTCCTGTAATGTCACTCTGATGCTGCCACTGTGCCCATTTTCCGGCAATAATGGCATGGTGGCACCATAGGTTGGGCACGACTGCCTAACTGTTCTTAGCAAGTTGTTCACACCCTTACGTCTTTGTCATCAAACAGTACAATTTGGTACCGGTCAATAGCCAGTCATGGTCCGAGACTGGCAAAGTAACTGTAGGTGTAGCATCACTCTGACCTAAGTGACATGACCATCTACAGGCATAGAAAATAGATCAGTTTGGCCGCGCTGCCTCAGTAGACCATGATAATCATTGTTAGTGAGAGCATTATTGTCATCTTCATTATCGCTGTGAAGAAATGACCTGTCTTTGTTGGACTGTGCACACATTTGCTGGATACATACATGGATATGATTTAACATTTTACAGCGGCACTGTACTGTCTGTTGCCATTCTTGCAAGGCGTCTTGTAAATAGTATTATTATTATTATTATTATTTTCTTTCAATGGGTTAATTCTGTTGAATTTTTGTGTCACTGAGCAGTTATTTGCCTCCGTGTGTGGTCTGTTGTTAGATATCGTGTACGATGCGAGCACATGAGGTTCTTGATGACGTGGTAAGGAAAGCTCATTCAGAGGAAGACACTTCGTGCTGGGCTCTGTTTGAAATTATCTGTGATGGTGACCTCGGTAACTGAGACTGTTACTTGTTGCTCCTCGCTGTCTGCTTAAATGTAATCTAATCCAGTTCGGATGTTTTTCATATGCAGTAAAATTGGCCAGTTGAGTGACATGTTAGCTGTTTAAAAATCCTGGTATTTTGTAATAACATGCACTTCTGTTGGTTGTCCTGAATAACCAGTTCTTTGTCAGTGGCATGCCCCGTGATGGAGTGTTGCCGTGTCGATGATACGTCGTCAGAGCACTTGATCGTTGGCATTCCTCCAGGCTGAGTAGATTCCGATGTTATCCGACATCACCATAAATCCCCGTCATCCACATGGCACACTTGAGGTCTTCTATAATGACTTGGTGGTCGAAGTGACGCACTAATGGCCCAGTGGTGATCCTGCTTGGAATCTGCTCTTGCCACGTGACCAAAGAGATGGAGCCATCTCGCTTGAATGAGAAAAGAAACTGGAGACAAATAACCAGTTGCTAATCGTTTGAGTGCTGTTCTTCACTGGTTGATAATACTATTTATAGTATGATGTAGGTCAACGTGTTTATGTCAGATTACTTCAGGTTACTTGAATAGGCAGCATAAGAATCTGCAGCTTTTCACTGGATGATGATGATGATAATAATGATCTCTGAACTTATCTGTGATGCAGAGAGGCCACTGCATCGAATGGAAGTAGTTGCTGAAGTGATAAAGAAATGGATCACGTGGCCTGAGGAATTCCGTCACGGAGTTCGGCTCTGTGCTAAACACAACTATGTCTATGTCAACATTACCAGCATAGTAAGTTCCATATCAATTACTGTTGCCCATTTGTAAGCATTGCTAGTTTGCCTCTGGCCTAGTTGAACGTTCTGCAGTGTTACTCTTTCTTTGGAATTTTAATCACGAGTTCCGTTCTCCCTGGGAAATTGTTTTTACCAGCGTTGGTTTGTGTGCTGTCTGTGTGTCTGTCTGTGACCACGATAACTAAAAGGATTGTGTACGGATTTGTACCAAATTTTACGGGCAGGTTCCTAGGGGGAAAGGGACGACCAAGTTCGTGTTTCGTTATGATCGGTAGAGGGATGTGGAAGTAACGGTCAAAAAACTCCATAAACTGGCGATTGTTTACATTTTATACTTCTAATAGTAGGTGTGGCAAGTGTTGGCGACAAAAACCCCCAAATTTCACTTTTGTGCGGAGTTGTACACTCTCACAGTACTTTCCATCTAGTTTTTTATGCATTCATCACCAGACAGTGTTCTTTTTGGGCTGTTCGTCCACTGCGTTGTCTGTTAACACGGCGTCTCACAAATGGCTCGAGCAGTCTTACAGTGAATATTCATTAGCTCCTACTGATGACCTAATTAGATTCTGGAGGTCAAAGGTCAAGGTTACAGCAGTCCGTCAAGGTGGCAAAGGCATCTATGTCAACCCTAGTTGAAGTCTATCTTATAGTTTATCTGTGTTAGTTAGAAGACGGGCCGACAGTCTTCACATCTTTACTTTAGGCATTTCGCTTAGTGAACTGTTGCTAATGCCTGTACAGTTGTGACTTCAACATGATGCAGAAGTGTATGTGTGTGTGTGTGTGTATGTATGACTGCATGTATATATTGCCATCATCTATTATCATCTTTGTTGTTGTCGCGTTCGTTTGCAAAGTATTGAAGTCTGTTTTGATTTGTATTAGTGACATGTACGATACGATGTTGACAGGCTTGTCCACAGATGTCACTTTTTGGTGAGCTGCGTTTGGCGGAGAAGAAATCTCATCGCAAATATTCCTTTGCTTTTAGTCAATATTCACTCAGCTACCGAGCCTGTGCCAAGGTAGTTTCTGCCTTGTGTCTTGGCATATGCTGTTGTAATAATGCTGTGATGTCAGATAACATTATGTGTATGTTATCCAGTCAGTTTACTTGCATCACACTTTCAACTGTTGTGCAATGCAAAATGTCATCAAGGAGCAAATGTTTCTTTTTTTCAGCTACAGTTGTCATCTTCTGTGACATTTTCTAATTAGCCAAATCTGATTGGCTGAGAAAGAACCATAGCTGTGTTTATGATAGACAGTAGCCATGGGGAAGGTATCAGCACAATTCAGATAGCATATAATATCATATGCATAATGTCATAATGCAGTTGTTTTTAATGCTGCAATTTACTGAGAAAATTAGTGTCCAAGTCATCACACTGTTATATGATAGTAGCGATTTTACCATGTTGTGGGCAAAGTGCTTGCAACTTCAGGTGTTATTGCCGTTATTTTAGAAATTTTATTAATTGATTAATTTGCTGGCAACTAAGTGAAAACTGTTGTTGGCAATTTACATATGGTACGTTATAGCAGTCGCTGGATTTATAATTTGCTGTAGGCTTAAATAACTCATTTAGCTAACCTTGGTGTGTGATGTCTGATGGTTTCAGCCCACGTCGTCAGCCGTGGCTCTGTGGAACGTGGAGAATCTAGTCATTTACATTGGCATGCAGCGGCTACGAAACCCTCCCACCAAGTTTGTATTTTGTTCACTGCAATTTGAACAATTATTCGTGATGATTTACTTTCTAAATATAGTGCATAGTGATGTGGTTATTGTGCAGTATATGTGCTTTGCCAGTGATTACAGTTTTGTGGATGTCAGTGATGTTGTTGCATGTTTGCAATATTAGTCAAGTCACCAACTGTCAGCATGATATACAAAACATTAGACTGATATTCCTAAGGACCATATGGGTCGGTGCTAATCTGCGGTTTCTGAGGCAGCCAGCTCACAGCTGACATTAGTCATAAATCCAGCGGCTGGCTGCTATAATTACTCTTTGCCAAGCCCACTGTTATCTTCCCAGCTTCAGAGCATCACCAATTTATACTGGTTGGTGAACAGAGGCATATGTGTGAATGACTTGCCTAAGCTCACTGCGTGACAGCAGAATTGCCAGGGATTGAACCTGTGTGATCTAGATTGCTAGTCCAGTGCTCACCTGCTCTGCTGCCATGCCACAGAATACACATACAAAACTGACTGTGGAAATATGGGCATTGCAGTAAGTAATAATGTACTCAGAGAGTTATAGTCAAGTAGATAGTGTAACTTACACATGTTCATGTTGTGTGTAGGCATGCATTCACGTTTTATTCCATCACCGAGAAGCTAACAAGGTATCGGTTTTGTTTCACCATATAAACTGTTTATTTATTTGTTTCAATATACTTTCACTTGTATAGAATGAAACTAATGTACTGTTGTGAACATATAC
>Ga0209363_1001246_pt1 | contig 11901 bp, 10 predicted proteins | sample WorMetexBAHAMAS3_FD_187385 | JGI IMG/M metagenome (GOLD analysis project Ga0209363, IMG submission 187385) | Marine gutless worms symbiont microbial communities from Max Planck institute for Marine Microbiology, Germany - Inanidrilus exumae... | ecosystem: Host-associated > Annelida > Digestive... | reverse complement strand
TGTTACAGCCTGCTACCATCACATGAGAACGTCAGGACAAAGACGGACACGTAGAACACAGTCTAAATATAGTAACTAATTCTGGACCGATGTTGTCTGATCAACATGATTGACAGCCGACTGGAAATGTGTGTAAAACATTGCCACATACACACAGTGGCGTCTCCCATCGCATGGGCGGCCCTGACACCCATTCAGATACTGTCACCAAACTTGCCTTAATTATGTTCCACAATGAGTTCTGGAAACTTATTTATTTTGAGGTCAAATGTCAAGGTCCTGATTCACAAAAAAACGTTGCCAGCGTGAGTTGTTGCACTCTTGTGAGTGCTGGCTTCGTCAAGTTGAAAATTTATATTTATAAAACCAAAATGTGATATTTTATATGTACTGGCTGTGTGTCGATGTAGTTTTCAGGCGTCTCATGTGACAGTGTGATGGAGTGAACAGATTGTTTTAAAGGTAGTTAAGTCTGTCATTGTAGTCGTCGCTGGAACTGCACAGATGTCGGTGATGCTGTGACAGGTTGCTAGTCACTTGATGGTCGGCCTGTGTCCACCCAGTGCATCAGCTGCTCAGCCTACATCGAAGGTGAAACGGACGGTCGTCACACGAGTTTGCGACGCCGTCAAAGCGATCGCAGTGTGTCACAACGTAACGCCGGTCTTCGAGGCCGGCTCAGATACGTCAGAGTCCAGTGAACAGAGTGATACGGAGGTTGATCAACAGAGTCAGCAGCGAGTCTCCTATCAGGCTTCAAGTCCTGATGAGGTAAACGAAAACTTTTTAAAAATTTTCTTTATTTTTCGTTCTTGTGTTATGTGCTAGATTTAGCTGGCCATCTCGTCAGCTTTTGAGCGCACGTAAATCTGCCGCATCATATTTCATTGCCATGTTAAACAGGGTGACTCCCTAACGGGACGTAACCCGACTGGCCCGCCGTGCCGTGTTACCATAGAGCTATAATTAGACTGCAGGCGGCATGACATCATCGCCTGAACTGTGCACGTGAAGCCACTTGCAGGCCCGCCGTGGAGTGTTACAGACTCCGACAGAGAACGACAGATGCCAGCGAGCAGAACAATGCTGGCCCATTAGGCGGGCCAGTAATAGGCACCATTTTTATTGTCAGTCAGGATTAAGCAGGTTAGCTACTATCCGATAGGTATACTTTTCAAGATGCAGTTGATTGTGCCCAATGTGACAAGCCAGTCTGTTGTTTACAACATATGCTCATGATGTAGGCCGCGTTAACCAACTGTAACTTTGTTGACAATGAAAAAGGAATGTCTGCCCGTCTGCAACGCTTGTCATCAGTTTGGTAGATTTAGCGACTGGATCGGGCTTTGATCTTGCTTGGCTCAGCTGTCTTCCGAGCGCCTCTGTGTCTTCGGTGTACTTGGTGCTCTATGTAGAAAATTTTTTGACTACATTCTTTTCTGTACCTTTTGGTGTGCTGAGCCTGTGGGATTGGCCCTTGACCTGAAAGACTATCATCCTTCAGTGCTATTACACTGCTGGTTGGGTCATCTGACCTGTAATATCATCTCCGAAATAAGCTATAATGTGTCGAGTGGGACGTTAAACCTTACAATACTATGGTAGATTTAGCACTGTTCTATTCTCTTCTTTAGCCGTCCTCGATGGCCACAACATGGACGTACTTTCTCCATTTATCTCTGTCCTCTGTCATTCCGTTTGACTCTTCTGCGTGGAGTCCTGTCCACTTATTAATGTTGTCCATTTAGGCCGTGCATGGTCTTCCTCGCCGTCGTGCACCTAGCATTGTTCCTTGCATTATCTCTTTCTCCAAGCAACTCCCTCATTTCCTCATGGTGTGACCATAGATTTAGCACTCAGTGTTAGATTTGTCTAATATATTTGTCGAAGTATTTTTGGAATTTAATATATGCAGTTATTTTTTAAGGTATAAAAATCTTCCGATGGTTTGTGGCAGAAGTGTTCACTATCATCTTGTAGATTTAACACAGTGTCAGATTTATGCGTTTTTGTCCAGAAATATTTCAGGAATAAAATTTAAGCAGTTCTTTTCATCAGCTTCTAATTTTTGTTTACTTATGATGCCCAGTGCAACCATTTTAGCAGCCAGTTTCAAGTTTTCCTGTGGTCTTGAGAGAGGTGTCCAAGTATATGTTTGAAGTATGCTGGAGCAGAATTTTTATTTAGGCTGCACAAGAGCTGATTGTTGCATTACTGTTACTGTTACTGGCATTGAAGTGCCAACGAATACCTTCACTTCACTTGAGTCAGTCTGTGGATAATGAAAGGAGTTTACTCCTGCGGCAGAATTATTACAGAGAATGATTGTTCTGCGGGTTCTTTTTAGTGCAACGAAGCTGTTGGTTCTTAGACAAACTCCGCTTTTAAATGACAGCTCAAGACACATCTATTGGAAATTATTTCAATGACGACATCTGGCAGGAAGCATGATGTAACTGTCTGGCGTCCGACTGTCCCGTTTTTTTTTCTAACCTGAATGGGGCACATGAATTGCCAGGGGCGGCATGCGACGCGGCCAGCGTACATTTTTGTCTGAATATTACGAGGACGGACATACTTGTTTTAACGTTGCCTGAGTAACTTTGTCTGGAGCTCCTGTAGAGCTGAATTTATGGTGCTTTTTTAAATCTGTTTACATTTTAAAATGTGCAGTTACAGTCGGTAATGGACGTGATGTGTTAGGTTGCACTTGTCAAGTGGACGGAGAGTGTTGGTTTGACTCTCGTGAAACGTGATCTCAACTCCATGACGTTGCGGACGCCCGACTCTCGCCTGATGCATTTCACCATTCTGCAGATGTTTCCTTTCACTTCGGAGAGCAAAAGGATGGGGATCGTCGTCCAGGTAGTGTGCCGTCTTTAGTGACACCTTGTAACTAAACTGTGCATATATCTGCGTGAATTCCAGTCGTTTACATGGTAATTCGATGCATTGTTTGTTAGTGTTAGTCGCCCTGTAAAGTCTCAGGCTGCAGTGCACTCTGATTCATTTGTTGATTTCAGCACTATATAAGTTGTTTGTTTGCTTACTTAAATTCCTTCATTATTTTCCTCCTTACTTATCTCCTTGTCTGAGAATAGGGTTCTTTCTTTTCTAGGCCATAGTTTGTAAAAGGCGACCAAACCTGGCTGTAGTTTTTTAATGTTTTTTTTGTGTTGTTGTAAATTTGTTATGGATGCATGTTTTGCTCTTATTATGTTAGATTTAGTTTTTGTCAGTACTTTGCCAAGAGATCGGCTGCGAAGAACGTCTCCAAAATGACCTATTTTGTATCATGCGGGACATAAAACCCTAACTCAGTCAATATGTGTCGGTCGCAGTGAACAAATGGGGCTGTGTTTTTACATAGGACGAAGAAAGTGGAGAAATAGCATTCTACATGAAGGGAGCCGACATTGTGATGCACAGTGTCGTTCAGTACAACGATTGGATGGATGAAGAAGTAAGTTGCCGTATGTTGTCACTCCCTCAACTAGGTCCAGTTTGTTTCTGTTAAGATTAGGTGTTTTGTGTCTTTGTATATTTTGTGTTAGATGAATGAAGAATGAGGTCATGTGGCTAATGATTCATGGTTGGTGAAAGTGCTTTGATCCTGGTGCAAGGCTTTGACTCACTGTTGGTTGCTTGTCAGGAAGCACATCCAGGAGTAACTGCAGAGTCGAATGCAAGTTAAGCAAGTGGTCAAAGAACTTTTACAAGAGGCCGTATCATGGGGGTGGGTCGGATTTTTCACCAGTTCAAAGCAGTGCAGTCAACTGTAGTAATCGTGCTGATTTTTTGCTGCAGTGACTTGCAGTGCTTTTCAGTGGGCCAGACAATCCCCAAAAACTGCCCCTTTCCATGAGGGGATATGGGGGCCCCCATCTGATACATGGTTCCTTGGGCCAGTCCGTGTCTACCCTACAAGAAAATCATGTATGCCGCTTGCACAGAAAAGAAAACTTTCCTATACTCTAACCCTGAGACGAACAATTTAGCTGTTGTCGTCGTCGTCTTCATTTGTTAAGAGTTGACAAATGTAACTTTTGCTAGACAAAGCTAGGCCTGTTAATGGTACAAACATTATTAAGAGAAAACACACCGCACAAAAACCTAAACTTAAACCAAGCTGGTGTAAGAACTGCTCACGTGTGTGGATATGATTGTGTACAACTGTGATACATGGAACTGATTTTCTTTCTTATCCTTCAAACAGTCATTAGTCAGCTGATGTCTGTTGATTGTAGTGGAGGAGAACGTGCGTGCTATGCTGTGTGTGATTAATTGCATGTACAGTGTGATAACATGGCTCGTGAGGGTCTGCGAACGCTCGTAGTTGCGAGAAAGATGTTGACTGAAGAGCAGTATGCGGACTTTGAGGTTTGTCGTGTTTATGTGGCGTCCATGTCGGAGTTTTTACATTTCAGTCAGTGAGTGAAATGTGTTGGCGATCTCATTAAACCACGCGAGACTGTGACGGTTTATTTAGACAGATGCGAAGCACTTTATTCCTTGCGTTTGTTAATTGTAACTGTTCGATATTGCGTGATTGGTAACTATTTCTCTTTTCTGCAAACTTACCACAGTTTATTTGTGCCAGCTACACTGGAGGAAAGTGTTAAACGTGTAATTTGTGTGCATTCACTGATTACACCGGTCGCATCTAGAGAAAAGTGTAATGTAATGGTCTGTTCGTCCATCTGTCTGTCTGTTCCGTTGGCCTACTCACCGTGACTCATCAGGGGGCAGCATGTGATGCAGTTAGCGTACATTTTAGCCGAACAATGAGGACCGAAAACCGTGTTTGATGGGATAACCACATACACGTTTTCAGGTGAACTGAGATTACCAAGCTGCCACCCGATTTACGTTCTCAATTTGTTCGTTTTTTTAATTCACCAATTAAGAGTAAGTGGATGAACGTTGTACACGTCGGGTGTTGAGATTATAGTAGTTGTAGAGAAGTCGTTGACGTGGCTGTTACAGAGCCGTTATCATCAAGCCAAGATGAGTGTACAAGAAAGAGCAATGAAGGTGGCGGCGGTCGTCGAGAGCTTGGAGCGTGACATGGAGTTACTGTGTGTTACCGGCGTTGAAGACAAGCTGCATGATGGCGTCCGTACCACACTTGAACTTCTCCGCAATGCTGGCATTAAGGTCTTATCTACCGCTCTGTCTGTCACTGAGCATTTACTACTGGGGCTGCATTAAGTTCGCAAGCGCTTTCGAAAACCACATAGGAAAAGTGCTTAGCTGTTGCGTAACGGAAAGCAGCAAAGAAATCGCTTACATAATAAATATTCGATGACCTCATCAGTAAAAGTTTTGTAAACAAATACTTCAACTAGCCTCAAGTGTACGTTTACTGTTGTTATACAACATGCGCAGCGTAAACACAATAAATGAATTATATTTTGCAAATTGAACATACTTGTTTACCACCCATCTCAACAAGTTGTTCGAAAGTGAACTAAGTGGAAAATTTTTCTGTTTACTTTCCTAGCTAAGCGCTTTCGGACTTAACGGCAGAAAGCGCTAAGCACTTATTTTTCTTAGCTAAGCGCTCGCCTGTGTGGTGAGCATAGCCTACGCTGATTATTGGCTGTATCTGCAGCATTTGATAACATTCGACAGGCTTTCTTGGGGCAGCGGGCTAGCCCGGCTGCCCCCTCGATTTTCTCATCTAGTTGTTCCGAAAGACGATCTTTGGGGTTAAATGATTTTTGCGGTCCAAATGCAGTCGCTGAGTCACCCAACTGAGCGCATCGGAGCACTGAAGAGAAACTGAAGCACTGACTGCAGCCAAGGAAGGTTACCACTGGCCATATTCTGTTTTGATTCACCAACTGAAACTATGCTGCTGCGAACGTTGAACTAACGTTCTCTGTTGCTACAGTGATGAAAAGATGCAAACATTTGACACCTGTGTTATCCGAACTTCACTGGCTTCCTGTCACCAATTAAGTTAGAATTGCTTTAGCTATGTTCAAGATGCTCACCATCCGTCAACTGAGCTATCTTTGTGACCTACTCCAGTTACGGAGGCTGTCTCGGCAACCGCCAGTCGTAACCTGCAACTGAGAACTGGTTTTGCCCAATGCAGTGCCACATACAGCATACCACACATCTGGAACACTGTCCCTGATGACACTTCCGGCAATCTAAACATTATTGCATGTACTTCTAAAAACAGACTAGAGACTTCTATATAGAAACTGTTACCCACGGACAATCATGTGACCCTCGCGCTTGCTATTCGTCTTTTTCACGACCAACACACGGCGCATTATACACTGCATGTTATTATTATTGTTATTATGATTATTGTTTATTGTTGTTTTATTGTTATTATTATAGTGTGGCACAGCGGTAGAATGTCAGTCTTTGGCCAGCATACTTTCCCTGTCCTGCGCTTGACCCGCAGCTGACGGGTGACCATTTATGTGGGTATACAGTCTATTGTAGGTCAACCAACCAGGCCAATGCAGCTTTTCATCCCTTTGGGGTAGATAAATGAGTAGTAAACTGCAATGGGATGTGTGCTACCTCAGTTAGGGGTGGCTGGCACCATCTGGTGAATGCTTACGAAGGAAAGGCAGGCATGGTGTAATTTGCAGGTAAAACTGTGATCCATGTCTGAGTACTTTCAGACTATGTGTAGTATAAGTGGCACTATATAAATATTCTTCCCGTCCTTGACTTTATTCACGCCAGTGACAGTACCCTGACATGAAACCAATGAATATAAGAAAGCTTACGATGCTCTAAAATCATCCACTGTCATTCTGCACAATGCGGTAATTGTGTGCTTGTAGTGTAGTGTGGTCTGTGAAATATTATTGTAATATTTGTTCAGGTATGGATGTTGACTGGTGACAAGCTAGAAACAGCAACGTGTATTGCCAAGAGTTCACGTCTGGTTGCCCGTACTCAGGCAATCCACACCTTCAGGCCAGTTACTGACCGAGCAGAGGCTCATCTCGAACTGAACGCTTTCCGACGGAAGGGCGACGCTGCTCTTGTCATCACTGGCGAGTCACTGGAGGTACATCGCGCGATCTTCTTGTGTGCAGCTTATGTGAGGATGTGTTGCAGATATCACAAGTGAATCTTCTCATTCAGTACAAAAAGGCTTCCCATACTTGTTACCAAGCGTTGAGCCCAGAGCTGATCCCGGTGTATAGGCAGTCAGCCCACAGTCATCCACCCGGCGATAGGCTATCATTACTTTCTGCCAGGCCTGCGGTTACCTTTCCAGCCACAGAGCATCACCACCACTTGGCTGGCACCAAGTTATACTGTTTGGCGACAGAATCACGTTGGTGTGAACAACTTGCCCAAGGTTGTTATGCAGCTTTTGCCCGGAGTAGGATTTGAACCCACGATCTGTTGATCGCTAGTTGAACACTGTACCTGTTCTGCCACCATGCCACCTTTTTCATTTAGTTGTGTGCGGATGTGTGCATGAGAGCACGGGAAGGTGGGTTAGTAGGAGGTGAACAGCTTGTCGGGTATTTCTGGCGCACCCCCTTCAGACGTGGCCTACTGTCTGGCTTAGCCCTGACTGGCACTGTGTGTTTTGCCAGCCAGCGGCCAGCCAAGTCTGTTTGCTTTAGCTCACGCCGGCGCGGCTAACAGCCTTGGCGCTACTAATCAAGGTTTTAGCAACGGTCACAGTTTATAGTGGACACCGTCAAACACTTTTTTCTTGTTTGAGATTATTTCCCTGTTCGTTATGTGTGTGACTCATGTTATACTATTACATGTCAAATCTTTTATCGATCGGCATATGCTGCAGGACAAAAACGATGGCAAATGTGTGTATTTTATTGATCAATTATCGTCGATATTAGACATTATTAGATGTTTACGGTTACATTATATGATATGTCAAATGACAAACAGCTGTTAAAATGGGAGGTTTAATATTGTTATCGTATTATTGTTGTCTACAGGATTTGTGAAGCTTGAGTATTGCTCATGCAACATAATGATTACATTGTGATGATGCTTACAATGTTGGCATGTTTCAGATCTGTCTGAAGTTTTATGAACACGAGTTTATGGAACTTGCGTGCCAGTGTCCAGCGGTCGTCGTCTGTCGCTGTTCGCCAACACAAAAGGCAGAAATTGTCAAGTTGATCAACTTGCACACCGGCGAACGCACGTGTGCAATAGGTTTGACCTTGTTGTGACTTGTTGTATTACTTGGACAGTTTGCAACTCTAGTCATTTTGTTCTCTTCTGGCTTTTTAACTGCAGCAGCCACTGCAGATTAACCTGCCCTTGTGGCCCCGTGGTTAATGCACTTGGTCGCCATGTGCAGTAGAGTGTGACGCAGTCAGTGGCTGGGGTTCGACTGCTTACCAAAGCATTATTTTTAATAATTCCCATGCACTTGATGAACAGGGAGTTAACCCGGGCAGGTAAGTGAGTTCGACAATGTCCTCTATAAACTTTGACCGTTGCTGATGCCTTGATTAGCAGCATGAAGGTATCAGCCGCGCTGACGCAAGAGCCGTAGCAGATAGATGTGACTAAGTTTCCTGGCTGATGCAGAAGTGTCAATCAGGTGGTCGGGCGCTGAACGGCAGACCGGGGGGCTGGCACTGAATAAGTGCCAGTCTGGGACAAGTGCTGAACTGTGGACTGGTCAGGGCTGTTGCTGAACAAGTGCCATTCCGGGCTTAGCCAGACAGTAGGCCACGCGTAGAAGGGGTGCGTTTAGAAATACCTGACAAGCTGCTCAGGCCTACTTTCCCTCCTTCACCGTACATAGCGCTCACACCACACACACCCATCAACTCCCCTCCTCTCCCTGGGCTGGCACATTGAACCAGTTCAAATGTCTCAGCGCTGGGGTCCAGAGTAGGCTGGACCCCTGCTCGCAAAGAATGAATGAACGAACAAATGCCACTGCAGGTTTCTGTCTGTTAAATTGTCATTTGCAGTTGTCTATCACTGAGATGTCTGATGTCATTAGCATGACAACAAAGATGCGCACAGTAAGAATTTTGTGCGCATTTATATTAAGGTCGTTTTTGTGAGTTTTGAAGTTATCATGTTTTGCAGCGGCATACGGATGGCGTGCAGAGCATGTGACCATGGTCTCGAGCGGCACTCGCTGACCCCCTGTGACCATCTGGAGGGCATACATGTAAGGATGCCACATGACAAATTTTGTGCAGATCCGCTGAGTGGCCATGCGTAAGGGACAAAGAAACAGACACACAGACATTCAGCTTTATATATATAAGGTGCACGTATGTATGATGCTGTGTGTCGCACATGAAACAAAGGTTTCAAGGCAAACGTGAACGACTTGGCAGAATTGCTGCATGAAACTGACACAGCTGCGGGTCAAATCCGAAGTCTTGGCCCTGTGTGGGCCTGGTGCAATCCCCTTCCCTTTATCCCTTCACTTCCCCCTTCTACTCTCTTTTAGTATCTTTTACTTTTTTCCTTTTTTGTACTTGCTTTATGTGATGTGCTTGGCAAAATTATTTTAAAAGCAAACAAACAGTAAACGATATATCCACACCTTGCCTATCGGCATGTGTGGTTTACTGTTTGTTTGTTTTTAAATAATTTTGTATGGTTACGGATTTCTCTGGCAAGGATAAAGCAAGCGGCGTCAAATTTTGCACGACGGTTCAGGGGCATCCTGGGCTGGGAATCTCCCATTTTGGGGAACTTTGCTTTCCCATCGGACGAATTGGCGCACGGTGAGTGGATGTTGAATCGGTATGTGTGGATAACCGTCAGTCCCTTTCATTGGCGGTACTTGTTGTTTACATTGACAGGAGATGGTGGCAATGACGTCAGCATGATTAGAGCTGCCAATGTTGGTATTGGCATAATAGGCAAGGTGTGTACAGGTTTATTTTATCTTATAAATAGTACTGTGTGATTTATAGCATTATTTATAGATCAATGCAGGCTACTTCCTGCTTTTACTCTTCAGTTTTATTTTTGTATTGCATTGGTAAAATACTGTGGGGACGGTGACAACCACAGCCTTTTGTGCTGCGGGAATACCAGAAGCGGGACTGACTACTGCGGTAATCCTGCGGGACTTGGCGTATGCCGTACTATCGTTCCACTGGACTGGGATTATTGCATACTGCCGGTCTCTCGGAGCATCCATTTTGGTTCAGCTTTTGTATTTGTGCTTCCAGTTATATTTACTTCATATTTTTGACATCCAGAAAGTTTTAAGAGTTTTTGGCATGTTATGTCAGTGTCAGATTAATGTGTAAAATAAGGGATTGTTGAGCGTAATGAGCAATAGCTTCTGTGGGATCGGGATCGGGGCAGCAATGAAAGTTTCAGAAGCAGAACAGGATCATGAGTGACAACTACGGGAGTGGCATGGGAATGGGACAGACAGCTGTGGATTTGGGTTGGGAGCAGGGAAAGACAGCAGTGGGAACGGGACAGGACTATTCTTGTGCTTCACTCTGGGAGTTCACCGGATATGGTGATATATTATCTTATACATTCATAATACATCTTTCGTAGAACCCAAGTAGTTTCATCATGCATCGTCTTCCAATAATGGTGCCGACACGATGACAAGCAGTATTGCACAATGACATGTGTGTATTATTATCGATGCAATGCACATTTTCATTATTGTGGACTGTAAAATTAGTTTGTAGTTTTTCCCTGATTTGGATTGGATTATTTATTTTTTAAAAAATTTGGATTAGTTATTGTTTCTCAGCACTTTTTTAGTTTTCATGCACTGATAGAATAAACGGATGATGTGACTGTTGAGTCTGCTGTGCTGCTAATGCATATGCATGGTTTGATAACTTGTAGAATGGCCCACAATGTTTCATTTTATTTTAAGAAGTGATTGCTGTAAAATTTAACTACTCTTACATACTTGTTCCTTCGATGCCTTGACACTGTTAACTGAGTGACATGGAGGTCATCCGTGCTGTAGAAAACCTCCCTGAATTATTCTCATAGGTTGGCTTTTGTGGACGTTCAGTCCTGAATAACTCCAGGAAACATGATCATGTATGCAAAAGTAAGTAAAAAGTAAACAGTGTATATAGTTAGCATTAACTTAGCTTTCACTGCTGCTGGAAACTCACATGCCATATGGGATAACACAGTGTTACCTGCCACCAGACAGAGGTGAGAATCCCGCCTTTATCCCCAGCCGAAGCAGATACTCGATTTAGCGATCCCGGAGGGATGCAAGGCTGAGTTGACCTATGTCACGTGGAAGTGGACCGGCTGGGATTTGCATCCGCGACCTGTCAATCGCAAGTCTAACGCCCTACCGCAGCTCCAACACACAACTTGTGTGTATATGTAACCTTTAGCTGCAGCTGTACCATTTGGTGCGGGCTGCAGGTAGATTAAAATCACCATTGTTATGTGTGACGCTGGTGGATGTTAGAACCTTGCCGGTTAAACCCAATTCTGTCATATACCTACCTACACACAGTGATGTGCGTTGTGTCTGCAGGAAGGCATGCAGGCCGCTCTCGCTGCAGATTTCTCAATGACACAGTTTAATTACCTCGGCCGTTTGCTGCTTGTCCATGGCAGATACTGGTAAGGAAGCAAACTGCTTGCTGTCAGAGCTATTGCTTTCATCCTCAGCGCCTGAATGAAATTCATGAACTCAGAATAACTTATTTATTTGTGCATAGCGTGTGACATTTAATTGCATTTGTAATGATGTATTATGTATGTCTTGCCATAGACGAAGGTGGTGCGGTGGCTCAATGGGTACCACACCTTAACACAATGATGGAAGCAGTGGCGGTGGAGCCTATAACCTATTTGGACACTGGCGGTGGTGCAGTGGGTAGAGCGATGGACTTGCGATCAACCGGTCGTGGGTTCAAATCCTGCTCAGGACAAAAGCTGCGTAACAAC